>ERZ894183.1056-NODE-1056-length-16608-cov-15.311726_pt1 | contig 16608 bp, 14 predicted proteins | sample MGYA00380279_ERZ894183 | MGnify/ENA primary metagenome ERZ894183 (study PRJEB32331, sample SAMN06328422) | human gut metagenome | biome: human gut microbiome; feature: stool | host: Homo sapiens | collected 2013-06-26 ... | reverse complement strand
CATCGGGCATTATCTGAACATAAAACACTATCAATAAGTTGGAGTCATTACCCATTATCGCTATAAATTAAAATACATACCGAAATTCGTATAATTTCAGCAGTTGTTATTTAGAATGATTAACTGGACCGCAACTGAAGCAAGAATATCAGGATGAAGCTTACCGCCTCATCCTGAATGGTCATTTTACCAGTGCGTTAATGACGGTTTCCATCGCCTGCTTTTCCAGCTCACTGCGCTGAATGCGTTTATTGGCTAATGCTGTACGTAATACGCCTGCGATAACAATATGCTTTGGTTCCTGCCCCAGATCGCGCATTTCCAGCACAACTTTACCGACAACTCTGCACATTTCTCGGTACAGTTCATCCTCTTTTGTCCGATTTCCCATTCTTTATACCTATTTATCATGCCAACTATCAGCATATATCAATCTAACCAATTAAACAAAAATCAAACAAAATCAGACAAATAACGCGATAAATTATTTTAACTGTAGCAATTGAGCGATGATATATTTATACACCGGATGAACTTTCACTTATCCTCACACTGACAACTTCGGCACCAGACGTTGCGCAAACAGTGAAGTTTTTGCGTAACCTTTTCCCTGGAACGTTAAATCTTTGATAACAATTTATTGTCTAACAAGTTGTATATTTTTTGAAACGCTGTTTTTGTTTTCCTTTTGGATTAATTTCAGCGTATAATGCGCGCCAATTGACTCTTGAATGGTTTCAGCACTTTGGACTGTAGAACTCAACGACTCAAAAACAGGCACTCACGTTGGGCTGAGACACAAGCACACATTCCTCTGCACGCTTTTTCGATGTCACCTATCCTTAGAGCGAGGCACCACCACTTTCGTAATACCGGATTCGCTTTCCGGCAGTGCGCCCAGAAAGCAAGTTTCTCCCATCCTTCTCAACTTAAAGACTAAGACTGTCATGAAAAAGACCAAAATTGTTTGCACCATCGGTCCGAAAACCGAATCTGAAGAGATGTTAGCTAAAATGCTGGACGCTGGCATGAACGTTATGCGTCTGAACTTCTCTCATGGTGACTATGCAGAACACGGTCAGCGCATTCAGAATCTGCGCAACGTGATGAGCAAAACTGGTAAAACCGCCGCTATCCTGCTTGATACCAAAGGTCCGGAAATCCGCACCATGAAACTGGAAGGCGGTAACGACGTTTCTCTGAAAGCTGGTCAGACCTTTACTTTCACCACTGATAAATCTGTTATCGGCAACAGCGAAATGGTTGCGGTAACGTATGAAGGTTTCACTACTGACCTGTCTGTTGGCAACACCGTACTGGTTGACGATGGTCTGATCGGTATGGAAGTTACCGCCATTGAAGGTAACAAAGTTATCTGTAAAGTGCTGAACAACGGTGACCTGGGCGAAAACAAAGGTGTGAACCTGCCTGGCGTTTCCATTGCTCTGCCAGCACTGGCTGAAAAAGACAAACAGGACCTGATCTTTGGTTGCGAACAAGGCGTAGACTTTGTTGCTGCTTCCTTTATTCGTAAGCGTTCTGACGTTATCGAAATCCGTGAGCACCTGAAAGCCCACGGCGGCGAAAACATCCAGATCATCTCCAAAATCGAAAACCAGGAAGGCCTGAACAACTTCGACGAAATCCTCGAAGCCTCTGACGGCATCATGGTTGCGCGTGGCGACCTGGGTGTAGAAATCCCGGTAGAAGAAGTTATCTTCGCCCAGAAGATGATGATCGAAAAATGTATCCGTGCACGTAAAGTCGTTATCACTGCGACCCAGATGCTGGATTCCATGATCAAAAACCCACGCCCGACTCGCGCAGAAGCCGGTGACGTTGCAAACGCCATCCTCGACGGTACTGACGCAGTGATGCTGTCTGGTGAATCCGCAAAAGGTAAATACCCGCTGGAAGCGGTTTCTATCATGGCGACCATCTGCGAACGTACCGACCGCGTGATGAACAGCCGTCTCGAGTTCAACAATGACAACCGTAAACTGCGCATTACCGAAGCGGTATGCCGTGGTGCCGTTGAAACTGCTGAAAAACTGGATGCTCCGCTGATCGTGGTTGCTACTCAGGGCGGTAAATCTGCTCGCGCAGTACGTAAATACTTCCCGGATGCCACCATCCTGGCACTGACCACCAACGAAAAAACGGCTCATCAGTTGGTACTGAGCAAAGGCGTTGTGCCGCAGCTGGTTAAAGAGATCACTTCTACTGATGATTTCTACCGTCTGGGTAAAGAACTGGCTCTGCAGAGCGGTCTGGCACACAAAGGTGACGTCGTAGTTATGGTTTCTGGTGCACTGGTACCGAGCGGCACTACTAACACCGCATCTGTTCACGTCCTGTAATATTGCTTTTGTGAATTAATTTGTATATCGAAGCGCCCTGATGGGCGCTTTTTTTATTTAATCGATAACCAGAAGCAATAAAAAATCAAATCGGATTTCACTATATAATCTCACTTTATCTAAGATGAATCCGATGGAAGCATCCTGTTTTCTCTCAATTTTTTTATCTAAAACCCAGCGTTCGATGCTTCTTTGAGCGAACGATCAAAAATAAGTGCCTTCCCATCAAAAAAATATTCTCAACATAAAAAACTTTGTGTAATACTTGTAACGCTACATGGAGATTAACTCAATCTAGAGGGTATTAATAATGAATCGTACTAAACTGGTACTGGGCGCGGTAATCCTGGGTTCTACTCTGCTGGCTGGTTGCTCCAGCAATGCTAAAATCGATCAGCTGTCTTCTGACGTTCAGACTCTGAACGCTAAAGTTGACCAGCTGAGCAACGACGTGAACGCAATGCGTTCCGACGTTCAGGCTGCTAAAGACGACGCAGCTCGCGCTAACCAGCGTCTGGACAACCAGGCTACTAAATACCGTAAGTAATAGTACCTGTTAATAAAATGGCGCACATTGTGCGCCATTTTTTTTGTCTGCCATTTACCGCTACTGCGTCGCGCGTAACATATTCCCTTGCTCTGGTTCACCATTCTGCGCTGACTCTACTGAAGGCGCATTGCTGGCTGTGGGAGTTGCTCCACTGCTCACCGCAACCGGATACCCTGCCCGACGATACAACGCTTTATCGACTAACTTCTGATCTACAGCCTTATTGTCTTTAAATTGCGTAAAGCCTGCTGGCAGTGTGTATGGCATTGTCTGAACGTTCTGCTGTTCTTCTGCCGATAGTGGTCGATGTACTTCAACATAACGCATCCCGTTAGGCTCCACGGAATATTTCACCGGTTCGTTGATCACTTTCACCGGCGTTCCCGTCCGCACGCTGGAGAACAAGGCTTTAATATCCGGTGCATTCATGCGAATACACCCTGAACTGACGCGCAAACCGACGCTGTCCGGCGCACTGGTGCCATGAATGAGGTATTCGCCATTACCATGCGCGAGGCGCAGTGCGTAACGTCCTAGTGGGTTATTTGGCCCGGCAGGGACGACTGGAGGTAATTTAATGCCACGCTCCAGCGAACGCTGACGAATGCCTGCCGTAGGCGTCCAGGTTGGGTTAGGGATTTTCTGCCCCACACGCGTTTCCATCACCGGCGTTTCCAGCCCCTGCAAGCCAATACCTATCGGATAAACCTGCACGATATTTTCTCCCGGCGGATAATAATAAAGGCGCAGCTCTGCAAGGTTAACGATAATCCCCTGACGCGGCGCATCAGGTAATAACAGTTGCGAAGGAATAGTTATCGTCGTACCAGGTTTTGGCACCGGGGCGATAGTGTTATTGGCTTCAAGGATCAACATTGCCGCAGTATCAAAACGACGGGCAATAGCCTGAAGGTTTTTATCCCCTTCCTGCACCGTATACGTTTGATTTTGCCCAACCAGTCGGCTTCCGGTTGGTGGTAGCGGATAATCAACCGCCCAGGCAGCCTGGATGGCGCTAAAAGCGCCGATAAGCGTGAGTGTAAGCAAAGACGCGCGTTTCATTGTAAACCTCCTGTATTTGCCGGAGACTCACGCTGAAACGTCGGATGGCGCTTATGTTCACCTGAAACCGAAACACTCCTGTGCAGGTCAGTGTAAACATTGACCATCCGGCAATGTGAGCCAACCGGATGAAAGCTGTCCCTTTAGTTTAGCTAAGTGCAGCGGCTTTGGCGCGAATTGCGCGAATCATCGCTTCCAGACCTTGTGAACGAGATGGGGTGAGATGTTGGGTGAGCGCCATTTTTTCAAACCACGGACGCACATCGAAACTGACAATATCCTGCGGCGTCATCTGATCGTAGAGAATAAAGACGACCGCAATAAGCCCTTTCACAATCGCCGCATCGCTGTCGCCCTGCAATTCAATAATTCCCTGCGCATTCTGGCGCATGACAATCCACACCTGACTCTGGCAGCCCTGAATGCTATTTTGTGGGCTTCGGTCTTCGTCGCGTAATTCTGGCAGACGCTGGCCCAGCTCAATAATGTAGAGATATTTCTCTTCCCAGTTGGCGCAGCGTAAAAAATTACGCAGCAATTTTTCTTTATCCGGCAATACAGCCATAGTGCCTCCCTGTTATCCCAGCAGACGGTGAATACGTTGCAATCCGGTCACCAGACGATCCACTTCTTCATGGGTGTTATACATGGCCAGCGACGCCCGACACATCGCAGGGACGTTGTAATAGGCCATTAATGGCATAGCGCAGTGATGTCCGGTACGCACAGCAATGCCGTAATTATCGAGAAAACTGCCAACATCATAGGCGTGGTGTTTACCGAGATTAAAAGCAATAACGCCAAGCCTGTTTTGTGGGCCATAGAGAGTGAGATCCGGTACAGATTCCAGCTGTGATAGCGCGTAATGCATCAGATTCTGTTCATACTCGGCTATGTTATTAAGCCCCAGCGCCGAAACATACTCCAGCGCCGCGCCAAGACCAATGATGCCCCCGGTATTGGGTGTACCGGCTTCAAACCGCCATGGTGCTTTGGTCCAGGTAGTGCCTTCACTCAGGCTGACGGTGGCGATCATAGAACCGCCCCCTTCCCACGGCGGCATCTCCTGCAACAAGGCTTCTTTCACATAAAGAATGCCAATTCCGGTGGGGCCATACAGTTTATGCCCGGAGAACACGTAAAAGTCGCAATCCAGCGCCTGAACATCCACCGGATGATGCATCACCGCCTGAGCGCCATCCACCAGCACTTTTGCGCCATGCTGGTGCGCAAGCGTGATCATTTCCGCCAGTGGATTTTCTGTGCCAAGCACGTTGGAGACATGAGTAATTGCCAGCAGGCGAGTTTTCTCATCAAACAGCGTAGGCAGCGTCTCCAGTTGCAACGTACCGTCGGGATTGAGCGGGATCACACGCAGCTCTGCGCCAACGCGTGCGCAAAGCATCTGCCAGGGAACAATGTTAGCGTGGTGCTCCATCTGACTTATGATGATGTTATCGCCCGCCCGCACGTTGCTGTTGCCCCAGCTATTGGCGACCAGATTGATCCCTTCCGTCGTGCCGCGGACGAACACCAGCTCTTCCGCCGAACGGGCGTTGATAAACAACGATGCCTGCTTGCGTACGTTCTCCATTTTCTCGGTCGCCTGGGCGCTTAAGGTATGAATACCGCGATGCACCGCCGCGTAGCCGTGACGATAAAACTCGGCCTCGGCGTCAATCACCTGGCCCGGTTTCTGCGCACTGGCGGCGCTGTCGAGATAAGCCAGCGGCAAACCGTTTACCTCACGAGAAAGCACCGGAAAGTCGGCCCGCACTTTGTCGACGGAAAAAGTCATCTTACACCTCCTGGCAGTCGTTGACCGATTCGGGCCAGCACCTGCTGTTTAAGCCCCTCATCACGCAGTGCTTCCGTCAGTTCAGCAGCAAAGGCGTAAATGATCATCTGCTGGGCATCCTGCTGATTGATCCCGCGCGAGCGCAGATAGAACATCTGTTCATCATCAATACGCCCCACCGTCGCGCCGTGGCTGCATTTCACATCATCTGCATAGATTTCCAGCTGCGGTTTCGTATCCACTTCCGCCAGTTTGCCCATCAGCAGATTATTGTTGGTCATCTGACCATCCGTTTTGATGGCGTGCTGCGCGACGTTGATCAAACCGTTAAATACCGCGCGGCCTTTGTCGCTGACGATAGTTTTGTGCAACTGTCGGCTGTTACAAAAACCTTTATTGTGTTCCAGCCAGGTGCGGGTATCACACACCTCGTTTTTCACCGGCATCGCCAGGCTATTGATCCGCAGCGTGCTGTTTTCGCCATTGAGTTGCGTACTGGTGTTGTGTCGTAACACTGCGCCACCCAGCAGGAAACTATGGCTAAATGCGGTGGCATCGTCAGCCAGCAACAAATCGTTATGGGCAAAGTGGTGACTGACCGGGTTTTCAAACGCCAGCTTGATATGCTGCAAGTGGGCGTTCGCTGCGACATTGATAGTGAACCGTGCGCCGGTGAAGTGACGAGCATCATTAAGGCTGACAAAATGTTCGATCACCGTTGCTTCGGCACCTTCCGCCAGATCCAGATGATGTCGGTAATGGGCAGTGTTGACCTCTTCACCTGCCACGCCCTGGGTAATATGCATTAACAGCAATGGCTTTGCCGGCCGTTGACCGCGCTTCACGGCGATATGCGTCACGCTTTGTGCCAGGCTTTCCGTCAAATGCAGAAACACTTCCGCCTGAATAGCGTCGGGTACCCCCTGACGGTCGTCGTTAATGCTCACTTCATACCCGCTGCCTTCAGTCGCATCGCTCAGTGCTGACACGTAACGTCCATCGACAAAAACCAGCCGCACAGCGTCTAATGTTAACGCTAAGGCATCACGCTGCTGTGGGGATATCTCTCCCGCAATGCTGACAAACTGGCTATTGGTCAGCCCTTCCAGCGGCGTATATTTCCAGTTTTCATGTTTACGTGTCGGCAGTCCGGTACGCAGCAATTGTTGTAAATGCTGCTGTGCTTGCGGAGAGCGTTTCGCTCCGTCAGCTTCAAACAAGTGATGCCACTGTTGCAGCGCGTTACTGCTGTTCGGTAAGCCAGCCATAACCCTGCTCCTCCAGTTGTTTGACCAACGTGAAATCGCCGGATTTCACAATTCGTCCCTGATACAGCACATGGACGTAATCAGGCTTGATGTAGTCGAGAATGCGTTGGTAGTGCGTAACAATGATGAATGAACGCTTGCCGTCACGCAGCGAGTTCACGCCATCGGCAACCACTTTTAATGCGTCAATATCCAGCCCGGAGTCTGACTCATCAAGAATGCATAACTCCGGTTCCAGCACCGCCATTTGCAAAATATCGTTGCGCTTTTTCTCGCCGCCGGAAAAACCAACGTTTACCGAACGGGTTAATAAATCTTCCGGCATCTTCAGGAGAGCGATTTTCTCTTCCATCAAATCCTGAAAATCAAAGCGGTCGAGCGTTTCCTGGCCGCGATAGCTGCGCACCGCATTAAGTGCCGTTTGCAGGAAAAACTGGTTACTGACGCCGGGAATTTCCACCGGATACTGGAAGGCCATAAAGATGCCTTCGCCCGCGCGATCTTCCGGCGACAGCGCAAGCAAATCTTTGCCTTTGAACTCAACCGTGCCGCCCGTCACTTCATAATCTTCTCGCCCGGCAAGCGTTGCCGATAAGGTACTTTTGCCCGAACCGTTTGGCCCCATAATGGCGTGAACTTCGCCGGGACGAACGTCGAGGCTTAATCCGCGCAGGATAGCTTTATCTTCCACGCTGACGTGTAAATCTTTAATACTTAACATGTTTATTCCTTATCCGACGCTGTGTTCAAGACTGATGGCGAGGAGTTTTTGTGCTTCAACGGCAAATTCCAACGGCAGCTCCGAGAACACGTCTTTGCAGAAACCGTTAACAATCATCGAGATGGCGTCTTCTTCGCTGATCCCGCGTTGCAGGCAGTAAAACAGTTGATCTTCACCAATACGTGATGTCGTTGCCTCGTGTTCCAGTTGCGCACTATTGTTACGACACTCAACATACGGGAAGGTATGCGCCCCACAATTAGCGCCAATCAGCATTGAGTCGCACTGAGTGAAATTGCGCGCATTGGTTGCCGTCGGCATGATTTTCACTAAGCCGCGATAACTGTTCTGACTATGTCCGGCAGAGATCCCTTTCGAGATAATGGTCGATTTGGTGTTTTTACCGATGTGGATCATCTTGGTGCCGGTATCCGCTTGCTGATGACCGCTGGTCAGCGCCACTGAGTAAAACTCACCAATGGAGTTATCGCCGCGCAAAATGCAGCTGGGATATTTCCACGTAATCGCTGACCCGGTTTCTGATTGCGTCCATGACATTTTGCTGTTTTCGCCTTCGCACAAAGCACGCTTGGTGACGAAGTTGAGAATACCGCCGGTGTTGTTATCGCCAGGGAACCAGTTTTGTACCGTGGAATATTTCACCTCGGCGTTTTTATGGATGATGACTTCCACCACTGCCGCGTGTAACTGATAGCTGTCACGCACCGGAGCGGAACAGCCTTCAATGTAGCTGACGTAGCTGTCTTCGTCGGCCACCAGAATGGTGCGCTCAAACTGCCCGGTTTTTTCCGCGTTAATGCGAAAATAGGTGGAAAGTTCCATCGGGCAGCGCACGCCTTTAGGCACATAAATAAACGTACCGTCAGAGGCTACCGCCGCATTAAGCGCGGCAAAGAAGTTGTCATTCCCCGGCACCACGGTGCCGAGATATTTACGCACCAGTTCCGGGTGATCGTGGATCGCCTCACCAAAGGAACAGAAAATAATTCCCTGCTCCGCCAGTTTTTCGCGATAAGTAGTGGCAACCGAAACTGAGTCGAAAATGGCATCCACCGCCACCTCTTTGCCTTCCCGCACGGGAACGCCCAACTGCTCAAACGCCGCCTCCACCTCTTTACTTAAAAAGGCGTTCGCGCCAGTTTGCTGCACCGCGCCAGATTCAGACGCGCAAGTGTCGTCACAATTACCGCACGATGGTGCCGAGTAGTAGCTGTAATCCTGATAATTCAGCTTGTCGTAGTGCGCTTTCAACCAGTGCGGTTCTTCCATCTCCAGCCATGCGCGATAGGCGTTTAGACGAAACTCCAGCATCCACTCCGGCTCATTACGCTTCGCCGAAATTGCGCGCACCACCTCTTCGTTTATCCCCTTTGCCAGCTCATCGGTGACTAACTGGGTGAAGAATCCTTCTTTATAATTCAGCGGGCCGCCGGTCCAGGTTTTGACATCGTCAGTTGCTTCAGTATTACGAGACATAGTACCGCCTATACCCCAAAGCTTTCGCCACAGCCACATTCATTCTGGGCTTTAGGGTTGTGAAATTTGAATATCTGATTAAGTCCTTCACGAACGAAATCGACTTCCGTGCCATCAATAAACGGCATCGCTTGTAGCGGGACAAACAGCTTCGCGCCGTCGTGTTCAAACAGCAGATCGTCTTTGTCCGGCTCGCTAACACTGTCGAGCACATAGCCAAAGCCCGCGCAGCCTGTTTGCTTCACGCCTAAGCGCACACCGACCATACCCGGCTGCTTTGCCACCAGCTCGCGGATGTGGACAGCGGCTGCGGGTGTCAGCGTTAAGCCTTGCCAGGCGAAATCCTGTGGATTAAAGGTTCCTGAATGCATGTCCATCGATTTACCTCACTTCATCGCTTTCAGCGTATAACAGCATGTTAGTGATAATGATTATCAGTTCAACCCAGCAAACGCAGGGGCTTTACCGTAAAACATGCTTTTTGCCTGCTTTTAATAAGCATAGACCCTGATGTGTGGGTTAACAGGCACGCTAAGAATTAGGTATCTCATTGTTAGATAATGGTTATTATCTAAGGAGCATTAAGGCTGTGATGAAAAAGAAAAAGTTGTATTGAAAATGACTATTTAAGAGATAGGTAAAAAAGTGCAGCGTTCAGAAATAAGAAAACCCTTAAGTCTGTGCGACACAGGCTAAAGGGTTTCTACCCCATCCGGCGCTTATCTCCGGCACTCTCAGTGGCTTAGCTCTTGAAGGGGCGATAAGAATAATCTCATAAAGCTAACCCGCCGTTTTAACACAAACTGCGATTAGTGTTATTTTTGAACAATATCAGGCGGTAGATAAGCAGTATTAAGAAGGTCATCGAACCTGGACGGAGGTTAATCCAAGTCGATTTGGCGAACTTGCGGCATTAAGTCAGGATCAATGCACGCCCAGACGCCAGGCAAAGTAGATTTCTTCTTTTAATTCAGCAGAAGAGAGAGTAAGCAGGTCAGCAAATTCAAGTTCTAGTTGTTTCAGACGTTTGAGATATTGGGCAGGTGAAAGATTGCTCTGGTCACGGCGTAAAAATTCAATGGCCAGCTGGGTGGGATCAAGTTGAGTAGACATAGCATCCTCGCTTTTAGACAAGACCTGCACAGTATACCACCGTTTACTGTGCAGATAATGACCAAAAGCAATATGCGTCACACTTTTCTGGTGACAACGTCACAAAATGGCGGTCGTCAATCGTGACGAACAGCACAAACGCCCTTTCTCATCGAAGATTTCAATCTGCCAGACCTGGTGACGCGAACCGAGATGCAACGGTTTGCATACGCCGCGCACCCGCCCTTCTCGTGCCGAGCGGACGTGGTTAGCATTGATTTCCAGACCAACCACTTTTTGCTCACCTTCGGTACATAAATAACCGGCAACGGAACCGATACTTTCGGCTAGTACCACGGATGCACCTCCATGTAGCAACCCGAAAGGCTGCTTTGTCCGCGAGTCTACTGGCATTGTCGCTTCAAGGGTGTCATCACCAATATGTTCAAAGCGAATATCCAGCAACCCCACCATGTTTCCTTCACCCATGGCATTCAGTGCTTCCAGGGTGATTTTTCGTTTCCATATCATTTAATAATCTCCAGTAAAGCCTGCACAGGATGGCGTACCCCCGTGCCTTCAACCCGTTTGACCTGACTACGGCAGGAATATCCGGTCGCCAGACAGCGGTTACGCGGCAGTCGCTGCATAGCCTGATGCCAGGATAACTCATAGATCCCGAGCGAATTTTTATGGTTTTTCGCTTCATGTCCGTAAGTCCCTGCCATGCCGCAGCAACCCACGCTGACATTTTCCAGTTTCGCGCCAAAACGGGCAAATATCGCGGCCCATTGTGCTGGCGCACCCGGCAAGGCGGTAACTTCGGTACAGTGACCAAAGAAATACCATGATTCACCGCTGACTGTAGCCACTGGCTGTGACTCAAGTGCGCTTGCCAGCCATTCATTCGCCAGTAAGACGTTAAACTCGCCACGCTCCTCGCCCAGCGCCAGTTTATATTCATCGCGATAACAAAGTACCAGCGCCGGATCGACGCCCACCATTGGCATACCCAGCTTCGCCATACGGTTGAGGAAATCCGCCGTCTTTTTCGCCGTCTTCGCAAAACGATTAAGAAAACCTTTAATATGCTGGGCTTTGCCATTTGGCGAAAATGGCAGTAACACAGGCTGGAAACCTAATTTTTCGACCAGACGGACAAAATCCGCCACCACTTGCGCATCGTAATAGCTGGTAAAGGGGTCCTGCACCACCAACACTGTGCGCGCTTTCTGCTCTGCATTGAGAGATTCAAGCTGTTCCAGCGTCATGTTTGCCGAGCGATGCCCCACCATTTGTTGTTGTAGCGAGGGGACCGACAGCAGCGGCAAATCAACCATGCCGATATGTTTTTCCGAGAGTTTGCGCACCAGCGGCTGGTTAATGAAGAAGTTAAAGGTTTTCGGCGCGCGTGCCATCAGCGGCGCGTAGCTCTCGACCGTAGCGACGAGGTGGTCGCGCAGCGGGCGTAAATAACGGGTGTGATAGAGCTGCAGAAAACGAGAGCGAAACTCCGGCACATCAATTTTGATGGGGCACTGGGTCGAACACGCTTTACAGGCCAGACAGCCCGACTTCGCCTCTTTGTCTTCGTGTGAGAAGTCATATTCGCCTTTATTCGCATGCCAGCTATTGCGCGTGCGGGCAATTAACGTCCGCAAACTGACGCCGGATTCAGGCAGTTCTTGTTCCAGTTTGAGTGGATCAACGCCGCGATCCGCCAACAAACGCAGCCATTCACGCACCAGCGTTGCGCGCCCTTTCGGTGAATGAATCCGGTTCTGGGTGATCTTCATCGACGGACACATCGGACTACGGGCATCAAAGTTGAAGCATAAACCGTTGCCGTTACACTCCATCGCACCGCGCCACTGCTGGCGTACCGCAATGGGGATCTGCCGATCGAATGTACCGCGCTTCACCGCGTCCACTTTCATCATCGGCGCATCGAGACCTTCTGGCGGGCAAATCTTCCCTGGGTTGAGTCGGTTATGCGGGTCAAATGCCGCTTTCACTTTGCGCAGTTCTGCAAAAAGTTCCTCACCGAAAAACGCCGGGCTGTATTCAGCGCGAAAACCTTTGCCGTGCTCGCCCCACAACAAACCACCGTATTTCGCAGTCAGCGCCACCACGTCATCAGAGATTTGCTTCATCAAAATCTCTTGTTGAGGATCGCACATATCCAGCGCTGGACGGACGTGCAAGACACCTGCGTCGACGTGACCGAACATACCGTAGCTTAAGCCGTGGCTGTCGAGCAGCGCGCGAAATTCAGCAATATAATCCGCCAGGTGTTCCGGCGGTACGCAGGTATCCTCAGCAAACGGAATTGGCTTAGCGGCACCTTTGGCATTGCCAAGCAGACCAACGGCTTTTTTGCGCATTGCATAGATACGTTCAACCCCCGCCAGCTCACGGCACACCTGCCAGCCGATGACACCTGCTTGATGACTGGCGATCAGCTCATCCAACCGCGCACAGAGTGCATTTACCCGCTCATCAATCAGCGCCTCATCATCACCAGCAAATTCCACAATGTTCAGCCCGAGCATCTCTTGGTCAGGCACATCGGTAATCAACTCGCTGACGGAATGCCAGACAATATCTTCCCGCGCCAGATTCAGCACTTTTGAGTCCACCGTCTCTACCGAAAGCGCCCGCGCCTCAACCATAAACGGCGCGTTACGCAGCGCAGAGTCAAAAGAGTCATATTTGACGTTCACCAGACGGCGCACTTTAGGCAAGCGCGTAATATCCAGCCGCGCTTCGGTAATAAAGGCCAGCGTCCCTTCTGAACCCGTCAGAATGCGCGTCAGGTCGAACTCGGTCATCTCATCGTTAAAGACATGACGCAGATCGTAACCGGTAAGAAAGCGGTTAAGTTTGGGGAAGTTGTCGATAATTAACTGGCGTTGCTGACGGCAACGTTGATAAACCGTGTTATAAATTCGCCCGATTGTGGTATTGGATTTACCCAGCGTTTCCGACAATTCGACGGGTAAAGGTTGCGTATCGAGAATATCGCCCCCCAACAACACCGCGCGTACGCCAAGTACGTGATCTGACGTTTTGCCATAGACCAGCGATCCCTGACCGGATGCATCGGTATTGATCATCCCACCGAGCGTTGCCCGGTTGCTGGTCGAAAGTTCCGGCGCAAAAAAGTAGCCGAACGGTTTCAGGTACTGATTGAGTTGATCTTTTATCACCCCGGCCTCAACGCGCACCCAGCCCTCTTCAGGGTTAATTTCGATGATGCGGTTCATATGGCGGGACATATCAACAATAATCCCCTGGTTGAGCGCCTGACCGTTAGTGCCGGTGCCGCCGCCGCGGGGGGTAAAGATCAGCGATGAATAGCGTTCCTGCGCGGCAAGACGGGCGATCAGCGCCACATCTGCGGTTGAACGCGGAAATACCACCGCATCGGGGAGAAGTTGGTAAATACTGTTGTCGGTCGACATTGTCAGACGATCGGCATAACTTGTCGCCGTATCGCCGGTAAAACCTTGTTGCTCCAGCTCTTGCAAAAAATTAAGCACCAGTTGAACGACGCCGGGTGCCTGGGAAATCTGTGGAATCATTATATTGACCCTTTCCTGCGGTCTGTGATGAGAGATTAATCGTTTGCGTGTTGCCTGAGTTGTTGTACCACATTTTTTTCTAACACGCCCATCAGAATTAAGGGCAGAATCGGCCTGTTAAAAACCGCTGAAATTGCTCATCATTATGTAGGTGAGTTTCGCGTGTTCACGTCGCGTCGACGATTTGACGCACAAAAAAGGTGAAAAGTAGTTATGGTAAATGTTCGTCAGCCCAGGGATGTCGCACAAATTCTGCTTTCGGTGCTGTTTTTAGCCATCATGATTGTGGCATGTCTGTGGATTGTTCAACCCTTTATTCTCGGCTTTGCATGGGCCGGTACGGTGGTTATCGCCACCTGGCCGGTATTGTTACGTTTGCAAAAGATCATGTTTGGCCGCCGCTCTCTCGCCGTTCTGGTGATGACGCTGTTATTAGTGATGGTGTTTATCATCCCTATTGCTTTGCTGGTTAACAGTATCGTCGACGGCAGCGGCCCGCTAATTAAAGCCATTTCCAGCGGTGACATGACGTTACCCGATCTGGCGTGGCTTAATACCATTCCGGTGATTGGCGCGAAGCTGTATGCAGGCTGGCACAACTTGCTGGATATGGGGGGTACGGCGATCATGGCGAAGGTCCGCCCTTATATTGGCACCACCACCACCTGGTTCGTTGGGCAGGCGGCGCATATCGGGCGCTTTATGGTGCATTGTGCGCTGATGCTTCTCTTCAGTGCCCTGCTGTACTGGCGCGGTGAACAGGTGGCACAAGGCATTCGCCATTTTGCAACCCGTCTGGCAGGCGTTCGCGGAGATGCCGCCGTACTGCTGGCGGCACAGGCTATCCGCGCGGTGGCGCTGGGTGTGGTGGTGACGGCGTTAGTACAGGCAGTGCTTGGCGGTATCGGCCTCGCCGTATCCGGCGTACCTTATGCAACTTTGCTAACGGTGTTAATGATCCTCTCCTGCCTTGTCCAGCTTGGACCGTTACCGGTACTGATTCCGGCGATTATCTGGCTCTACTGGACCGGCGATACCACCTGGGGAACGGTATTGTTAGTGTGGAGCGGTGTGGTTGGCACGCTGGATAACGTCATCCGCCCAATGTTAATTCGCATGGGTGCCGATTTACCGCTGATCCTGATCCTCTCTGGCGTTATTGGTGGTTTGATTGCTTTCGGGATGATCGGTCTGTTTATTGGTCCGGTTCTGTTAGCCGTTTCCTGGCGTCTGTTTGCCGCGTGGGTGGAAGAGGTCCCACCGCCGACGGACCAACCGGAAGAAATTCTCGAAGAACTTGGCGAAATCGAGAAACCGAATAAGTAATTTCTCATCAGGCGGCTCTGCCGCCTGATTGTTAACCACCGCTAATTGATATTTGCTTGCTCTTCCCCATATTTTCCTGCTTACCGCCATTCAGCTGGTAGTACCTGTCGCAAATTCTTTACAGTTTTTAAACTAATGAGACGAATCTGATCGACGCAAAAAGTCCGTATGCCTACTATTAGCTCACGGTTATAAATCAACATATTGATTTATAAGCATGGAAATCCCCTGAGTGAAACAACGAATTGCTGTGTGTAGTCTTTGCCCATCTCCCACGATGGGCTTTTTTTTAACATTTTTCCGCTTCGCTACCTCGCCCCTCACTCTTTCCAATAATGTTGCACAAGATACTGTGACTCTCTTCAAGCCGTCAGCAGGCTGATAATGTTATTTATATTTTATTGTTTATTTCATGCAGCCATTACACGATGAACGCTTATGAACTCCAGGCACTCCGCCATATTTTTGCCATGACTATTGATGAATGCGCGACCTGGATTGCCCAGACCGGTGACAGTGAAAGCTGGCGTCAATGGGAAAATGACAAGTGTGCCATTCCTGATTGTGTAGTCGAGCAACTGTTGGCTATGCGTCAGCAAAGAAAAAAACATCTTCATGCCATCATAGAGAAAATAAATAACCGCATCGGCAACAACACCATGCGTTTTTTCCCCGACTTAACCGCATTTCAACGAGTCTATCCTGATGGCAATTTTATTGACTGGAAGATCTATCAATCGGTAGCCGCTGAATTATATGCACACGATCTGGAGCGGCTTTGTTAATTTTTCCACAGAAAGGAATTGTCGTTGTTACAACAATAATGAATGGATACTGACACAACATCGCTACACTATTTAAAGCACCTTTGCTAAGTAGAACCTATGAAAAATCCCTATTACCCTACCGCACTTGGGTTGTATTTTAATTACCTGGTGCATGGTATGGGCGTCATTTTGATGAGCCTGAATATGGCCTCGCTGGAGACACTTTGGCAGACTAATGCCGCGGGTGTCTCGATAGTTATCTCATCGCTGGGCATTGGTCGATTAAGTGTCTTGCTTTTTGCAGGATTATTATCCGATCGCTTTGGTCGCCGCCCTTTTATCATGCTCGGGATGTGCTGCTATATGGCCTTCTTTTTTGGCATCCTGCAGACCAATAACATCATTATCGCTTATGTTTTTGGCTTTCTGGCGGGAATGGCAAACAGTTTTCTCGATGCAGGCACTTATCCCAGTTTGATGGAAGCTTTTCCACGCTCACCTGGGACAGCCAATATTTTAATTAAAGCATTGGTAATGACTCCAACTTATTGATAGTGTTTTATGTTCAGATAATGCCCGATGA
>ERZ894183.1054-NODE-1054-length-16627-cov-20.515930_pt1 | contig 16627 bp, 10 predicted proteins | sample MGYA00380279_ERZ894183 | MGnify/ENA primary metagenome ERZ894183 (study PRJEB32331, sample SAMN06328422) | human gut metagenome | biome: human gut microbiome; feature: stool | host: Homo sapiens | collected 2013-06-26 ... | reverse complement strand
AGCGCTGATGTCCGGCAGTACTTTTACCGTTACGCACCACGCCTTCAGTAGCTGAGCAGGAGGGACAACTGATGGAGATGGAAGCCACGGGAGCACCTCAAAAACACCATCGTACACTAAATCAGTAAGTTGGCACCATTACCGACAAGCCGTACCCTTGTTTGTAAATAAACACGGTTTTTATCTGAATGGAGATAAAGCCAGCTAACATTGCGCGTGGAAAAGTACAAGCTATTAATTCTGGTATAGCAAACTCGTTGAGGTTGTGTATAAAAGCCGCTTGTGCTAAAAAGCAGGGAAAATAAATACAGTCCCCGACATTGCAAATGTCATCGTACCCAAAATCGGTGCCCGTCCGGTGCCGGGGTATTTTTTGCATTCCTACAAAAAGGCTGGCAACGGCGTGGTGCAAACCCAACCGGTTGCTGTGGCGGTGTGCCTGCAAACTGTGGTCCGGATACCGTCACTTAAAATTTACCAACAGGCTAGAAGATGGATTTTAACTTGAAGACGGAAACAGAAGAGCAAACGCTGATCGATAGCGTGCGCAATACGTTGACGGAGCAAGGTGATGCCCTCCGCCATCTGGCAGAAGTGATTGATGCAAACGAGTACAGCACCGCCTTATCGCTGATGCTGAACTGTAAAGGTCACGTTATTGTCTCCGGTATGGGTAAATCCGGGCATGTCGGGCGTAAAATGTCCGCCACGCTCGCCTCGACCGGTACCCCCAGCTTCTTTATTCACCCGGCGGAAGCTTTCCACGGCGACCTCGGCATGATCACCCCTTATGACGTGCTGATCCTCATCTCCGCCAGCGGGGAAACCGACGAAGTACTGAAACTCGTCCCCTCTTTAAAGAACTTCGGCAACAAAATCATCGCTATTACTAATAATGCTAACTCCACGCTGGCAAAACATGCTGACGCCACGCTGGAACTGCATATGGCGAACGAAACCTGCCCGAATAACCTGGCGCCGACGACCTCAACAACGCTGACTATGGCGATTGGCGATGCGCTGGCGATTGCGTTAATTCACAAACGCCATTTCAAACCTGATGACTTTGCCCGCTACCATCCGGGCGGTTCACTGGGCCGCCGTCTGCTGACGCGCGTTGCCGACGTAATGCAGGTTCACGTGCCCAATGTCGATATTAACGCTACTTTCCGGCAGATTATTCAGGAATTGACCAGCGGCTGTCAGGGTATGGTCGTAGTAAAAGAGAACGGCAAACTGGCCGGGATCATTACCGATGGCGACCTGCGCCGCTATATGGAAAAATGCGAAGACTTCGTTAACGGCACCGCTCAGTCGATGATGACCCGCAATCCGATCACCATGCCGCTTGATAGCATGATCATCGATGCGGAAGAGAAGATGACTAAGCACCGCATTTCCACGCTGTTGATCACTGATAGCACCCAGGATGTCATTGGTTTAGTTCGTATTTTCGACTAGATCCTGGCTATACAGAAATATAAGTAACCCCCCAGCGGTCTGTTGCCGGGGGGCTCAACGTTGAAAGTGACATGTCTACACACAAAGTAAAGTTGCTGGCTTCCTCGCTACGTGCGCGTACGGCCAAATTTAATCTTGCCTGGATCCAGCAACACCTTGCATGGATTGTAATTGCCGCTCCGATGGCGCTGCTGATCGTCTACCTGGTGATCTTCAGCCAGCCGCGTTATATGAGCGAATCCAAAGTCGCCGTAAAGCGCCCCAGCGATATTGAAGGCGCCAGCCTCAACGTCGGGCTGCTGCTTGGCGCGTCAAACCCCAGCTCCGCGGAAGATTCGCTGTATCTGAAAGAGTACATTAACTCCGCAGACATGCTGCGCGTGCTTGATAAACAGCTTAATTTCCACGACGCGTGGAGCAAAAGCGGGCTGGACTTTATCTATCATCTCCCTAAAAACACCACCTCGGAACAGTTCCTCAACTATTACCGCGACCGTGTTTCCGTGGTGTTTGATGATAAAACCGGCCTGCTGACTATTCAGACTCAGGGGTTTAACCCGCAGTTTGCCCAGCGCTTCAACCAGGCGGTATTAAAAGAGTCCGAGCGGTTTATTAACGAACTGTCGCATAGCATTGCCCGCGACCAGCTGAACTTTGCCGAAGACGAACTGCGCCAGGCGCGCGCGCGTCTGGATAAGAGCAAAGCGGAGCTGCTGGCTTATCAGAACAAAAATAACATTCTCGACCCGGAGGCCAGCGCCACTGCGGCGACCTCGCTGGTGATGACCCTGCAAGGCAAGAAAGTGGAGCTGGAAGCCGAACTGCGCAACCTGCTCACTTATTTGCGTGAAGACGCGCCGCAGGTCATCAGCACCCGCAACGCCGTTAAAGCGCTGCAGGCGCAAATTGACGCCGAGCAGAGCAAAATCACCGCGCCGGACGGCAAACAGCTGAACAGCATGGCGGCGGATTTTGACGAAATTAAAGCGCGGGTAACTTTCGATACTGAAATTTACTCTATGGCCATTAAGGCAATTGAGAAGACCCGCCTTGAGACGGCCCGCAAATTAAAAGTGTTGTCGGTTATCAGTTCGCCACAGCTCCCTGAAGAGTCCAGCTTCCCGAACAGCGGTTACCTGCTGGCAAGCTGGCTGCTGGTTTGCTGCCTGCTGTTTGGCACCATTAAACTGCTGCTGGCCGTAATTGAAGATCACAAAGACTAATTTTTGACGCACGCAACGTTACAGAGTTGAACATGAAATTACTGAAATCGGTACTGCTCCTTCTGGTCTGCCAGGCGGCATATGCGGCAAGCCCGACCGACATCACGGCCGATCCCAATCTGACAGGGGCGGCCCCGCTGCCCTCGCTTATTTCCGGCAAAACGGAAGAAACCCAGACCGCATCCGGCTTTGACGACACGCCGCCGCCGGTGGCCGCCGCGCAGCCAAGCCGTATGTTCGGCGCGCAGCTGTTTACCTCTATCAGCGCCGCTTCCGGCGCGGGCCTGGGCTTTAACCCCGGCTATGTCATCGGCCTTGGCGACACCATTCAGGTGCGTCTGTGGGGCGCTTTCCAGTATGACGGCGTGCTGACCGTTGACCCGAAAGGCAATATTTTCCTGCCTAACATTGGCCCGCTGAAAGTCGCCGGCATGACCAACGCACAGCTGAACAACACGGTGACCAATAAGATCAAGGAGGTTTACACCTCTAACGTCAACGTTTATGCCTCGCTGCTGCAGGCGCAGCCGGTGAAAGTGTTCGTTGCCGGCTACGTGCGCAGCCCCGGCCTGTATGGCGGTGTGGCGTCTGATTCGCTGCTCTCCTACCTGAGCAAAGCAGGCGGCGTGGACAGCGAGCGCGGCAGCTATGTTGATATCACCGTCAAACGCGGCAAGTCGGTGCGCTCAAGGGTGAACCTGTATGATTTCCTGCTTAACGGTAAGCTGGGGCTGTCACAGTTTGTCGACGGCGACACCATCGTGGTTGGCCCGCGTCAGCACACCTTTAGCGTGGAAGGCGACGTCTTCAACAGCTACGATTTTGAATTCTCCAACAGCACCATTCCGGTAACGGAAGCGCTGAGCTGGGCGCGTCCTAAGCCGGGCGCGACCCACATGACGATTATCCGCCAGCAGGGTGCGATGAAGCGCAGCGAATACTACCCGCTGAGCTCCGCGCCGGGCCGCTCGTTGCAGGATGGCGACAAGCTGATCATCAGCACTGACCGCTTCGCAGGCACTATTCAGGTGCGCGTTGACGGCGCCCATTCCGGCGAACATGCCGTGGTACTGCCGTACGGCGCAACCATGCGCCAGGTGCTGGCGCAAATCCGCCCGAACAGCATGTCTCAGCTCAGCGCGATTCAGCTTTACCGCAAATCGGTTGCTACCCGCCAGAAAGAGATGCTGGACCTGTCACTGCAAAAACTGGAAGAGGCTTCGCTGTCGGCGCAATCCTCCACCCAGGAAGAGGCGCGTCTGCGTATGCAGGAAGCGCAGCTGGTGAGCCGCTTCGTAGCGAAAGCGCGTACCGTGGTGCCAAAAGGGGAAGTGGTGCTCAATGAGAGCAACATCGACTCCGTGCTGCTGGAAGATGGCGATGTCATCATGATCCCGGAGAAAACGTCTCTGGTGATGGTGCATGGCGAAGTGCTGTTCCCGAACGCCGTAAGCTGGCAGAAAGGGATGGATGCTGACGACTACATCAAAAAATGCGGCGGCCTGACGCAGAAATCAGGTAATGCGAAAATCATTGTCATCCGCCAGAATGGCGAATCGATAGATGCCGACGACGCCGACGATCTGCGTCCCGGTGATGAAATCATGGTCCTGCCGAAGTACGAATCGAAAAATATCGAAGTTACCCGTGGCATTTCGACCATTCTTTACCAGCTTGCCGTTGCCGCCAAAGTGGTGCTGACGCTGTAACAAGCCGGTTCTTAAGTCCTTCCCCGGCACAGGCCGGGGAAGGCTATTTATCCATTCCGGATTTTTTCTTACTGAACAATGTATTGATGGAGCGAATGAACAGCGTACTGGGCGTTTATTCTGGCGGCATCTGGCGTATTCCTTATCTGGACAGTTTCCTGCCCGGCGAGCGTGTCCGACTCTCGCCCTTTAAAGCCATCCCGGCCAATGTCAACGCTATCGCCGTCTGGGGCTATCGCCCGAGCGCGCAAAAACCGGCTGCGCTGGCGCAGGCTGCAGGCCTGCCTGTTATTCGCCTGGAAGATGGGTTTATTCGTTCTTTAGGGCTTGGCGTACAGGACTGCCCTCCCCTGTCGATAGTGATCGACAGACTGGGTATCTATTACGATGCCTCTACCCCCAGCACGCTGGAAACACTGGTACAGGACCGCGAGGGAAATCGCCCGCTGGCAGATGAAGCCCACGGGTTAATGCGCGCTATCGTGGATAGCGACCTGTCGAAATACAACCAGGCGCCGCCGTTTGTTCCTCCCACCGTGATGCCAGATGCGGTGCTGGTCGTCGACCAGACTTTTGGCGATATGTCCGTTGCGAAAGGCAACGCCAGCGCAGACAGCTTTCGCCTGATGCTGGAGACCGCGAAAGCGGAAAACCCCAACGCCGAAGTGTGGGTGAAAGTGCACCCGGACGTATTGTGCGGCAAAAAAGCAGGCTACTTTACCGGCCTGCAAAACGATCCGCGGGTAAAGCTGTTTGCCGAAGACGTCAGCCCGCAGTCGCTGCTGCGCCACATGCAGAAGGTCTACGTAGTGACCTCGCAGTACGGCTTTGAAGCGCTGATGGCGGGTAAACCGGTTATGTGCTTTGGTCAGCCGTGGTACGCAGGCTGGGGGCTGACGGATGACCGTCATCCCCAGGCTGCGATGCTTGCCAAACGCCGCCAGCCCGCTACGCTTATCGAGTTATTTACCGCCGCCTACCTGCGCTACTGTCACTACCGGCACCCGGTAAGCGGCGAACCGACAGGCCTTGCCGAGGTTGTCGACTGGCTGGCGTTACAGCGCAGCCACACGCTGGCGCGCCAGGGCACGCTGTGGGCGCCTGGGCTGAGCCTGTGGAAGACTGCCATCCTTAAGCCGTTCCTGAAAACCGCAGGCAACCGGGTGCGTTTTGCCGCTAAATGCCCGCAGGCCAGCGCGCTTATCGCCTGGGGAACGCGGGGCGAAGCCCGATGGCAGGCACAGGCCGCCCGGCAAGAGATCCCACTCTGGCGCATGGAAGATGGCTTTATTCGCTCATCCGGGTTAGGGTCTGACCTGCTGGCGCCGCTTTCACTGGTGCTGGATAAGAGCGGGATTTATTACGACGCCACCAGGCCAAGCGATCTGGAGAACCTGCTGAACGCCAGCAACCTGAGCGAACGCCAGCGCGCCCGTGCGCAGGCGCTGCGTTTGCTGCTGGTACAGAGCAAGGTCAGCAAGTACAATCTTGGCCAGGACTGGCATTTGCCGGCTGGAGCCGCGGGTAAAAAAGTGTTGCTGGTGCCCGGCCAGGTGGAAGACGACGCCTCTATTGCCACCGGCGCGCTATCTATTCGCACCAACCGCGACCTGTTGCGTACCGTGCGCGAGCGTAACCCGGAGGCGTTTATCGTTTTTAAGCCGCACCCGGATGTGCTGGTCGGTAATCGTAAAGGGATGGTTGACGTCGAGGATGTCGCCCGCTGGGCTGACTGCCAGGCGCTGGACGCGGACATCATTCAGTGTATTCAGCACGCTGATGAGCTGCATACCATGACGTCGCTTTCGGGTTTTGAAGCGTTGCTGCACGGCAAACGCGTATTTTGTTACGGCATGCCGTTTTATGCCGGTTGGGGCCTGACGCACGATGAGCATTCTATTGCCCGGCGTTCACGCTCGCTTAGCCTTGATGATTTAGTCTGGCAGACGTTAATTGCCTACCCGACCTATATCCACCCGCAGCGCCTTGAGCCGATGCTGGCGGAAGAGGCGGCATTATGGCTGAGCGCCGCACCGCGCGGTGAAATGAAAATATCAAAAAAGAATATTGGCCGTTTAGCCAGACAGTACCGTAAGTTATTGATGTTTTATAAAGTTAGATTTGGTTAGCCTGCTCTCTGGATACATGGGAGATGATGCAAAACACAACCGTTAAGACATTACTCGCAGGGAAAAAATATCTGCTGCTGCAAGGACCGATGGGGCCTTTCTTTAATGATGTCGCTAACTGGCTGGAAACGCTGGAGCGCGAAGCGGTAAACGTTGTCTTTAACGGCGGTGATCGCTTTTACTGCCGCAATCGTCCTTATCTGACCTTCACCCAGACGCCAAAAGAGTTCCCCAGCTGGCTGAAAGAGACCTGGAAGGATTACCCTTTCGATACCATTCTCTGCTTTGGCGACTGCCGTCCTTTGCATCAGGCGGCGCGGGCCTGGGCAAAAGCGAAGGGCATTCGCTTCCTGGCTTTCGAAGAGGGCTATCTGCGCCCGCATTTTATTACGGTGGAAGAAGGCGGCGTTAACGCCTACTCCCCCCTTCCCCGCGATCCCGATTTTTATCGTCATCTGCCCGAGATGCCCCCCGCAGAGGTTCAGCCGTTAAAGCCTTCTGCTGGTCGCCGTTATATCCATGCGACCTGGTACTACCTGGTGGGCTGGCGCTACCGTCACGAGTTCGCCCGCTATCGTCACCATAAGTCTTTTTCGCCCTGGTACGAGGCACAGTGCTGGGTACGCGCCTGGTGGCGCAAGCAGTGGTACGGTTTTAAGCAGCGTAACGTGCTGGAGACGCTGCAAACGACGCTCGACCAGCGTTACTATCTGGCAATCCTGCAGGTTTATAACGACAGCCAGATTCGTAACCACAGCCCGTATGCCGACGTGCGCGATTATATTAACGATGTGATTTTCTCGTTTTCCCGCAAAGCGCCGCTGAGCCATGTGCTGGTGATCAAGCACCATCCTATGGATCGCGGCCATCGCCTGTACGGGCCGTTGATTAAGCAGTTGAGTAAGAAGTATGGCGTGACAAGCCGGGTGGTGTACGTTCATGACCTGCCCATGCCGGAGCTGCTGACCCATGCGAAGGCGGTGGTAACGATTAATAATACGGCGGGGATTTCAGCGCTGGTGCATAACAAGCCGCTGAAAGTGATGGGCAGAGCCCTGTACGACATCAAAGGCCTGACGTACCAGGGGCATCTGCACCAGTTCTGGACCGCGGACTTCAAGCCAGATATGAAGCTATTCAAGAAGTTCCGCGCGTATTTGCTGGAGAATACACAGATTAATGCTGTGTATTATGGCAAGAAGAAACTATTTGTGCCCATTCATAATGATGAAAATAATATCTTAGAAAACAAAACTCAGTTAATTTAAATTGATAGCTGTTCAGTAAAAATAGAATATCGAAGCAATTAGAATGTTAAAATCATTTGATAGTTAGAAATTTACCGTTTTCTTTAACATTTATAACATAATTATTATCGTTATGTATGGTATTCGGATCTAAATTTGCGATAGTCTGTCCTTGCTTCAATTCAGCAAGTATATCTATATTCAATCCATAAGGATACCTATCAAACCACACCAAGTTATCACAATTCCTAGCTATAATAGATAATCGGTTAGGAATAACAACCTTTTTTTTATAAGGCGCTACGTATACTACACTACCTTTGGTTACATTTGAGGCATTTACAGTTACTTTATTAAAGCCTCCTTTTAAAGTTATAGCGTCGTTTTTTACATCTCTGACATTAATATCGTAAGTACTATGAAAGCTATTAATTAGCGCAACGGCAGAGTTTGACGCCAAGGGTTTAGTAGAAAAATAGCTTAATTTTATATCATGCATAAAACCCGATGCCTTCAAAGCCAAATAGGATTTAGCGCCCATTGATGTACGGCGTACAATAGCATTTATTGATATGCTTTGCAGACAATTTATATCCAGGTCCGGAAAAGGAAATAGTTTTTGTTTCAGCAAAGCAGGCATATGCCCATTATTATGGCAATCGATTATACTAATAATTCCCCAAGTTTGCTTGTCTAAATATACTCCACCGCGACAGTTTTCACATATAAGGTGATTGCCTTTTATACGACCAGTGTTTTGAGCTTTATATCCATAACCATTATAGTTTGCATATAAATGAAGGATTCCGAACTCGTGATGACCATTGTACCTCTTGTTATTTATATTAGTCTCATCAGTAACCATAGCTGAAACAGGTTCATTTTCATATATATCTGACATTACAATCGTGTTTGCTCTTTCATTGGCAGTAGCCAACCAACCAACGCACCCAAGATATACATGCTCAATATTTATATCTGCTGGACCACGGAATACTATACCTTCTTTTCCAAAAACCCTACCAGTAATTTTTACTGAACTATCCTGTTCAACGTCATAACCTGTATAATCAACAGCCTCGGAATAGAGACCGATTTCTGCGCAATTATTTATTTCGACATCCAATACAAACTTACTGCCAATAATCTTAATACCATAGCCTTTTTTGTTATTATAAGTTGTATCGCCTTTTCCTAATGAACGACGATAGCTATTAAGGTAATTACCATCAATCGTTAAGTTCATTAAACCAAAGTTCATCGGTGCATTAACGAGCGGGCCTTTCTCTTTCAACGAATCAAAATCACGACTTATAACTATGTCCCTATTTTCGCCACTTTTTTGAGTTATTACACTGACACCTTTACCTTCTCCCCACCAGTAAACTTTATCATAGAGCGTAATTTTTGCAACGTATGTACCAGCGGGGATAAAGATAATACCCCCCCCTTTTCTTTGAGCATATTTAGCTGCAGCCTCAAAAGCACTCGTCCAATCTTCATTCACTACCAAGTCGGCCCAATCGGTAACATTAACTATATTTCGTGTCGTATCCGTTTCGACAATCTTAGGCTTCGAAAAAGAGTTACCTGTATATGTAGATATATATGCTAAAGCCGAGTATTTTAAGTAGTCGCGTCTATTCATGAACACCCCTATTAAAAAGCCATATCTTAAATCGAAGAGATGGCTTTAACAATTATTTCATTATGTATTTGCTCATGATGTTTCTAAAAATTAGGCCCCTACTATCATATATAAATTTATAAGGTTCCATTTTGAATTTGCTATATTTCTTATCATTAAGCAGCTTTGTTGTCTTAGCTAACCTCATAAACGGGCTCATGATATTGACCACTCTAGTAAGTCTGATACTCCTTTTCTCTATCGATTCATAGTTGCTTATTACCTCAGAGCCTTTTTTCCATAAACTACTATTTTTCTTATCATTCTTACTTGTCAGAAGGAATTGTATATCACGGCAAGAATATTTGTTTTCGAAACATATACCAACGAACGCACTGGCATCAGTATAACTAGGATTGTTGAGGAAATAACAGTATGCTTTTGATGAACCTATAGCAGACACATCTAAATCTTTAATTATATCGCCATATCTCGATACCAAATCTTCATTGAAGTCGCAGATACCTTTATGTAAATGCAATGCAAATTCAACTCGTTTGGATTCATGTTTTACTGACAAATGCACAGGTTTTCCCTGAAGAAACCGAACAAAGCTGCCTTGCGCATTTAGGAAAGCCATTTCAAACATCAATATGTTTTTACCATATGGATGAGAAGAAGTTTTAGGATTCAATTCGTCCGCAATGTATCCCTTCGCCAAACCAATTTCAGGAGAAATGTTTTTTGTGATTTCATTGAATGTACAGAAATAATAACCTATTAAAGGTTTATCTAGCAAAGCAGAAAGAGATTTTTGCATTGTACCATTGTGGCCAATGTCCACAATCGCTGATCTCTCATTACTAACAATTCCTTCATTGCTATAATATTTCATTAACTCATCGCGTTCACTTTGAGTGTGCAACAAAATATCTTTTGCTAAAAGATCAATCAAAGCATTAATTTTCGAACGATCTGCCGGTGAGCGATAGTTAACAACTTGTTCTATATTTGTAAATCCAGAGGTGATAATTATCTTATCAAATCCAGAAAGATCGAAACCCATCCTGTTCAGGAAAAGGTTTTTTAGAGTCGCAGGTGAGAAGTTGACATCAAATAAAGCTTTAATTTCATCAACTGTTCTTATTGATGCTACGTTTACGCTGCGTCGAGAAGCTAATAGATAATGTGATTCAGGTGCATCTGGGTACATTTTTGCTACAATATCATACACCTTCTTGATAATATCACCATCTCGAGAGAGGAAGTATATCTTTTTAATATTATCAGAAACACTATTTTTATAGATCCATTGTGCAAAGCCAAAAAACATCTGACCTAACAATCCATAACCCAAATAATAAGGATTACCGGAGAAAAGAGTATCATTCTGGAAGGAGAAAGGGTTATCGCAGAACTTATTACCTACAATGCCTTTAACGATACTATTTAATTTTTTATCCCCTGTATTAATTTGTTCAAGTATGCTTGATTTTTTCTTAAGGCAATCGATTGTTCTGGGAAGAAAAGCCGTCCCAATACCATGAGCATTAGCCATTTTGATATCCGCATGGGCATTATCTCCAATGTGAAGCATATTACTTGCTGCAACTTGCAGTTCTTTTAATATGAATGGGAATAAATTCCCTGTATGTTTAAGCAAGCCTACTTCAGATGAAAGATAAAGCCTATCCCATTCAGCATAACCATTTTTAATAAGTAATTTCTCAATAAAATCTTTCTTGAAGAAAATATCGGAAGTTATAATCACTTTCTTCCCTCTTTTCTTAGCATACTGGTATAATTCAAAACCGGCATCCCGTTTACGGCAGAACAAAAACTCGTATTCTAATTCGAGGGCAGTTAGTTTATTTGCAATGTTTTTCTTAATGTTAAGTTTATTGCATAGTGCTTGATATCTTTGATCTATAGTAATTTCTTCACCGGGAGAATTAACAACTAATTTCCTTGCATTAAATCGTTCTTCCCTAAAACTAGTGATAGGAGTCCCAATTAATTTTGCTGCTTTATCATGCATCAAATCAAAAATATCATTGGGAACATCAAGGTCACGAACCAAAAGCGTGTCGAAAATATCAAAAGATACTACCTCAGCTTTATCAATTTTCTTCTTTATTAAACTTAAACCATCAAGGCTATTTTTTTCGGATTTATTTTTAATTACAATTTTTACTTGATTAGTTTCTGTTACTGGCATCTTTGGTAATGTTTTATTTAATGATCCAGAAATATAATTTTGCAATTTTCTATCAACGGCTAAAAGCCAGTTTCTCATATGTTCAATTTTATCAATTTGCTTGTAACTCCAATAAAAACCCAGCATATCTCGGATCTTGTCTTTTTTATGAATAAACTCGATTTTTGCACAAGGCTTTGTTTCTACAATAGGAGATAAAATTACAGACCAAAAATGAGATGTCATGAAATCTTGAAAAATTGGGATATAGCTTCGAATATCAAATTTATTGCTTTCGTTAAATACTGGGCGATATAAAAACTCTGTTTCCTTATCAAAATATTTGGCTTCAGTAGCAACAGAGGACGATATAGTTACAACCTTAGCGATATTTGGATGACTTAATAGATGATAAGTAGGTATATCGATAACAGATGCAAAACTGCATGACTCAACATATTTTATTATGTGCTGATCTTCAGTTTTAAGAAATGGATGACGACTGTAATACACTTTACTATATTGTGAACCTAATTGCTCAAACTCCTTTTTAAAATCTAGTAAATTTAGCATGTTACCATTTTTGCAAACAGCCTTATCCTCAAGAGTTTGCCCTACAAACAGTGCACTGTTTGGCTTGACTTTGATATTATCAATAACCCGTTTCCATCCTTTAAATGCTCCTATTCGTAACCGGTCTGCATACATCCAATATGTTTCAGTTGGATAATAAAAATTATTGAGCTTATTGAAAATTTCTTCGTTATTTGAAGAAAAGCCAAAAAGGACGTCATCAAGAAATCTTACAGGATGTAACCATATGTCAATATAGTTAATTCCTGCTTTTGACAATAACCTCCTTGTTTGTTCGGATAACTCGTAGCCGACTATAAGAGTTTTTTTATCAATAAATTTAGTAAGATAACTTAATGAATTATCATTAATAACTTCATCATCATAATAAAACTGAGTTTTATGAATATCTAGTTCTATTGATGAATTTTTAAAAAAAGCGATTCGAGAGAATTTGTCGACAGCTGTTAAAGAAGATGTAAAAATACTTGAATCCAATCCTGTGCAACTTTCCAATGGTCTTTTTAATAATTCATATAACCATTTAACATTAGAAAACTGCTCCTTTTCTTTTGTCATTAAAAAATCAGAAGTAATATAAATTTTTGTAATCATTTTTCAACTACCTGCTTGTTAAAATGGGCATGCAAAAGAGCAATTCCTTGTGCATTAGGATGAATTGTTCCATCATTTATTGTATTTTCTAGTACATTAATTCCAATCTCCTCCACAAGAACCATTTTTTCCTGATATTTTTCTTTTAGTTCGCTTAAATTCCAAATAGGATGCTTATAATTACCATCAAAAATAAATTTACCATCTCTTTTATTAATTGACTCTCTCCCAGAGAGGCACCAAAAAATGTAATGAACATTTGTTATAGTAGCCATATCATCTAAAAATGAAATTCCTCGTTGATAACAACGCTTGTCATTTTCATTATTCATAAGATTGGGGTCTATGAATAAACCATCCTGCTCATCAGTCTCATCATTTAATAGACCAGCATTACCAATACGGAAGTCTGGCACAAAGTAATATACTTCTTTAAAAATATTGCTTAGCCATTTTATTGTTTTAGTAAAATTTTCACTAAAGGAAGAAACGCCTTGTATTCCTACTAAAAAATAATTATTAGGCATGTATTGACCACTAGATATTGCCTTTTGCCAAAGATAAATATGTGACGGACCAATAATGACATTTTCTTTTTTTAATGGAGTCAGTAGCCCATCGAAATTATTATAATAATAAGTATTAATTTTTTTATCCGGGAGAATTGCATTCGCAATCTTATCAATAAAGTCACTATTATTAACAAGATTGATTTTCTTATCCTCAAACAGTGCTGAAATATCTTTATCCCACCACTTTACTTTTTTAAAGAGAAAAATTTTATCTTGAGGGAAACGGTAGCCAATGATTTTTGCAGGAATTCCAGCAACGATTGCATAATCTGGAACATCCTCGACTACAACTGAATTAGCATAAACAACAGCGCCATCGCCTATGGATACACCTGCGTAGACTGTTACTCCTTTATGAATAAAAACATCATTGCCAATTAATGTGATTTTTTCCTTTTCGTAAAAATATCTTTCCGGTTTAATAGATTGATAGTACTCGTCATTTCTAAATGGTCCATTTTCAGCATAATTAAAGAAATGATTACTGAACGCTCCTTTTTTTTCTTTATTAAGCCCTAATGTGCATAGATCATCTACTCTACTATAACGACCAATAAAGCAATTTTGTACCTTACTTAAGTGAGAAAGAAATGTATATGCTCCTACGTAAAATTTCCCTTCGATTTTACTCTTAGCATAGCAGGGTGATTCAAGAACGCCGGACCCTTGTATCTTATCTTCGTATAAAATAACATTTTGCATTTCAGTCACTTCTATTATTAATTTGCTTCACTATTTGAATAAGTTTTAATAGCGTCATTGACATTCTCGAAAAAGAGCACTTTATTATCTCTACCAATAAATAAAGCCACATCACAATATTTACTTAAAGAATGAAGGCTATGCGAAACCATAATAAAACTTGCCTCGCGGCTTTTCTCTTCGAACAGATCCGCACATTTTTGTTTGAACCGCGCATCTCCAACAGCCATGACTTCATCAACGAGATAATAATCAAATTTAAAGGCCATGCTTAAGCCAAAACCTAAACGGGAACGCATTCCAGAAGAATATGTCTTAATTGGCATATCAAAATATTTTCCAAGCTCTGCGAATTCTTCTACGAAAGCAACTTTTGCCTTTACTGTTTCTTTTGTTGCGTAAAGCCTTGCAACAAATTTAACATTCTCTCTGCCAGTCAAACTTCCCTGAAAACCACCAGCCAAACCCACAGGCCATGATATGCTTTTATCGGTAATAATTTTTCCGCTATCAGGACGATCTATACCCCCGATCATTCTTAGAAGGGTAGATTTGCCGGCACCATTACGGCCTATTAAAGCAATACTCTTTCCTGAAGGCAATTCTATATTCAAATCTCTAAATACGTAATGTCTGCCTTTGGGGGTTTTATAAGATTTTGTGAGATTTTCGATTTTTATCATGAGGTTAGCATAGCCTTTTCACGTGTACGATATATTGAAAGCCCTAAAAAAAGAGCAATTAACGCGCAAAATGCCAAATACTCTAAGCTAACTCCTTCGCTAACATAACCTGTAACAACTGACTCTCGGCTTAATTCAACTGCGTGTATGAGTGGGTTCCAAAGGAGATATGACCAATAATCTTTTGGAATTGCATGCAAGGGAAACATCACGCATGAAATAAAATATAATGGTTTAATCATTATAGGAAGGAATTTTTCTGTCTCAGGGAGGGTTTTGCCTAAAGTCATAAAGACCAAACCAATCCCGAAAGAGAATATAACTAACAAACTCCATGTTAGTACTAACGTTAATATACTTGTTATTGAGATTTCCTCACCAAGCATACCAACAACACACATAAGAATTATATAAACACCGCTATAGATTAAAGTTTCTAATAAAGCCCGCGCAATAATCGTATCTACTGGTTTTACTGGCCTATAATTAAATAAGCCTTGGTTTGCTTCTATTGCACCTATAGATCGAGTCGCAATATTACTAAATAGAAAATAAGGTATTAGACCATTGAGAAGAAATACTGGAAAAGATATATCAGGCATAGTTCGATGCATGATAAAACCAAAAATAGTAAGTAAAACAAGTAAATGCGCCGCTGGCTCTAACACGGCCCACAAGTACCCTAACCGATACTTACCAAAACGCGTCTTTATCTCGCGTAAGAACAGCGCCTTCACCGCTGCTTGCTGAACTTCTAAACCACTTCTGGCCATGGGTGATCTCACCTTGACGTCTTAGGACACGCTACCGCCCCTGGCTATAGCTACCAGAGCGCTCAGTGCGTAAAATATGAGCATGCCAATAATTAGGCAGCTAACTGTGACAAAAAGCAGGAAAACGCTTTTCGATGAATTGTGTTGTTTGTAGGAAGGTGAAGTAATTAGCGTAAATAAGCGGAAATCTTCCTGACGCAAACGTCCTTAAGTCTAAATCGGCTCTAAATGTAACGGGGTATCAGGACAAATCCTATAAGTTCTAACCTATCAATTGAGCATTATTAATTATCATTAACTATTTATAAGATAAATCCATGGAATGGAGCTGAATTTTTATGTGAGATCATATGGTTATAATCTGTTCATTTTCGTGCCCATTTCCCAAATTACGTTTCTATAGAAGAATTTTTATGGAAACTTAAGCAAAACGCTTTGTATCACTGCTGGAGGATTTTTTCAATTCAGCCTCGGTTAACCCCTTAAAAGAGGTAGTATTACGAAAAGCGATCTCGTCATAAAGGCAGGCTGTTAGTGTGGATATGGTTTCACACTCCCCTCATCGCCAGCGCTTCATCCAGCTCCCGATAGGACTCCACCAGCTTTTCAAGCGTTGCCCTGTTAAGTCCGCTCGGGTTCGGCAGCACCCAAACCTGTGTAACGCCAATAGTGAATTTCTGTTTCCCCCAGGGCGCTCCGCGAACGCTAAAAGCTTGCTCAAAGGCTTTTTTACCCAGCACCGCCAGCGCAGCGGGCTGGTAGTCCTCGATCTTTTTAATCAGATCCCTGCCGCCAGTCCTCAGCTCATGCAGCTCCACTTCACTTGCCTGAACGGTCGGTCGTTCAACCAGCATGGTGATTCCGCAGCGCGTATCCAGCAGGTGACGCTCCTCTTCTGGCTTAAGTAACCGATCGGTGAAGCCAGCCTGGTGGATGACTTTCCAGAATCGATTGCCGGGATGGGCAAAATGAAATCCCGTATGGGCTGATGACTTACCAGGGTTAATACCGCAAAACACGACGCGCAAGCCAGGCGCCAGGATGTCATGAATCATTTTTACGGCACTGTTGCAAATAGTCGGTGGTGATAAACTTATCATCCCCTTTTGCTGATGG
>ERZ894183.1017-NODE-1017-length-17107-cov-10.024806_pt1 | contig 17107 bp, 18 predicted proteins | sample MGYA00380279_ERZ894183 | MGnify/ENA primary metagenome ERZ894183 (study PRJEB32331, sample SAMN06328422) | human gut metagenome | biome: human gut microbiome; feature: stool | host: Homo sapiens | collected 2013-06-26 ... | reverse complement strand
CGCACCAGCCGCACCAGCGCCCCCACCGGCGGGAGGAGCCACCACGTCCAGAAGTCCGTCCGATAGAGACCGGGGAAGTCCACGGCCCGGGCGATCATCATACCCCAGGAGCGGGCCAGCGGGTCGGACAGGCCCAGAAAGGCCAGGGAGGACTCCTGGAGAATGGCCCGTCCCACCACCGCCAGGGCGTTGATTCAGGGGCTGAAACACGATCTGCTGGCGGATGATACCGCGCTACGTGCACTCATCCCACAACGGCTGATCGCTTTCGATGACGCGGTACGTAGCACGTTGAAAGAGGAAGAAAAACTGGTCAACTCCAGCGACTGGGGCTACGACGCTCAGGCCTTTGCTCGCTGGCGACCGGAGTACGGTTATTTCGCCAAACAGGCGGGGTTTACCGTTAAAACGTCCGCCAGCCTTGCGGCTTTATGGCAGGTGGTGAACCAAATCGGCGGTAAAGAGCGTTATTTCTTTGGCAATATTTTGTGGCAGACACGGGCGTTGATGGACCGCGCGATCGGTCATAAGCTGGCGAAAGGCCGCCCGGAGCGCGAATATTTACAGACCGGCGATGCGGTGGATAGCTGGAAAGTGATTGTCGTTGAACCGAAAAAGCAACTTACGTTGTTATTTGGCATGAAAGCGCCGGGGCTGGGACGACTGTGTTTTACCCTGGAAGATAAAGGTGACTATCGTACTATTGATGTCCGCGCTTTCTGGCATCCGCACGGTATGCCGGGGCTGTTTTACTGGTTATTGATGATCCCCGCGCATCTGTTTATTTTTCGCGGAATGGCAAAACAAATCGCCAGACTGGCAGAACAAAGCACAGATTAATCGACAAAACCTGCGTTATTCTTTCATGTTTCCCATTGCATCATGGGGGAAATCACGGAAGAATGCGCACGTCATTTTCTCAACAACAGTGGATTGATATGAAGGTACTGGTTACCGGCGCCACCAGCGGCTTAGGTCGAAACGCGGTAGAGTTTTTATGCCAGAAAGGCATCAGCGTGCGAGCGACCGGTCGCAACGAGGCAATGGGTAAATTGCTGGAAAAAATGGGCGCAGAGTTTGTTCCGGCGGATCTGACCGAGCTGGTTTCATCACAAGCTAAAGTGATGCTCGCGGGCATTGATACGCTGTGGCACTGCTCCAGCTTTACCTCACCCTGGGGGACACAACAGGCTTTCGATCTGGCTAACGTTCGCGCCACTCGCCGCCTGGGTGAATGGGCTGTCGCCTGGGGTGTGCGTAACTTTATTCATATCTCTTCCCCCTCCCTGTACTTCGATTATCACCACCATCGCGATATTAAAGAAGATTTTCGCCCTCACCGCTTCGCCAACGAGTTTGCCCGCAGCAAAGCAGCCAGCGAAGAAGTGATCAATATGCTTTCGCAGGCGAATCCACAAACGCGCTTTACTATTCTGCGCCCACAAAGTCTGTTCGGACCGCACGATAAAGTCTTTATTCCCCGTCTGGCGCATATGATGCACCACTACGGCAGTATTCTGTTACCGCATGGCGGCAGTGCGCTGGTCGATATGACCTACTATGAAAATGCCGTGCACGCAATGTGGCTGGCAAGCCAGGAAGCCTGCGATAAGCTACCTTCCGGGCGTGTGTACAACATCACCAACGGCGAGCATCGCACACTGCGCAGCATCGTGCAGAAGCTGATCGACGAGTTGAATATTGACTGTCGTATTCGTTCCGTCCCCTACCCGATGCTGGATATGATCGCCCGCAGCATGGAGCGTTTAGGCCGCAAGTCAGCAAAAGAGCCGCCGCTGACCCACTACGGCGTCTCCAAGTTGAATTTTGACTTTACGCTGGATATTACGCGTGCGCAGGAAGAGTTAGGTTATCAGCCGGTCATCACCCTGGATGAAGGTATCGAGAAAACTGCCGCCTGGCTACGCGACCACGGAAAACTGCCGCGCTAATCCTGCCCGTATTTCTCCAGCAATGCTTCGGCAATCGCCTGAGTTTCTGCATCCGCTTCGCCGTTATATAACGTCGGGCGGAAATGCATCTGGAATGCCATAATCACGCGCCGCTGCTCGCGCGGTGTCATATCAGGTTTAACGTCATAACCGTAGCGCGCCAAAAGCTCCAGCAATGACGCGGTATCTACCGGTGTGTGCGGCGCGCGCCCGGCAAGGTAAAAGTTAACCCGCTGCGCATCCGGACAGGCACCAATCCCCTGCTGCGCCAGTTGCTGCCAGGGAAATAATGGCCCCGGATCGTCTTTGCGCTGCGGTGCGATATCCGCATGTGCCACTACGTTTTCCGGCTTGATGTGATAACGGGCAATAATATCTTTCGCCAGTGGAATAAGCGCCTGAATCTGTGCCGGTTCAAACGGGGCAAAATATTTCACTCCGGCCGATTTTTGCCAGCCACGGTTTTCCAGCTCAATGCCAATAGAGGTGTCGTTAAGGCGCGTTGCCCCGCGCCAGGCGCTAATCCCCGCATGCCAGGCCAGTTCTTGTTCCGGCACCAGTTGCCAGATGCGCGGTTTACCGTTGTATCGCGGTGGTACCGCAGGGACCAGATAATGCGAGCTGACCTGCTTATCGGTCAGTGTCGCCAGCGAGCTATCAAAATCATCTGCGGTGTAGTGGATCACCAGCACTTTAATGCGCGGATACGCCGCCTGCGCCTGGCGTCGGGTATCAAGCTGATATCCCTCTTTCTCGACAATGCCTTTTTCGCCTGCACACCCTGCCAATAACAGAGCGGCAGCGACCAGCCAGAAGACTCTTCTCATCGACGCGTTTTCACCGCCGTACCGCTGACGCTAACCATCAGCATACTGCCGTTTTGCCCGACCGTTTCGTAGTCGATATCAATACCGACGACGGCATCGGCCCCCAGCGCCCGCGCCTGGGAGCCTAATTCCTCAAAGGCGATCTCCCGTGCTTTACGCAGTTCTTTTTCATACGCACCGGAACGTCCGCCAACGATATCGCGGATACCGGCAAAGAAATCACGGAAAATATTGGCACCTAAAATCGCTTCGCCGGTCACCACACCGCAATATTCAACGATGGTCTGGCCTTCCAGAGTTGGGGTTGTAGAAAATTGCATGATCGATCTCCTTGTTTGCTAAGCCTTCGATCTCAAAAGCATTATCAGACTGATACGCTATTATTGAAAGGATATCATTATTATCGTAGAACGCTTTCAGAGCGATCGCTTATAAGGAAATCATTATGCGCTACAGCAAATTGACAATGCTTATCCCCTGCGCACTGCTCCTCAGTGCCTGCACCACAGTCACTCCAGCTTATAAAGATAACGGCACACGCAGTGGTCCTTGCGTTGAAGGAGGCCCGGATAACGTGGCCCAGCAATTTTATGACTACCGCATTTTGCACCGCAGCAACGACATCACCGCCTTGCGCCCTTATCTGAGCGACAAACTGGCGACACTGCTTAGCGATGCCTCCCGGGATAATAACCATCGGGAACTACTGACCAACGATCCATTCTCCAGTCGAACCACCTTGCCAGACAGCGCCCACGTTGCCAGTGCATCGACTATCCCTAATCGTGATGCCCGTAACATTCCTTTGCGCGTGGATCTTAAACAGGGTGACCAGAGCTGGCAGGATGAAGTGTTAATGATTCAGGAAGGCCAGTGTTGGGTCATCGACGATGTGCGTTACTTAGGCGGTAGCGTTCATGCCACGGCGGGTACGCTCCGTCAGTCCATCGAGAATCGCTAACGCCTTGATCAACCAATAAACCCCGTAAATTGTCCGGCATTTCGTGAGGAATGCCGACATTTATGCTCGCCGACCACCGCCCCCGTTATTTTGTGCTATGTTTATTGAATAATGCGCTTTGTTTTTAACTTTTAAAGCAGAAATATTGCATAATTATTCTGTCAAAGGTACTATCTTCGACCTCAATAGCTATCAGACTGCCAGTATACGAGTGTCAATGAGTATTCAATTAAACGGCATTAATTGCTTCTACGGCGCGCATCAGGCGCTGTTCGATATCACGCTGGATTGCCCACAGGGCGAAACGCTGGTGTTACTTGGCCCCAGCGGCGCGGGTAAAAGCTCGCTGCTGCGTGTACTCAATCTGCTTGAGATGCCGCGCTCCGGTACGCTCAACATTGCAGGCAACCATTTCGATTTCACCAAAACACCCTCTGACAAAGCGATTCGCGATTTGCGTCGTAACGTTGGCATGGTGTTTCAGCAATACAACCTGTGGCCGCATCTGACCGTGCAGCAAAACCTGATTGAAGCGCCCTGCCGTGTACTGGGGTTGAGTAAAGATCAGGCGCTGGCCCGTGCAGAAAAACTGCTGGAACGTCTGCGTCTCAAACCTTATAGCGATCGTTACCCGCTGCATCTTTCTGGTGGTCAGCAGCAGCGTGTTGCTATTGCCCGTGCGTTGATGATGGAACCGCAGGTACTGCTGTTCGATGAACCGACCGCCGCACTGGACCCGGAAATTACGGCACAAATCGTCAGCATCATTCGTGAGCTGGCAGAAACGAATATTACCCAGGTGATCGTCACCCACGAAGTTGAAGTGGCGCGTAAAACCGCCAGCCGAGTGGTGTATATGGAAAATGGTCATATCGTAGAACAAGGCGACGCGAGCTGCTTTACCGAGCCGCAAACCGAAGCATTTAAAAACTATCTCTCTCACTAAGATTCGGGATAACAACAATGAAAAAAGTTCTGATTGCCGCGTTAATTGCAGGTTTTAGTCTTTCCGCCACAGCTGCCGAAACCATTCGTTTTGCTACCGAAGCCTCCTATCCTCCGTTTGAATCGATTGATGCAAACAACCAGATCGTTGGTTTTGACGTCGACCTGGCACAAGCGCTGTGTAAAGAGATTGATGCAACCTGCACTTTCTCTAACCAGGCGTTTGACAGCCTGATCCCAAGCCTGAAATTCCGTCGCGTAGAAGCCGTGATGGCGGGCATGGATATCACTCCGGAGCGTGAAAAGCAGGTGCTGTTTACCACCCCGTACTATGACAACTCTGCCCTGTTTGTGGGTCAGCAAGGCAAATACACCAGTGTTGATCAGCTGAAAGGCAAAAAAGTCGGCGTACAGAACGGGACGACACACCAGAAATTCATTATGGATAAGCACCCGGAAATCACTACCGTTCCGTATGACAGCTACCAGAACGCAAAACTGGATCTGCAAAACGGGCGTATCGACGGCGTCTTCGGTGACACCGCAGTGGTCACTGAGTGGCTGAAAGATAACCCGAAACTGGCGGCGGTGGGCGACAAAGTGACCGATAAAGATTACTTCGGCACTGGCCTCGGCATCGCGGTACGTCAGGGCAACACTGAGCTGCAGCAGAAACTCAACACTGCGCTGGAAAAAGTGAAGAAAGATGGCACTTACGAAACCATCTACAACAAATGGTTCCAGAAGTAATTCCTGATGAATGAATTTTTTCCTTTAGCAAGCGCCGCCGGGATGACCGTCGGCCTTGCCGTTTGTGCATTGATTGTCGGGCTGGCGCTGGCGATGTTCTTTGCGGTATGGGAGTCGGCAAAATGGCGTCCTGTCGCGTGGGCAGGTTCAGCGCTGGTAACCATTCTGCGTGGCCTGCCAGAAATTCTGGTGGTGCTGTTTATCTATTTTGGCTCCTCGCAGCTGCTGCTGACGCTTTCGGATGGCTTCACTATCAATCTTGGGTTCGTGCAGATCCCAGTGCAGATGGACATTGAGAACTTCGACGTTAGCCCGTTCCTTTGTGGTGTCATCGCTCTGTCACTGCTGTATGCCGCCTATGCCTCGCAAACGCTTCGGGGCGCGTTGAAAGCGGTGCCGGTGGGTCAGTGGGAGTCTGGTCAGGCGCTGGGGCTGTCGAAATCGGCTATCTTTTTCCGTCTGGTGATGCCGCAGATGTGGCGTCATGCGCTGCCTGGCCTCGGTAACCAGTGGCTGGTGCTGCTGAAAGATACCGCGCTGGTCAGTTTGATTAGTGTGAATGATTTAATGCTGCAAACAAAAAGCATCGCTACTCGTACCCAGGAACCATTTACCTGGTACATTGTGGCGGCGGCGATTTACCTGGTGATCACCCTGCTCAGTCAGTACATTCTCAAACGCATTGACCTGCGCGCGACACGTTTTGAGCGGAGGCCCAGCTAATGTTTGAGTATTTACCCGAACTGATGAAAGGGCTACACACCAGCCTGACGCTAACCGTTGCCTCGCTGATTGTGGCACTGATTCTGGCATTGATTTTTACCATCATCCTGACGCTGAAAACGCCGGTGCTGGTGTGGCTGGTGCGGGGTTATATCACGCTGTTTACCGGTACGCCGCTGCTGGTGCAGATCTTCCTGATTTATTACGGGCCGGGCCAGTTTCCGACTTTGCAGGAGTATCCGGCACTGTGGCATTTGTTGTCAGAACCGTGGTTATGTGCGCTGATTGCGTTGTCGCTGAATAGTGCGGCGTATACCACGCAGCTGTTTTACGGTGCAATTCGTGCGATCCCGGAAGGTCAGTGGCAGTCCTGTAGCGCCCTGGGAATGAGCAAAAAAGATACGCTGGCGATCCTGCTGCCGTATGCCTTTAAACGCTCGCTCTCTTCTTATTCCAACGAAGTGGTGCTGGTATTCAAAAGTACCTCTCTGGCATACACCATTACGCTGATGGAAGTGATGGGATACAGCCAGTTGTTGTACGGACGCACCTACGATGTAATGGTGTTCGGTGCGGCAGGGATTATTTACCTGGTCGTTAACGGCCTGCTGACGCTGATGATGCGTCTGATCGAGCGCAAAGCGCTGGCATTCGAACGGCGAAATTAATGTGGCTGCGTACATTCGCCGGGGGGTTTTGTAGGTCTGATAAGACGCGCCAGCGTCGCATCAGACATCAGCACGGTGCCTGTGCCGGATGCGGCGGGGACGCCTTATCCGGCCTACATAGTGCATAAATTCTTATAATGAAGACGGACAACCCACTAAGTTGTCCGTCTTTTTTATTTCATTTAAATTATTTAATCATGTTTATTGCATATAAATTCACTTGATGGCATTGTTATCCCATGCCGCAGACACGGCCAAAAATCATAAGATTGACAGACGGGAGTTCCATCATGAAAAAGTTAGTTCTTGCCGCTTTACTTGCTTCCTTTACTTTCGGTGCTTCTGCCGCAGAGAAAATCAATTTTGGCGTTTCAGCCACCTATCCACCCTTTGAATCTATAGGTGCTAATAATGAGATTGTCGGCTTTGATATCGATCTGGCAAAAGCCTTGTGCAAACAAATGCAGGCAGAATGTACTTTTACTAATCACGCGTTCGACAGCCTGATCCCGTCCCTGAAATTCAGAAAATATGACGCCGTAATCTCCGGTATGGATATCACCCCGGAGCGTAGCAAACAGGTATCGTTTACCACGCCCTACTATGAAAACTCAGCCGTCGTGATTGCCAAAAAAGATACCTACAAAACGTTTGCCGATCTGAAAGGCAAACGTATTGGGATGGAAAACGGTACTACGCACCAGAAATATATTCAGGATCAGCACCCGGAAGTGAAAACTGTCTCTTATGACAGTTATCAGAATGCCTTTATCGATCTGAAAAATGGTCGTATTGATGGGGTATTTGGTGACACAGCGGTGGTAAACGAATGGCTGAAAACCAATCCACAACTTGGTGTTGCTACTGAGAAAGTGACCGATCCGCAATATTTTGGCACCGGCCTGGGCATCGCTGTACGTCCGGATAACAAAGCCCTGCTGGAAAAACTGAATAACGCGCTGGCAGCAATTAAAGCTGACGGTACTTATCAAAAAATCAGTGACCAGTGGTTCCCACAGTAAGATTCAGAAAGCCGCAACCGCGGCTTGAGACTGATGACAAAGGTAAAATTGCCTGATGCGCTACGCTTATCAGGCCTACATGGCCCATGCAATGTATTGAATTTGCACGCTTTTGTAGGCCGGATAAGGCGTTTACGCCGCATCCGGCATAAACAACGCGCACTTTGTCAGCAATCTGAAGCCGCACATGCGGCTTTTTTATTGCTTCACCAGCAGCGTCAGCACTTCATAGTGCGCGGTATGCGGGAACATATCGAAAAGCTGCACCCGTTCAATACGAAACCCAGGCAGTTCGCGGATATCTTTCGCCATGGTTTGGGCGTTACAGCTGGAGTAGATGATAAAACGCGGTGCCATCGTTGAGAGATAATCACACAGCGGTTTACCAATGCCGCGGCGCGGCGGGTTAACCAGCACCAGCTCCGGCACCTCCCCCTGAGCAGTGGCAAACTGAGTGGAGTCCAGCGCCTGAAATTGCAAACGCGTTAAGCCCAGTTCAGCGGCTGACTGCTTTGCACAGGCAATGGCCTCTGGCGCAATTTCGATCCCGGTTAACTGCATGTCAGGCGTCGCGCAGTGTAAACCAAAGCCCCCCACGCCACAGAACAGATCCCACATATGTTTAACCGGCAGCTGTCGTACCCAGTCGCGCGCGGTAGCGTACAGCTGGCTGGCGACCGCCGGATTAGTCTGGAAGAAACTTTGCGGACGGACCCACAGCGGCACATCGTTAAAACGCTCCGCCAGTGCCTGTTGTTCGGTCAGGTAGATCTCCGTCTCCCCTTCCATAATCGCCATATGTACCGGCTGAATATTGACGGTAATAACTTTTAGCTGCGGTAGTTGTTCCTGTAACCACGGTAGCGCCTTACGCAGTTGCGCCAGTTTGGTTTCGGAACGCAACACAAAACGCAGCATCATGCCGCCATCGCTCTGGCTTTCAGTCAGCAAAATGTATTTCAGTTCGCCACGCTTACGCGCCACGTTGTAGGGCGTTAACCCCGCTCGGGCGATAAACGGTTTTAGCGCCGCAAAAACGGGCGCAAATGAGGCAGGATAAAGCGGGCAGTCACAAAGGTCTTCCGGTGTGCCGTCTCGATGCAGCATACCGAGCAGTGGTTTTTCAACGCTACCACTCACCACCATTTTGGCTTTATTACGAAACCCTTGTTCCGGGCCTGACACCGGCGCGCACCATTCCTCAACCGGAAAGTCGGCGAGCAGATTTTTAAGATCGGCGGTTTTAGCGGAGAGTTGCTCTGGAATCGGCTGCGTTATCCACTGACAGGAACGACAGCGACCCGCGTCGTAAAGTGCGCACTGCATACATTGACCTTCACATCATCAGGGGCGACGATTATACACATTATTGCAACTGGAAGAACCGCCGACTGGTCGAGGGAACGAACAGCAGCATCAGGATGAGCATATCCGGCAGCTTCTGCAGCATCAGGCTATGGAAGATTTCACGTTTTGATTCACCGGGAATGCTGAACAGCTCCGGATAACCATACCCCAGCGAAGCCGCCCACAAGTAACTTGCGGCGGTGATTTGTGTCAGCAGATATAGCCAGCGCGCCCAGCGACGCCCTTTCACCAGTGAAAACGCACACCAGATCTCGATAAAAACCAGCACCAGACTGCTTAAAAAGACCAGCGTTAAGCTCCAGGTTTGTACGCTGCGATGAATGAACTCGCCAATACCGCGCACGCCCAGCGTATTGAAAATCATCAGCACGTCGAGGCCACGGATCATAATAATGGCGAGCGCCGCTACCTGCACCAGCGCAGGCACATTCAGGCGAGCATGAGATGAAGATGTTTTCTTAAAAAATCCCAACGTTTCGTCTTCCATGAAAACAATGCCGCGGCATGCGCGGCATTATGTAGCCAGGTTGGCAAATTTTAGTGTCTTCAGCCACGTCTTGCACGCTGGATATCGCGTATCCGCTGTTTTTCTGCGCGAGCCATCAGATACCAGGCGATAAATCCGACAATTCCGACCGCACCGAGAATTAACGTTGCAAGGGCGTTGATTTCCGGATTCACCCCCATCCGCACGCTGGAAAAGACCAGCATCGGTAACGTGGTGGCTCCCGGCCCAGAAACAAAGCTGGCGATCACCAGATCATCAAGCGACAAAGTAAAAGCCAGTAACCAGCCAGAAATGATCGCGGGCATGATCATCGGTAGCGTAATGACGAAAAATACTTTCAGCGGCGTCGCACCGAGATCCATCGCTGCTTCTTCTATCGAGCTATCCAGTTCCCGCAGACGCGACGAAATAACGACTGCCACATAAGCCGTACAGAACGTGACATGCGCCAGCCAGATGGTAAGCATCCCGCGGTCCGCAGGCCAGCCAATGGCATGAGCAAGCGCGACGAATAACAACAACAGCGACAAGCCCGTGATGACATCTGGCATCACCAGCGGCGCGGTGATCATAAAGGCAAAGCCATTTGATCCGCGAAACCTGCCAAAGCGCACCAGCACCACCGCCGCAATAGTCCCGAGGATCGCCGCCGCCGTTGCCGCACAGGCAGCAATTGTCAGGCTTAAACCAACCGCACTCATCATCGCGTCATCGCGCAATAACTCACCATACCAGCGCGTTGACCAGCCGGCCCACACCGTCACCAGTTTCGAGCTGTTGAATGAATAGATCACCAGCATCAGCATTGGCGCGTAGAGAAAGGTGAAGCCCAACAGCAAAATCACAATCCGCCAGGGCGAACGAACTACCGGTAAATTATTCATCCGTGTTCTCCCACGCTTTTTTGCTGGTGTTTGTGAAACCACATTATCGGCACAATTAGCAGCAGCAACATGATGATCGCTACCGCCGAGGCCACCGGCCAGTCGCGGTTGTTAAAGAACTCCTGCCACAGCACGCGCCCGATCATGATGCTGTCCGGGCCACCGAGCAGTTCCGGGATCACAAACTCGCCCACAGCCGGGATAAACACCAGCATCGATCCGGCAATAATCCCACCTTTAGTCAGCGGCACGATCACAGTAAAGAACGTTTTCAGCGGTCGTGCACCGAGATCCAGCGCTGCTTCCACCAGCGAATAATCAATACGAATCAACGCGGTATAAATCGGCAGTACCATAAACGGCACGTAAGCGTAAACAATGCCGATATAAACGGCCAGATTGGTATGCAGAATGGTCAGCGGTTGATCGATAACCCCCAGCCACAGCAGAAAATTATTCAGCACACCGTTGTTTTTTAATATTCCCATCCAGGCATAAACGCGGATCAGAAACGAGGTCCACGACGGCAGGATCACCAGTAGTAATAAAATATTACGGGTCGAAGGCTTACTGTGCGCCACCGCCCACGCCAGCGGATAGCCGATCAGTAAACAGCAAATAGTCGAAATCGCCGCCACCTGTAACGACTGGAGATAAGCATCAAAATAGAGCGGATCGTCGGTCAGTTGCAGAAAATTACCGAGATTAAGAGTGATGGAAAGTTGCCCGTCAGCCCACTCCATCAGCTCGGTATAAGGTGGAATAGCGCGCGCCATCTCTCCCAGGCTTATTTTAAAGACAATCAGAAATGGCAGCAGAAACAGCAAGATCAACCAGATATATGGCAACGCAATGACCAGTTTGCGCCCATGCTTCATTTGCAGCTGCGACAACCACAGCTTAAATCCGCCCGGCGGTTTCGACTGGGCAGCAGGTTCAAGTGTACTCATCTTTGCTCCTTAAACCGTCAGCACCACACAGCTGTCCACTTCCCAGCACAAACGCACTTCGTCGCCCCAGGTCGGTAACCCTTTACGATGACGATGGGCGTTTTGTAGCTGGGCGCTGATCATCTGCCCACTTTTCAGTCGAACGTGATACACCGAAAGATCGCCGAGATAGGCAATGTGTATCACCTCCCCCACCGCGAAGTTACAACCATTGGCGGGCGGCTCTTCGCAAAGCATGATTTTTTCCGGGCGCAGCGCTACGTGTACCGGCACGTTATCGACCACTGAAGCATCCGCATCGACTTTCAGTGGATGCACCAGCCCCGGCGAATCAAGCACCAAGCCATCTTCCTGACGCTCTTTGAGTACACCTTCAAAGACATTAACCGAACCGATAAATTCAGCGCTGTAGCGGGTAGTTGGATGCTCGTAGATCTCTTCCGGCTCGCCAATCTGGACAAATTTCCCGCGATTCATAATGGCGATACGCCCCGCCATGGTCATCGCCTCTTCCTGATCGTGGGTGACCATCACACAAGTCACACCGACGCGCTCCAGAATATCCACCACTTCAAGCTGCATCCGGTCACGCAGCTTTTTATCCAGCGCGCCCATCGGCTCATCGAGCAGTAATAGTTTCGGGCGTTTGGCAAGGCTTCGGGCCAGGGCCACACGCTGTCGCTGACCACCGGAAAGCTGATGCGGTTTGCGTTTGGCGAACTCCTGCATGTGCACCAGGCCGAGCATCTCATTGACCCGACTGGCAATTTCCGCTTTCGGTAGTTTGTCCTGTTTCAGGCCAAAAGCGATGTTCTGTTCCACGGTCATATGCGGAAACAGCGCGTAAGACTGAAACATCATATTGATGGGGCGCAGGTAAGGCGGAACCTGTGACAAATCGACGCCATCAAGCATTATCTGTCCGGCAGAAGGTTGTTCGAAACCTGCCAGCATACGCAGCAGCGTGGACTTGCCACAGCCGGATGCGCCCAGCAGCGCGAAGATTTCACCTTTGTAGATAGTCAGGCTGACATCATCCACCGCATGTTGACCATCGTAGGATTTGGTGAGGTTGCGGATTTCTAATAGCGGCGTCAGCGCCTTACGGGTTTTCGCCTGCGGGCGAGGGATAGCGTCATTCACGGCTGCTCTCCGGCATTGAATGTGTGCAAGCGCACCATGATGGTGCGAATTGCCGGCGTGTGTGGTGCACCCGTCCGGCATCTACGACTGCGGATTATTTTCCGCTCTTCACTTTGGTCCACGCGCGGGTGCGCACACGGTCGATTTTCGGGTCCTGCACTTTCAGAGTGAACAGCTTCGCACGGACATCCGCAGGCGGATAAATACCCGGGTTATCACGAACTTCCGCACTCACCAGCGGCGTGGCTGCTTTATTGGCGTTAGCATAGAACACATGGTCAGAGATATGTGCCACCACATCCGGACGCAGCAGGTAATTCAGGAACTGATAGGCTTCGTCTTTATTTTTGGCATCGGCAGGCATGGCGAATACATCAAAGAACGCCATCGCCCCTTCTTTTGGAATCGAGAACGAGACATTCACGCCATTCTTCGCTTCCTTCGCGCGGTTTGACGCCTGCCAGACATCACCTGCCCAACCAATCGCCACGCAGATGTCACCATTCGCCAGGTCATTAATATATTGAGATGAATGGAAATAACGAATGTTCGGGCGCAGCTTTAACAGCAGATCGGTAGCAGGTCCGGTGTAATCATCCGCTTTAGTGCTGTTGGGATCTTTGCCGAGATAATTCAGCACGGTAGCAAAAACTTCTTCTGGCGCATCGAGGAAAGAGACACCGCAGCTTTTCAGTTTTTCCAGATTTTCAGGCTTGAGGATCAAGTCCCAGCTATCGACGGGCGCGTTTTCGCCCAGCACCGCTTTGACTTTATCGACGTTATAGCCAATCCCGGTCGTCGCCCACATATAGGGCATAGCAAATTTATTGTCGGGATCGTGTTTGGCGACCAACTTCAGCAGTTCCGGGTCGAGATTCTTCCACTCCGGCAATTTGCTTTTATCCAGCGGCTGGAAAACTCCCGCTGTCAGCTGGCGTTCAAGAAAGCTTGCTGACGGCACCACCAGGTCAAAGCCGGTGCTCCCGGCCATTAATTTGCCTTCCAGTACTTCGTTAGAGTCGAAAACATCGTAGACGACTTTAATACCGGTTTCTTTTTCAAAGTTAGCCACCGTGTCGGGGGCGATATAATCAGACCAGTTATAAATGTGGAGTGTTTTTTGTTCAGCCGCGAGCGTGCCGACAGAGACGGCCATCAGAGCACCCGCAACCAGACCCGAAAGCCATTTTTTATTTAAGGCGGTCATATCTCTTTCCTTCTGAAAGTTCGTTAACAAACGAACAAAAGTTGTCACACTGAAAGATATGCAATAAACGTGCATATTTTTTATCGGCGCGGTGTAAGAAAAGAGAACTCTCTCCCGGCCAGCACTGCTCGCTATATAAAAGCATCGCAAGAATAACTTTAGCCAGGGTTTGAGACTATAGCTCGGATTAAAAAACGGTATTTAACAAATTTTTATGCGTATTTGCTCTATGTGATAAAGCCAAATCGACACAAGAGAAGTGAAATAATCTTTAAGAAAAGGTTAAAAACAGCAGATAATTTTGCAGCGCGCAGCCACTGCACCAGCGACTGCGTGCTCGAAAGGAGTTATCAGTGGAGGAAATAGTTTTCGGTAACGTTGTTTTGCCCTTCATCGTCAGTCGGTAACAGCAGTTGATGGGCATTAGCTTCAAGAATGACCATCGAAATCTGCTCTTCGCTCTGACGCACGAACCATGCAAACTGCTCATAGGTTACGCCCTGCATAACGGATAAAGACTGGCAAACCACCAGCTTTGGCAGATTATCATCCTGCATATCAAGAAATGCTTTCACGGTCAGCGAACTGGCATTGATGGCAGATAAATCCGCCGCCAGCGGCAATACGGCTGAAGGTCGGACTTCCGCCATGGCAGAAAACAGGATCGTGTTATCGATCAGATCGATTTTGGCATCAAAGACACCGTCGAAATTCTGCATATGGGGCAGATGCAGAGCCTGACAGTTATCACATTCAAAAAAACTCATCCCCAGGTCATCGAGCCATTGACGCAGCGTATCCAGACCAGGAACGACCAGCGATGTCATAATTTTGTACAACCTCTTTCGATAAAAAGACCGGCACAGCTTACGCAAAAAGCGCAGGCAAAACCATGATCAGTAATGTGATTGCGACTAACCACCCGTTTTCAGGCAATATTCTGTCGTAGCGTGGCGTTCGATCCAGCGGATCATTTTACCCGCGATGTCGATACCAGTGGTTTTTTCTATTCCTTCCAGCCCCGGCGACGCATTCACTTCCATCACCAACGGCCCGCGATTAGCACGCAGAATATCCACACCAGCAACGTCCAGCGCCATCGTTCGCGCGGCTTTTATCGCGATTTCACGCTCCTGTGGTGTGATACTGGCGACGCTTGCCGCGCCGCCACGATGCAAATTGGAACGAAAATCGCCCTCTTTCGCCCGCCGTTCAATCGCAGCGACCACTTCATCGCCAACAACCAGACAGCGGATATCGCACCCTTGCGCCTCTTTGATATATTCCTGCACCAGAATATGCGCGTTCAGACCGCGGAAAGCGTCAATCACGCTTTCCGCCGCCTGACGCGTCTCCGCCAGCACGACGCCAATTCCCTGCGTGCCTTCAACCAACTTGACCACCAGCGGCGCACCACCGACCATGTCGATTAAATCGCTGGTATCATCCGGCGAATGCGCAATGCCCGTGACAGGCAGGTCGATGCCCTGACGCGCCAGCAGTTGCATGGAACGCAATTTGTCACGCGCCCGGGCAATGGCGACCGACTCATTGAGCGGATAGCTCCCCAGCATCTCGAACTGGCGCAGTGCCGCCGTCCCATAAAAGGTAATGGCGGTGCCAATACGCGGGATCACTGCGTCAAAATGGGGTAACTTGCGGCCTTTGTAGTGAATAGAAGACGCCGCAGGATTTATGTTCATGTAGCAAGAAAGCGGATCAAGAATTTCAACCAGGTGACCGCGCTGTATAGCGGCTTCACGCAGCCGCTTACACGAATAGAGCGTTCCATCCCGGGACAATATGGCAATTTTCACCCTGCACCTCTCTGTCAGACCTGGTCAAAAGCCCGCGTATCATACATCGACGTGGCGGTTTTAGCGCGTCGCCCAACCCTGTTTGTGCAAATAATCCAGAATAAATGGGCGGCTTTCTTTAATGATTGTTCGGCGGATATGATCGCTCCAGGTATCCCGGCGATTATTGCTGCCACGGGTGAGGTAATATTCAGCCAGTTGTTCGTCATACTGCGCCAGTGCGTCTTTATCCAGCGGTTGATAGCTGTTTTCATGCACCAAAATGGAGGACGGTAAACGCGGCTTAAGATCCGGATTATCCGCAGGCCAGCCAAGGCACAGCCCAAACAGCGGCAGAACATGCTGCGGTAATTTCAGCAGTTTCGTCACCGCTTCAATATTATTGCGCAGGCCGCCGATATATACGCCGCCCAATCCCAGCGATTCCGCTGCGATTAATGCATTCTGCGCCATCATTGCCGTATCAACGACACCGAGCAACAGTTGTTCCGCCAGGCCGAGCTGAGCATCCGGACAGATCTGTAAATGGCGGTTAAAGTCGGCACAGAACACCCAGAACTCCGCCGCTTGCGCTACGTGTTTTTGCCCGCCGGTCAGCGTCACCAGTTCTTCACGTAACGCTTTGTCGGTAATGCGAATAATGCTACTGCACTGCAAAAAACTGGAACTGGACGTCGCACGGGCGCTGTTAATAATCGCCTCACGCTGCGCTTCGGAAATGGGTTCATCAGTGAAATGGCGAATGGAGCGATGGCCACAAATAAGTTCAATGGTTGGCGTCATTATCTTTTTCTCTTTCTGAACGTGAATATTGCGGTGGACGGTTCATCAGCTGTGGGGCAAGACGTTTTGCCACCTGAAGAATAACCACCACCGCAGCGGGAAGCATGAGCAAAACACCGAGAAAAATCATCAGAATCTGCACTTCTGGCCGAGAAAATGGCTCAGGCAGCGACAGGGAGTCACTTACCGACAGCAGCGCCACCGCCAGTAGCATCATTCCGATAAATTCCAGTATCAACACGCCTTTAGGCAATTTACCGATCGCGCGCATACGCTTCCCTCTGCAAAGTGAGCCTTCAGTCTAAAACTTTTCACTGTATTGTGTTTAACAGTTATAGCTTTTAGCAATTAATGCAACAGGTTAAACCTACTTTCAGCGAATACATTTTAGCGTGATCATTACAGGCATAAATCTATGAGGAGAGAAATAATGCAAACCGTTATTTTTGGTCGTCCGGGTTGCCCTTACTGTGTGCGTGCAAAAGATCTGGCTGAGAAATTGAGCAATGAACACGATGATTTTCAGTATCACTATGTAGATATTCGGGTGATGCTGCCAACTTACTGATTTAGTGTATGATGGTGTTTTTGAGGTGCTC
>ERZ894183.1016-NODE-1016-length-17125-cov-4.744405_pt1 | contig 17125 bp, 9 predicted proteins | sample MGYA00380279_ERZ894183 | MGnify/ENA primary metagenome ERZ894183 (study PRJEB32331, sample SAMN06328422) | human gut metagenome | biome: human gut microbiome; feature: stool | host: Homo sapiens | collected 2013-06-26 ... | reverse complement strand
GTGGCAAAGGCTATGATGGCACAAGGGATTGTGTAAGGACTAAAGCCATAGTTATTATAAAAAGGGATACTCAGAAAATGTTATAAAATTAGACAACTAATTTATTGCCAGTTAGTTGTCTAATTTTATAACATTTTCTGAGTATCCTCATTATTGAATAAAATAATATCAAATATGACAAAAAAAGGACTGACTCTTACAAATAGAATCAATCCAGTTTTTTAGAGGCTTAAAATGTTTTATCGGAAAGCAATCAAAAATATATACAGTATTACACCGGGAAATACAATTTTCCATAAATAGAATAAACTTACCCTGCCAGAGACAAAGTAGCTGCATTAAATTGACAACATTCTGACAATCAGCACTTTTTAGTTTAACATTTTTCAAATACCACAAATCACATATCTGATTATCAGCAAATATTTTGGGGAGAGAATGCCCTAACCGTAATTCGTAGTTTAACACTAATAATATGCAGATTTCAATTCTCCTCTTCATGCCCACATGAAAAAGTTACCAATTGTACAAGCTCCACACTTCTTCATATTGATAGGACTCACCGGGCTGTAACTTTACCATAGGGCTAAGTGGTTCCATCTCAATAAACTGACTACAAAAGTAAATCATATTGGTAAAATTTATCCCGGCATTACAATCGTATGTCCCATTTGGAACATAAACATTTTGCTTCACGTAGAGCACATGATTGCGTAAATAGCAAAAAGTACCAGTAGTAGAATTGATACCATATCGGTATTCCTTTTCTCCGCCCGGATATGCCGTAAAGATGTTATTAGCACAATGCACACGGTCTTCAGATGGAAGAGAAGGATGAAGTGAATCGTCCAAGAGCGACATCTCGCTATAGGCAGTGAGATGATTAGTATCAGTGTGGGCATCGCAAAAATATATACCTCCAGACGGGAGAAGGGTACGAGTCCAAAAACAATACTCCACTTCGTGCCGGGATATATTGGTCATTTTTTGTATCACACGCAACGTAGGATTTTGTCTATCAAGTTTATAAATTTTTTCTACCTTAATACCCATGGCGTGAGAATCAGAGCTCTGCAAACGTACAGCATCCACTTCTACAAAAGATTGATAAAACCCCGCCCAAATGGAATCATGGATGTGCTCAGTAACACGTTCCGGTCCAATATCAAAACGACCGGAATCGGGACTTCGATGTTTTTCTGCATATTCGTTTATCGTCCATCCGTTCACTACAGAATCAGCCCACAAAACATTCTCATTGGTCTCATTCAGACCAAAATAAAGTATCTGACCTCCATAGGTGGGATTTACGATAATTGAAACTTTGCTATTGGAGAGTTTGATACAATCGTACCATCCTCTATACAGTACATTCTCTACACAGACAACATCGGTTACATTGTTTCCAACTTGCCTAACACACGATGCGCAGAGCAATACGAACAATAAACTATATACATTCTTCATATACAAATTCAATAAAAGTATGAGGAAAGAGAAAAACTAATGAATTCGCTCCTCATACCACATTAAAAGTTATTTAGAAGAAACTTTTACAGAAATAACCGAAGAAGTAGACTTGTTGAGCCATATTATTAAGCTTCCATCAACTTTATCACAGAGATAATCCTGATTGAAAAGTAGCTGTTCACCATTGACTGTCAAATCTATTTCAGCCTTGCCGTTCCAATCGTCAATACGGAACACAGGATTCTTCATCTCCCCCATGGGAGCATATTTAAACCCAAAATTGCTACCACCTCGCGAAGAGAGTACTATTTCCCTCTTTGAATATCCGGTTACAGAAGGGTTATATTCTACCCCATCAAGTTCAGAAAAATTGCCATGATGCAACCAAGTGCGAGTATAAGCATGAATGTTCTGCTCCTTGTTACGTTCGTTGATACCAAGTAGCATCAAGTAAACCCTATACTTATCTCCATTGTCACGCAATTGGTAATGAGAGTTCCAGTCGAGTCCGCCTTTAGCCTCAACGCCAATCAGTGAGGAGTGTGATATATTGGATTTCCAAGTGGCGTTCGACTTGTCATAATCACCATAACGAGCCGATAGATAAGGCTGTTTGTCCACTGGCCAATGTGACATTTGGTAGTCTGTATCATGCCAAGTCAAGTCATTTTCAATGGGAAGCGGAGATACTTCAGGACGATTGGGCGAATAAGAAAACACAGCAAAAGCATCGGGAGCGTTTACCAAATGAGCAGTATAAATTTGCTCCTCCCAGTTCTTTACCTCACGGTTCACTTCTTCAAATGGACGTTCGGGGTAAACATTATATTTGCTTCCACTAAGATTAGTAATGCTAAGCGTAGGCTTTGCATAATGCTCAGCAGGAACAGTAGAACTTCCGGCAATGGCCATCAATTCGCTTAACTCATGGTACCGCCACTGGAACTCAGAACGCCCCTCCTCTTTTTGTGTGTATTCTATACGCCGGACCCCCACACCATCAGCATAGAAAGTGTAGTACTCGTCTACTTCAGGGTAGAACCCTCCGGGATAAGGAGCTTTATAGTCAGGATTAACGAGTGCGTAGTGGTACTTCACCACTTTTCTGACCTTATTATCCTCCACAATATCTACCTTAGCATAAGCTAACAAGCGATCCGACATAGGTTCGTAGCAACCGGGAGCCAGCCCACTCCATGTTTCGGCAAATTCGTAGCAATAAAGGAGTTCATTGTTCATACGCCATGCAGGCACGTAATTGGTTTCTGTCCAAAACACGAACTCACGATTATCCTCAGCTGCAGGACAATGCTTTGGGTTGAAGTTTATCACAGTAGCTTTGCCGGGAAAACCCGCCCAAGTAAAATCACGTTTTTGCACACCAAATTCTTGCGTCGCAGCCAAATCGTCTGAAGCAAATTCTTCGAAACGGATATCGGTATAAGTCACTTCAGTTGTTTTACTGTTCATTGTCCTGACAATGGGGCAAATAAAGTACTTTTGGTTTATATCACCCCAGTCTTTGGATTGGGCCAATTCTATCCAGTTCTCGTAGAACTTGCCGTTTATTTCCTTTCCCACACTCACATAAAAATGAAAAAAGCCCGAAATTTCGTTGCGTATGATACGCACTTTTCCGGTAGAACCTTTAAAAGGTACAGAGAAGTACTTACCGGTAAAAGGGATAGAGTAACGAAAATCGCGATCACTATCCTTTATGGTATTGGTATTATCAAGTACATTATCTTTCCCATACTGACGGTCAATGATACGCGCGGTAGGTACTCCAGCTTCGACACACACACTCACCGAAGTAAAATTCTCGTAATCAGGAACTCCGTTCTTCTCACGCACAATAGCCAAGCCAAAGTTCGTCTCCTTATCGCTCGTTGCCTCGGCTATAAAATGCCCACATGCCACTTGAGGCAAACATACGCCATAAATAGCCTTCTTGCTGTTGAGCTTCACTGTAATCGCCCCTTCCTCTGTTGTGGAGAAACTGCCTTCAGCATCTTGGGTAAGGGCTATGGGCTGATAGTCAGTTATCACGACAGGAGGAATATTGTTTTGACCTTCGTCACCTCCCTTGCCAGAACTACACGAAGAACAGGAGAATAGGGAAAAAAACATCAACAAACAGAACAAACTAAGTTTTAAAACTCGCATAATAAACAGGTATATAGTTATTAGAAACGTATATGATGAAGAATTCCCTCACATTTGGTCCATGTTTGACAAAGGAGGAAAAACTTCACCACAATTAAAGTCATTATTTGCCTTGAGCCATTATTTGGTTATAAGTTAAGTAATGCAGAGCATTTCTGAACTCATTAACCGTCAACGATGTCTTCACATACACTTCCTTCTCTTCGTTGGGAACTACTGTAAAGTAGTTGTCGCTAAAGGATGTTTCTTCGTCTTCAAGATAAAGGTACAAACCACGAATCAGGTAATCGGACTTAATTTTAAGCAAAATGCCATCGGAAACCTTTTCGTAAGTCATCTTTGGAGTGGCATTCTTATAAATATAATCATTGGCATACTTAGCATAAATCAAGTTGGTGGAAATCACCTTACCATTTTCGGAAAGTTTAGTATATACATAGTCTGCTGCACCTTGAAACAATTCTTTCTCCGAGAGAGAGAATACATCCTGCACTGAATTAGCCTCCTGTTTTACATTTATTTGCTTAGAGTAAGCTACCTCTCCATTAAGTTTCATGGCTGCAACCTCAAGTTTGCCTGCAAAAGAACTTTGACGGTCGGATACCACCTTGACATTAATATTACCATCTTTACGATAAGGCGAAACAATCACCTCTTTATAAGCATGTTTACTCATGTAATGCAGTCCCTTCCACTTGCCGTAGTAGTCTATGCTTGACCACGATGCTGCCGGCCAACAATCATTTATCTGCCAGAAGAGTGTACCCATGCAATAAGGCATAGCACGGCGATGAGCTTCGATAGCCACTTTCACGGCTTCGCCTTGAAGTAGCTGACTCACATACACAAAATGTTCAAAATTCTCAGGAACATTAAAATACTTATTCATGTACATCATCATCATCTTGTTGCCAAAGTGTGGGTCTCGAGTGTTGTCGTTTTTAGCTCTTTGGTGGCTCAGAACTGCTTCGGAATCAATATAGCGGTCTTGTTCATGAGTAAACTTACGAATGGTCGACATCTCCGGATAAGACTGAAAACCATATTCGCTCATAAAACGGCCAATATTTTCAGGCTTTAGGTATTCTTCCACCCAACCACCTTTCCATACCCACCAAAAGTGCACATCGCCCATATTCATGCCAATGTCGTTATAACCGGTATTGGGTGAAGTGGGATGATAATATCGCGACTTGTCTTGCGACAGAATGGCAGCAGGTATTACTTGATGGAAGAGTTTTACCAGATTGGCCTCGTATATCCGTTGGTGCTCCGGTGAAAGCGTCCCTTTCCATCCCCAGCCATAGTAAGAGATTTCATTTTCATTGTTACCGTTCCATAAAGCAATACAAGGATGATTTCTCAGACGCTTGATGTTGTCCTTTATTTCTTGTGTTACATTGTTAAGATAATTCTCATCAGCAGGGAACATGCCGCAGGCAAACATCATGTCTTGCCAAACCAAGATACCATATTTATCGCAAAGATCATAGAATACATCCTTCTCATAAATACCCCCACCCCAGATACGAAGCATGTTCATATTGGCATCTGCAGCCGACTTAATGATATGTTCGTAGGTTTTGTCTGCTACACGAGCCGGGAAGTTGTCAAGAGGGATGTAATTGGCACCTTTCATAAACACATTCTTACCATTGAGTTTCACGTACATTGACTGCCCGTCTTTGTCCCTATCACGCACAATCTCTATGGTGCGCACAGCTGTTCGGATACTCTTGGATGCTAAATCTTTACCATCGGCCTTCACCTTAAAGTCGAAGTCATACATAGGCTGTTTACCCAAGCCGTTGCTCCACCACAATTGGGGATTCTTTAAGTTAAAGCTCATCTCTACCAGGTTTTCACCCTTTATAAGAGATACCTCTTTCGAAGCCATGAGCTTGCCTTGATTCCAAATCTCCACAATGGCTTGTTTGTTACCATCAGACACGAGGTTACAGTTTGACTCCATATAGGCCTTTTTACCAGAAAGTTGAGTCGTAACTACTTGAGCAGCATCCACCTTTATATCATTCCATGCTTCGATGTAAATGTCACGCCAAATGCCCGAAGTAATGAGGCGTGGTCCCCAATCCCAACCATAGTTATAACCGGCTTTACGTGCGTAGAGGCTAAGCCAAATTACATCGTTTTGGTCATTGTTGGGCCAGGCTTGAAGTTTGAATGGCGCATCCAGATACTTCGGCATATCAACTTTGAACACAGAAGTAAAGCGAACATATAGGGTATTCTCACCTTCTTTGAGATAAGGCTTGATGTTTACCCTCCAAGTTCTAAACATGTTGTCGCACTTGGTAGCAAGCACATCATTTATGTACACATCAGCATAAGTGTCAATTCCCTCCATAACCAACTCGGCATTAGAGGCTTGTAGAATTGCCTTATCGCAGGTAAAAGTACGCTTATACTCCCAATCTTTCTCACCAATCCACTGCAGTTTCTTTTCATTTATCCCAAAGAAAGGATTTTCAATCTGTTTATTACGGAACAAGTCTGTATGAACCTGTCCCGGTACAATGGCGGGAAGCCATTGTACCGAATTAGATTGTTTGAACAGCCAATCCCCATTGAGATTCTGTTTGGTCTGTGCTAAAGTTAACATAGGGATAAATATCAATAAAAATAATAGTTTCTTCATTTTCATTATCTTCTAATCTGTTATTTCGATACTTCTTTAATCTTGGTAGCAGAAAATGTACCAGCTGTACCTTCGCTGTTTACAGTGTAAACAATCTTGTAAATGTACCACTTGCTGTTATCGAAAGCTGTTTGCTCTATAGCAAAATTGCCGGGTTTACCTTCTTCTTCGTATGAATGGAATTCGTTATCAAGGAATGTTACATGCTCGGCCGATACAGGATAACCCCAATCATCGCCTGAATAGAAATTGAATTGAGTATAGCCACCGTCTACAATAATAGTTTGGGTAAATACCAAGTCTCCCTCACTTGTAGAAACCTTACGGAAAGCAATCCCATTGTTGAAATCCCATCCGGGAGTCCAAGCCGATGCACCAGGACATGCCACACCGTAACCCAGTATCACAGTGTTACTATTAGGATAATCCACGTATGCATGGAAGGGATTTTCATCACTCTCTACAAACACAAATTGCATCTCAGTGTTGTAGTAGAGATTCACATTGGTACTGCGGCCAATATATTTCAGTTTATTTTCGTCTACTAATTGGAAAAAGTCAGGATCAAAGGTCACTTTGTCCAAGTCAAAAAGAGTAGCTTCTACCATCGATTGGGGCTCTACAGAAACATTTTTTGCCCACACAACATTCTCATCCTTAGAAGAAACAAAGTTCACACCATTCACGCCCAAGAACTTTTCTTGAGGAGCTGGTTGAAATTTCACTACATCGAAACTGATAAAAGTTACGTTACCATCGGCATTTTCAGAGTCGACAAAAGGAATGGGATCGGCAGCATCGAGTGAAACAGATTGCTCAGCGATATCATAACCCCAACGTAACCCTTGTTGACCGATTTCGCTGTAAATGTAACCTGTAACACCGTTTACAAGAGGAGTAGTGAGATCAATAGTGTACAATACCCCATCAAGACTCTCGAGCACATATTCAATACCATTTACATAAGCATAAAGGTTATCAAAAGTGGGACGCTTCATGGTAAAATCTAACTCCTCCTGAATGGTTTTCAGTTTGACGTTCGTAGCAGTAACACTGATGACTCCCAACTTATCAGTTACATTGGGTTCGAAAGGAAGGATTTCGCCCAATTCGGCCAAGGAATAATCCAATTCAGTCGATCCAATCTCTTCAATTGTCTCGGTAAAAACTTTAGTACCTTCTACGATAACATCAATTTTAACCTCTTTCAAGTTGTATTCGGGGTCTGCTATTGAAAGAGTACCCTTAGGAGTTTGTCCATATACAATCTGTCCATTTTCCAATGTAAATTTTTCAACAACAGGAGGTACAGCTTTAATTTTTATTACTGTATAATCAGGCTCACAAGCTGTAAAAAGCGACATGGCAGTAGCCACAGTCAGCAATGAAAAAATATTATATAGTTTCATATTTCTTATTAATTTAGCAGAAAAACAATACGTTTATCTAAAATTGAATTTAATCTTTTAATTTATGTTCGAAATGTTTCTCAACCTTTATTATCAAGTTATTCCCAAATTATCACAAGCGTTTCTCGAGGTTGCAAATTAATGCTTCCACCTTCACCAAGAGCACTCTTACTGCCCCAAACCACCTCAGCTTTTTGTTTAGCAGAACGATTGATGATTTTGGAATTTACCTCCTTGAGTGAACAATTTATCACAATAGTAACATACTTTCCATCTGCCTGTAGGGTTTGCATCATCAAGTCTTCATCTCTATTGTCTAGTACAAAAGGATGCTTGTTATATACATTCTCCACCTCACTAAATACAAATTTAGCATAGTTGGGATCGTGTTGGTTGAATTCTCTTACACCAATAACATGGGGAACCCACACAGCCTCCCCCTTGCCATATTTGTTGCGAGTAGCATAGGCCATTTCTTTGGTACCTGCCAATACTTGAGCAGTGGTTGGTATCAGTTCACCACGCAAATCAGAAGCCGACAATACAATGTCAGAATCATTAAAATTAATTTTTACATCCGAATCCATCTGATACATCACATCAAGCAAAGATGCTCCAAACATATCCTCATAAGGATTACCCACTACACCATAGCTACGGGACTCTTCATCAAATTGGAAAGCCAAACCATCGGCAATAAGTTTATTCCCACGCTTCACAAAACCTTTAATTTTGTCTTGTAAAGTAGAAGGGACAGAGATGGTATTTGGGAAAATAACTACACGACCTTGGGCGGCATCATCCCAATTGTAGTCCTTGGCCTCGAGAATCTGCACGGGTAATCCCAAACGCATCAACATAATGTACCAAGCCATGTAACTTTTAAGATAGGACTTACTGTTACGGAACTCTCGCCAATCTCCGCGACAATCAAACATAAAACGCGACTCGGGAGTAGTAATAATGGTGATAGGCGTTTCCATCAGCTTGGTCTCGGAGAACACTTTTTTATTTTTATACAGACAATCAATCACATCGGTAGTCATCCGCACACGCTCCGACACCTTGTCTCCGTAACCAAATAAAGCCCACTCACCTGCTTCATTGCCTTGCGGGCGAGGATTAACGGACCAATACAGTACCCTTTTAGCATTACAACCTATCGAAGTCCACAACCATTGCTCAATGTCTGTTTTATCGGGAGCTCCAGGAGCCCAGCCGCTAAAGATGTTGGAACCACCTTGAATCTCAGACACCCAAATCTCATTGTTGTCTTTATGAAATCCGGTCATCAATTCGCAACATCCGGCTATGCCATAGGCGTAATGATGCTTTTGGAAATCAGTAAGTGCCCATGAAGGATGTATTGACATACCTAGTATATCAATAAACTTACGCCACTCTGCAAAATCATAACGAGCCAGGTTATCATACACAGTATGCGGATTTACAGTAATAGGATGCTTGTCATCATGCTTTTTCACTTCATCGGACACCCACTGCATATACTGCGTCAGGAATGGACGCCAAAACTTTTGCCAATCGTAGTAGGCTATTTGACTGGACCAGCCATCCACTTTGTCCCATACCGGATTATATTCTATCGAATTAAAGTCAGGAAAATAGGTAATCCACAATTTATTGAGCAAGCGAATATCACCAGCATACTTCACTTTAAGCCATTGCCTAAATTCCTCCACAGCGAGATTACTTGGAACAGGATATTGTCCCGGTTCGTTAAGCAACCACCAATATTCAAGCATGGGATGTTTTTTGTATCGGTCCACCACCTGCTTTATGTATCGGGCGGCCGCCGGATATTCCGCTCTGTCCTCTATGATAAGATGCGTATGCAGCTGATAGTTTGAACGTTTGTTTACGCAGGGGGCCGGTTCAGCAGCGGTCAAGGTAGCAACTACCTTGATGTTGTACTTTTCCGCTGCCTCAAAAGCCATATCATAGGGAGTGAAATCGAACACACCGGGATCGGTTTCGATTTGATTCCACATGATAAACATGCGAGCAGTAGTCATCTTGTTCTCCTTCATTATCCGGAAGAAGGTGTCTATCTGATCCTTCGTTTGTCCCGGCTCAATCCAGACTTCACCGCCTATTTCAGGCAACTGTGCAAATGCAGAGGAAACCTGAAAGAGGCAAGCCGTAAACAAAGTTAAAAATGTTTCTATTATTTTCATAAAATGGTTTGTTAGAGTTAAAACCGGATTTTTAATAACCGGGATTTTGGGTAAGATTCTTATTCAGCATGCGCTCACCTTGGGGAATAGGCAAAATAAGACGGTTGTCGTTAATCTTGCCCCTATAAATATAGTTTCCCTCGGCATCTTGCACATTGCTTATATAATTGATGGCCTCACCCATCCTCAGCAAATCGAACCAGAAACAGCCCTCAAGAGCCAATTCAAGTCTGCGCTCGCGAATAATGTAATTCTTCACGGCTGTAGCATTGTTCTTGTCCGCATCGGGAAGCAGTTCAGCACCCGCACGACCACGAATTTCGTTTACAATGCCCCAAGCATCAGACACATTACCCATTTCAAGTTGAGCTTCAGCTTTAAGAAGTTTCACATCGGCAGCTCTGAGCAATATAGCATCCGAAGTACCGTTAGTATAGTCCTTAAACTTGTAAGAGAAAGGGAATTTTGTCAAATCAGTCCAGTATTTGTCGCCCCACATGTTGGTTACATCGGCAAACAAGAACGAAGCGTCTTTACGGGTATCGGTAGGTCCGAATTCCTTGACAAGGCTAACAGAGGGCACATTGTAGCGCTTCCAATCCCAGCCGACAAAAATCCATCCTCCCCAGTTTTCCGTTCCGTTCGATTTGTTACCATCATAATAAATCTCCAAGATTGCCTCTGATGAGTTTTTATGATGATCATCGAACAAATCGGCATAGTTCTGTACCATAGGGTAAGAGGGCAGAATTTCATCACAAAGAGAGTTAATCTTGTTCCAGTCCTTATCTTCAAGCGTAGCATAATATTTCGCAAGTAATGTACGGACTGTACCTTTTGTAATGATGTTCTTGTCCTGGTCAAAGTCCCTTGCATTCTTCAACGCAAAATCCAAGTCTTTGTAGATTTGTTCGTAAACATCCTCTTTAGGAGCACGATAAGGATAAATCAGCGGATACACCTCGTCAATATTACCCGAGTTAATAGAAGGCAGTACATCCAAAATCAAAGGAACATCACCGAAGTATCTTACCAAATCGAAATAGGCATAAGCACGACAGAACGAGGCTTCGGCAAGAATCTCGTTTTTACGGGTCGGAGTCAGTGCCGGATCTTCAATAAGAGGCACATACTTCAAGATAGTATTGGTCTTCGACACAAATCCGTAGAGATACCGCCAATCACGTTCAACAATGCTGTTAGTAGCCTCGATGGTAAAGTTCTCAATCTGATTCTCCGAAGCACCGTTACCACCTACATAGCAGTTGCCGGACATCACTTCTTGTAACACATACCTATCTAATATAAAATACTCCGAACGGAATTCCTGATAACAACCTTTCAGCAAATCTTCGGCATCTTCAGCTGTGGTATAGGAAGGACCTGAGTTTTCATCTTTGTTTCCCAAATCTTGATCTGTATATTCTGATAATGGACTCTTGTCCAAGAAATCTGTACACGAACTGAAGGCACAAACAGCCATCAGCATATAAATATATTTTTTCATCATTGCTTTATCTATTATAATTAGAAATTTAAGTTAAAAATCTACGTTAATACCAAATACAAATGAACGGGAAGGAGGATAAGTACCAAAGTCTACGCCTAACTCCACGCCACTATTACCAAATGTATTTAACTCAGGGTCGTATCCTGTATATTTCGTTAGAGTCAACAAGTTATATCCCGTAAAATACACCTGACATCTGCTCATCGAAACCTTATTCAAGAGCTTTTTAGGAAGGTCATAAGCCAATGTCAGACTCTTCAGTTTCAAGTAAGAGCCATCTTCTACGAAACGGCTTGAATTATGCACATTATACATATTACCATCGGAAGAAGCTTTGGGGATGTAAGTGATATCACCCGGAGTTTCCCAACGGTTAAGCACATCCTTTGACTGATTACGGAAATCAAACATTCCCTCGGTATCAATGCGTGACGCATTGTACACATCATTACCTTGCGAGCCTTGCAGAAAAACAGAGAGCGAGAAGTTCTTGTAAGAAAAGTTATTGGTCATACCGTAAATTACCTTAGGCTGAGCACAACCGATAACCACCCTATCGTCGGGGTCGATATAACCATTTTCATTCATGTCGGCATAGTCCATCATACCCGTTTCAGGATTAACACCAAGTGATTTATATCCATAGAATGTACCAAGTGACAATCCCTCTTCCATCTGAATGACAGATTCATTGTTAGCGGGAATCCAACCAAAAGAATAGCTCTTAGAAAGACCGAGTTTGTCAATAGTGTTCTTATTGTGCGAAATATTAAATTCAGTATCCCAAGTAAAATCGCCTACAAAATTGCGAGTTACTAAGTTTAATTCAATACCTTTATTGGTAATTTCACCATCGTTTTTAGTAAGCGAACCTACCCCTGTACTAGAGGGAAGGGGCACATTAAGCAACAGATCTTTAGTTTTCTTGTAATAAGCATCCAAATTTAATACTACACGGTTATTAAACATAGACAAATCAATACCAATGTTGGCTTGAGTAGTGGTTTCCCATGTCAAATCTCTGTTTTCAAGGCTGTATCTAACCAAGGCAGGACCTGAAAGAGGATCCGTTTTAGGTACACGCTGAATGTAATGTTTACCATACCAAGCGTAATTACCAATCCCTTCCTGATTACCATTTTTGCCCCAACCGGCACGGATTTTCAAATCATCAACAAACTTTACATTATCTTTAAAGAAAGACTCTTCAGATACACGCCAACCAGCAGAAAATGAAGGGAATGCGCCCCATTTATTACCCTTTGCCAATTTAGAAGAGCCATCATAACGAATATTGGCTGTAAATAAATATTTATGTTCAAAATCGTACATGATACGACCAAAGAAAGAAGCAATAGCCCACTCCGATTTTGAAGAGCCGCCATCTGTTAGATAATTAGCACCATTTACGGTATGAATTATCGAGTTGTTTAGAAAGTCAGAACCGCTTGCATAAGTTTGGCTATAAGTGTTGGCATTGTTTGAGTTACCTAACAAAACCTTGAAATTATGTTGGTTCTTAATGCTAAATTCGTAGTTCAACACATTTTCGTTCAGCCAAGTATAATTATTATACTTACCCGAAGAAGCCAAGCCATTGTTTTGGCGTCCCCAACCAGTCTTTATATTATCGGTATAGGAATCCCACTCCGAAGAGCTTACATCTACAGCAAAAGATGTTTTGAAAGAGAATCCCTTAAAGGGTTTAAACTCAGCACTCACATTACCAACAAACTGATTCCACTTACCATTATTTTCACTAGAAAGAGTAGCAAGAGGGTTTTCGAACGTCCCTGAGAAGGGATTAGAAGCATACTGTCCGGGCTTATCAGGATTCCAAATAGGCATAAAAGGAGGAGTATTCATAATACTCATAATAACGCCACCCTTATCAGAGCCTTTGTTGTCGGGTACATCTTTCGACGTAGAGTGAATATAATTCATACTGGCACTCAAATTCAGCCAAGGTCTAACCTCTGAATTCAAATTAGTTCTCAAAGAAAACTTATCACATTCCGCAGCTGACAGAATACCTTTATCAGAAATATAATCCCCTGATATATAATACGATGAATTATCTGACCCGCCACTTACAGAAAGCTCATAATTCTGTTTAAAACCAATTTCGAAAGTTTCATCGAACCAATTAGTATTAATATCTCGGTCCACACCTGCTGGAATAGCAATATTCATATCATCCAAAAGTTGGAGATATTCGGTTGTATTAAGTGCTTCAATCCGTTTAGAAACCTGCGACACACCAAAGTAAGCTCCCATATGAACTCTGGGACTTCCCTTCTTTCCTTTTTTAGTAGTTACAATTACCACGCCATTAGCAGCACGTGCGCCATAAATGGCAGCCGATGAAGCATCTTTTAAAATCTGAATACTTTCAACATCGGTAGAGTTCACTATACCCAAGTCAGTTGTAGGGACACCATCTACCACATAAAGAGGTTCATTACTGGCCAAAACCGAAGTTGCGCCACGCACTCTAATAGAAGGTTTTGCACCGGGCTTACCGGTAGGCAACACAACTTGCACACCTGCAGCTTTACCCTGTAAACCTTCGCCCACAGAGAAAAGGGGTTTATTGGCTAATTCATCCGGTGAAACAGTAGCAACAGAAGTTGTTATATCTTTCTTTTGTACCGAACCGTAACCAATCACAACAACACTCTCAAGTAATTGCGATTCTTCCTCCATCGTAACATTTCGCACACCGCCATCAGAAGTTACAAGGACATCCTTGTAACCCATATAGCTAAACTTTACTTGTGTTCCTTTACTTGGCAGATACACAGTGTATTGACCATCTAAATTCGTAACAGCACCTTGTGTTGTACCAACTATAACTACATTCACCCCAATTAAAGGTAGACCACTGTCATCTGAGACAGTTCCGGATAATCTAATGTTCTGTCCGAAAGCCATTATTGACATCATTAGAAAAATCAATGATAGATAAATTTTGTGTTTCATAAAAGATTGAAATTAAAAAATTAAATAAATTCACATATTGCTCATTATAAGTAACTATCCATCTGTTGCTACATCCGTCTATACGCTATAATAAGAACTTCGACTGCATAGATGGCAGAGCCACCGCGTCAATACTAACAAAACAGTCTTTGCTCGTAACGGTTTTTATGTTTTGATTCACCACTTTAACATGGTAGGTTCCAAAAGGAAGATTACCACTGTCAAATATCATCATTCCGATTTTATTGCCAGGTGCATAGTTACTTGCATAACCCACAAATTTGTCATTGACATATACAGAAGCTAAAGCACCATTTGTATCTTGAGAACCGTATAATCTGAAACCATCACCTTTGAACGAGAACTCATAAAAGGCCTTCAGAATATTAGAGGTGCGCTCACTCCCATTATAAGCACCCTGTATATAATCCTTCTCGAAATACTTAGAAAAAACGAGATAGTCACTTTCGCTGTCCACCACTTTGGCATTACTATCTAAAGGAACATTAAACTCTTCTAATTTACCAATACCATCCTCCACCACACCATTATCAACCATTGACAAGTCAAAAGTAGAGTAAACATTCATGCTCCATTTGCTCACTTCATCAGTAAATGCGTTGTTTCTCGCATTGAGCATAAATATTTTACCAGTTTTTAAATCTACATTTTCCAAGCCTTCCTGCTCTGGAGTAATGGAATATTTGTAGAGCACTATTTCCTTGTCCAACCCTTGTAAAGTAAAATCTACTGTTTTACCATTTTCCATTTGGCTCACAACAAGCAACGAATAGTTTCCACCCGGAGTTCTAAACACCACCGGAATAAGGTTCGTCTCAGTACAAACGGTAGGAAGCACATAAGAGTTACGAGGCACATATCTTGAAATGAGACCATCTATATGATATAAGTTTGGCTGTTTATGAAACTCTCCACTCAACACCTTGTCAGCAATAGTATCCCACGTTATGATATAAGAGAAATTACCATCAATATTGTTCGTATTAAGAAAATTCCAACGTGCAAATCCATCGATACCGTTGTTGTAACCGCCCACTTGCCACTTGGCCACCCACAAATTCCATTCGTATCCACGATTGTCTCCTCCTGCGTATTCACCCCAAATAGTTGGATAATTCAAATCTGCTATGGGACGAAATGCAATGGTATTTTTATGACTGTCATCGTAATTGTGTGTTTCGAAAATGCCAATATAAGGTTTACATTCATGCCAGTTCTTAGTATAACTGTAGTCCGACATATACTCCGGACCAGCCAGCGGAATATCGATGTGGGCTGCATCGAGCTTTTGGCGCACAATTTTGTACCCCTCGCATATTTTACGTCCTTTCCACCAATCCCACCAATTTTCTGGTTCATTGGATATATTAAGCATTTTTATGCAGGTATATCTTTTCTCTTCCACCAGATGCTTCACTAAAGCTACATATCCTTCTGCCCATTGCTCCAAATCACGAGGAGCACTATGACCAATCTTCTGCCCGGGTATGCAATTCCAGTCACATGCTTGGGCAAATTCTTGAAGTAGCACATCTACCCGGTTTTCTTCAGCCCAATTTAAAAAGAGAAGCATATTTTTGTAGTTGCGTGTCTTCTCCTCGAAATCATCAAGGTGTTGCCATACGTATCTTCCCTTTTCATATTGTATGTCATTGTGTTCAAATCCCAAACGTATCCAATTAAATCCAAACCAACTCAAATGTTTGAATATTTTGCGCCACGACTCAATATCTTGAGGATAAGGGATGCCACTATAAGCACTACCCAATAGTCCACCAGTATTAACAGAATGAGACTCACACATGCAATGCAGGTTGGTGCCAAGTTGATATTTTACTTGATAGCACGGCAGGTTAGCTATGGAAACGAGCTTAACACGATTCTCATCACTCTCCGCCAACTCATCATTTCTAGACGGCTGACAAGACGTTAATAATAATATACATATATAAAACAATCTATTCATTGACATTTCGCAAAGTCTTTACTGTAAACGAACAAAACAACAAGTAAGCTATACACACACCCAAAACCAACAATGAGCCTATCTGAGTACCACAGGTATCGGTTGCGACTCCCATAAGTAGGGGAGCTATAGCACCACCCGAAACACCGGTAATCATCAGCCCTGAGATTTCGTTCGACTTATGGGGCATCGTTTTCATAGCCAAAGAGTAGATTACCGAGAAGATACCAGCTGCACAAAAAGCAATAATACATACAAAAAGCAATATACCGATATAAGAATCCGCCAAGATAAGTCCAACCAAAGCCAATAGGGCAATAAGCATATTGCTGGTGAAATAGAGTTTTTCAGATACCTTAGCCAAGATAAAAACGCCCAAGAATGCACCCAAAGTACGGGCTGCAAAATAGGCACTTGTACCATAACCGGCCTCTTCAATCCCCACCCCAATGCGCTCAATAAGCAATTTGGGGATAACAGTGTTCATACCCACATCAAGCCCTACCACGCAAATGATGCCCAAGAACAGAACCAATATTCGGCAGTCTTTAAGTAGGACAAAAGTAGCGCCTATTGATGATCCTCCGTCTATAGTATCTTCCCTACTAATCGGGACAAAATAAAGCCAAACAGTGGAAAGCAGGGTGATAGCTGCATAGATTAGGAACATCATCTCCCATCCGCCCAAATGATATGAGCAATAGCCTGCCAATAAGGGACCTACAAATGCTGACAAAGCTTTGACAA
>ERZ894183.997-NODE-997-length-17435-cov-4.626697_pt1 | contig 17435 bp, 14 predicted proteins | sample MGYA00380279_ERZ894183 | MGnify/ENA primary metagenome ERZ894183 (study PRJEB32331, sample SAMN06328422) | human gut metagenome | biome: human gut microbiome; feature: stool | host: Homo sapiens | collected 2013-06-26 ... | reverse complement strand
GCCTGAAGCATCTGATTGACAAAATACAGTCCTCCAAAACCAGTAGCTTCCGGACGAATCAATGAACCGCCGAATTCTAATCCTTTACCAGTGAATGTACCGGTAAATTCACGAGTCAGTTTCTTGTACATGCCGAACATATAGCCCACTTCACGTCCTCCTACGCCGATGTCACCGGCAGGCACATCCATGTCCGGTCCGAGATGACGCCACAACTCCAGCATAAATGCCTGGCAGAAACGCATGATTTCAGCATCACTCTTTCCGCGTGGAGAGAAATCGGAACCGCCTTTACCGCCACCCATAGGCAAGGTAGTCAGTGCATTCTTGAATGTTTGTTCGAAACCGAGGAACTTCAAAATGGAAAGATTAACGGATGCATGGAAACGGATACCACCTTTATATGGGCCTATCGCATTATTGAATTGTACACGATAGCCGAGATTGGTCTGTACCTCGCCTCTATCGTCTACCCATGTCACACGGAAAGTGAAGATACGGTCAGGTTCTACCAATCTTTCTATGATTTTAGCTTTTTCAAATTCAGGATGTTGATTGTATATATCTTCGATAGAAAGAAGAACTTCCTTCACTGCCTGAAGATATTCAGATTCACCGGGATGCTTAGCCTCCAAAGAGGACATGATTTTCTGGATGTTCATGATACTATATTTTAAAAGGTTAATTCTGATAAAATGTCAACTAACTCACTGCAAATATAGGAAAATTTTTCAGATGTGATTGATTTTATGCCATTATTTTGATTAAATAATGATAAAATGATAGTAGAAAAAGCATTAGGTATCAAGTATTCAGTGCTAATACTTAATACTTGATACCTGAATTTAATACTTTGTACTTTTACTTCTTAAAATCCGGCTTCATGTCCAAATTGTACATGATGAAACCGTAGATGTCTGCCTGTTCTTCAAGTACTTTTGCCATCGGTTTGCCTGCACCGTGACCTGCTTTGCTGTCGATGCGGATCAGTGTCGGGTTTGTACCGTCGTTGTCTGCTTGCAGCGTAGCGGCAAACTTGAATGAATGGGCGGGAACCACACGGTCGTCATGGTCGGCAGTGGTCACTAGTGTTGCCGGATATTTCGTGCCCGGTTTCAGGTTGTGCAATGGAGAATAGCCTTTGAGGTATTCAAACATTTCTTTGCTGTCTTCGCTTGTTCCGTAATCGCTTGCCCAGTTCCAGCCGATAGTAAATTTATGATAGCGAAGCATATCCATCACGCCTACCTGCGGAATTGCTACACGGAACAGGTCCGGACGCTGTGTCATGCAGGCACCTACCAGCAGACCACCGTTGGAGCCACCTACAATGGCGATTTTGTCTTTATTCGTATATTTTTCGTTGATAAGATATTCGGCAGCAGAGATGAAGTCGTCGAATACATTCTGCTTCTGCATCTTAGTTCCGGCTACGTGCCAGTCTCCCCCGTATTCGCTGCCACCGCGCAGGTTGACTTGTGCGTAGATACCGCCATTTTCGAGGAATGGGATGCGCATTGCACTGAAACCCGGGTTGAGGCTGATGCCGAAACCACCGTATCCGTAGAGGAATACAGGATTTTTGCCGTCTTTCTTCAGATCTTTTTTATAGGTAAGGAACATCGGGACTTTTACACCGTCTTTGCTGGCAAAGAATACTTGTTCCGTCACAAAATCATCCGAGTTGAACTGTACTTTCGGTGCACGGTATAGTTCGTAGGTGTTCTGGTCCATATCATATTTGTAAGTGGCACCCGGAATGGTGAATGAAGTAAATCCGAAGAAACATTCTTTATCATCTTTGTTGCCGCTAAAGCCTACGGAACCGAGTGACGGCAGTTGAATCTCCTGAATTTGTTTGCCGTCGAGGCCGTAAACGTATGCATGGTTCGAAGCATCTTTGTCGTAAGTAAGGAACAGTTTGCCACCGATCACTTCTGCGTTTGAAAGAACGGCTTCCGATTCGGGAACGAGTTCTTTCCAGTCCTCCAGTTTCGGACGGTTGATGTCGGCTACCATGATCCGGTTTTTCGGTGCGCCATAGTTAGTATAAATATACATCTGATCGCCGATCACTTCAATCGGGTAGTATTGGTAGTCGAGGTCGGTAGTCAGTTGGATAAAAGGAGAATTCGGCTTTTTCAGGTCCCTTATAAATAAGTTGTTGCCTCTTCCGGCACCGGATTCTGTGAGGAAGAGAATACGTTCGTCTTCGCTGGTGCTGGCTGTATAGAAACGTTTCGGATAAGCCGGATTCTGATAAATCAGTTTATCTTTCGATTGCGGTTCACCTATTTTGTGATAATAGATTTTGTGCTTTTCGTTTACGTTGGAGAATTCTTTTCCTTTGGCGGGAGCATCGTAGGCACTGTAGTAGAATCCGTCTCCCTGCCAGGCGGCACCGGTAAATTTGGCCCATTCGATATGGTCTTCCAATAGTTTGCCACTTTCAGTGTCCATGACAAATATTTCAGACCAATCCGATCCGCTGCGTGAGATACTGTAAGCGGTATATTTGCCGTCGTTTGAGAAATAAAGACCGGTCAGTGCTACTGTGCCATCGTCCGAGAGCTTGTTCGGGTCGAGGAAAACGCGAGGCTCGCCGTCCAGTGAATCCTGTACGTAGAATACACTCTGGTTTTGCAGGCCGTCATTTTTACTGAAGTAATATTTGCCATGTTTCTTGATTGGCGCACTGATCTTCTCGTAATCGGCCAGTGTGGTCAATCGTTTCAACAAGTTTTCCCGAAATGGAATCTGACTTAGATACTCATTCGTTACTTTGTTTTGTGCTTCTACCCAGGCAGTAGTAGCTGCACTGGTGTCATTTTCCAACCATCTATAAGGGTCGGGAACTTGTGTACCGAAGTACACGTCTACGGTGTCTACCTTCGCCGTCTCGGGGTAGACTAGCTTTTTCTGTTGGGGAGCGCATGACATCACCATGATTCCACTCATTAATAAAGTTACTTTTTTCATGTGAATAAAAAGTCTTTTTGAATAAACTTAAAGTTACAAATCTACAAAATAATAAGAGATAAACAAGTAAACTTTATAAAGAAGATGGTGGAAAATGAGATTTAAAGAATTAACTTTGCAAAATGTGATTCTGCAGATAGACGATTTGAAATAAGAAAGGAGAATGACTTTATGCTTAGTAAATATAAATTAAACCAGCTTTACTTCAAAGATACACAATTCGCTAACTTGATGACAAGGCGGATTTTTAACGTGTTATTAATCGCTAATCCTTACGATGCTTTCATGTTGGAGGATGACGGGCGCATTGATGAGAAGATTTTCAATGAATACACTTCTTTGTCTCTGCGCTATCCACCTCGTTTCTCGCAGGTATCTACGGAGGAGGAAGCACTGTCACAGTTGGAAAATATGTCGTTCGACCTGGTGATTTGTATGCCGAGTACGGGGGATAATGACAGTTTCGATATCGGCCGTCACATCAAAGAGAAATACGAGCATATTCCTATCGTCATACTGACTCCTTTTAGCCATGGTATTACCAAACGGATTATCAATGAAGATTTAAGTGCGTTCGAATATGTGTTCTGCTGGTTGGGTAATACCGACCTGTTGGTGTCTATCATTAAGTTGATAGAGGACAAGATGAATCTGGAACACGATGTACAGGAGGTCGGTGTGCAGCTGATTCTTTTGGTGGAAGATGGCATTCGTTTCTATTCTTCCATTTTGCCGAATCTGTATAAGTTCGTGTTGAAGCAGAGTCAGGAATTCTCTACCGAAGCCTTGAATGCACACCAGCGTACGCTCCGTATGCGCGGACGTCCTAAAATAGTGTTGGCACGTACGTATCAGGAGGCGATGGAGATCTATCATAAGTATCAGAATAATATATTGGGGGTAATCACTGACGTCCGTTTCCCGAAAGTGGAACGGGGAGAGAAAGACGGTCTGGCAGGTATCAAGCTGTGTGCGGAGATACGTAAGAATGATCCGTTTGTTCCTTTGATTATTCAGTCTTCCGAATCTGAAAATTCGTCTTATGCAGCCAAGTATGGTGCCAGCTTTATCGACAAGAACTCCAAGAAGATGGACGTTGATTTGCGCCGTATCGTCTCCGATAATTTTGGTTTTGGTGATTTTATTTTCCGCAATCCGGATACCGGGGAGGAGATTGCCCGCGTCCGGAATTTGAAGGAGCTGCAAAACATTCTTTTTGCCGTACCTGCGGAATCTTTCTTATATCATATCAGCAGGAATCACGTGTCGCGTTGGTTTTATTCACGTGCCATGTTCCCGGTAGCCGAGTTCTTGAAACCGATTACCTGGAATAGTCTTCAGGATGTGGATGCGCATCGTAAAATCATCTTTGAGGCGATTGTGAAATATCGTAAGATGAAGAACCAGGGAGTTGTGGCGGTCTTTAAGCGCGATCGCTTCGACCGTTATTCTAACTTTGCCCGTATCGGGGATGGCTCTCTCGGAGGAAAAGGGCGTGGACTGGCATTTATTGATAATATGGTGAAGCGTCATCCGGAGTTTGACGAGTTTGAAAATGCGCGTATTGCTATTCCGAAAACAGTGGTGCTTTGCACGGATGTCTTTGATGAGTTCATGGACACCAACAATCTGTATCAGATTGCGTTGTCGGATGCGGATGATGATACGATTTTGAAATACTTCCTGAAGGCTAAATTGCCGGACCGGTTGGTAGAGGACTTTTTCACTTTCTTCGATGTCGTGAAGTCTCCGATCGCCATTCGGTCTTCTTCCTTGTTGGAGGACTCACATTATCAGCCGTTTGCAGGAATTTACAACACCTATATGATTCCTTATCTGGACGACCGCTATGAAATGTTGCGGATGCTTTCCGATGCCATCAAAGGGGTGTATGCTTCGGTTTATTTCCGTGACAGCAAAGCGTATATGCAAGCTACGTCGAATGTAATCGATCAGGAGAAAATGGCTGTTATCTTACAGGAAGTAGTTGGCAATCAGTATGGTGACCGTTATTATCCTTCCATGTCCGGTGTGGCACGCTCGCTCAATTATTATCCGTTAGGAGATGAAAAAGCAGAAGAGGGAACGGTGAATCTGGCTTTGGGATTAGGGAAATATATTGTTGACGGTGGTATGACCCTTCGTTTTTCTCCTTATCATCCTAATCAGGTGTTACAGACCAGCGAAATGGAAATTGCTCTCAAGGAGACTCAAACCCGTTTCTATGCATTGGATTTGAAAAATGCTGGACATGATTTTTCTATCGACGATGGTTTTAATTTGCTGAAACTTCATGTCAAAGAGGCAGAAAGTGACGGTGCTCTGCGTTATATTGCTTCTACCTACGATCCGTACGATCAGATCATTCGTGATGGTTTATATCCGGGAGGACGTAAGGTGATTACTTTTGCTAATATCCTGCAACATGATGTTTTCCCGTTAGCTCGTATTCTGCAGTTAGTATTGAAATATGGTGAACAGGAGATGCGCCGTCCGGTTGAAATTGAATTTGCAGCAACGTTAAGTCGCGAACATGATAAATCCGGAACTTTCTATCTGTTGCAGATCCGTCCTATCGTAGACAGCAAAGAAATGCTGGACGAGGATTTGAACGAGATTCCTGATGAGAATGTGATTCTCCGTTCGTATAATTCATTGGGACACGGCATTATGAATGAGGTATATGATGTGGTTTATGTAAAAACGGACAATTATAGTGCCTCCAATAATCAGACGATTGCTTGGGAGATAGAAAAGATCAATCAACAGTTCCTGAACGAAGGAAAGAACTATATATTGGTTGGTCCGGGACGCTGGGGGAGCAGTGATGCATGGCTTGGTATTCCGGTGAAGTGGCCTCATATTTCAGCTGCCCGTGTGATTGTGGAAGCCGGTCTGACTAATTACCGGGTAGATCCCAGTCAGGGGACACACTTTTTCCAGAATCTGACTTCTTTCGGGGTAGGGTATTTCACGATCAACGCCTTTATGAATGATGGAGTATATAATCAGGATTTCCTCAATGCGCAACCGGCAGTGCAGGAAACGAACTATCTCCGTCACGTTCGCTTTGAAAAGCCTGTGGTAGTCAAGATGGACGGCAAAAAGAAGTTGGGAGTGGTCTTGATGCCGGAGACTTAAGGTGGTGTTTGATTTATTTTATTTACCCGTTATTTCTATAGGCTAATGGGCTCATGCCGACATATCGTTTGAAGTATTTGCCGAAGAACGATGTGTTGGCAAAATTGAGTGAATTAGAAATCTCTTGGATAGAAAGATGGGTGGACTTTAATTGTGATTTGGCATCCATGATGACCATGTGTGAAATGATTTCTGCACATGTATTTCCTGTGACTTTCTTAACTGTTGTACACAGATGGATATTTGAGATCTTAAGCTTCTCGGCATACCATGCTACATTTCGAGTATGATTGTAATTCTGCATTACTAGTTGAGTGAAATTTTTGTAGATTAATTCACCTTTAGATAAATATTCTTTGGTGTTTTGTAGTTGGGTGTTATACATGGCAGCTATCCCTGCGTGTATATTGTTGTACAGGTGCGGAGTAATGCTTTTACGGGTTGATTCATTGAAAAAGGCGTATAATTTTATCAAGAATTGAAAGTATTCCGCTAATAATTTGGTTCCTTCCGGTTTTAATGAAATGACAGGTCTTCCTATCGTTATAAATAAAGTATTGATAGATGAAGGGGTTAAATTGGCTTGTTCTATGTATTTTGATGAGAATCCTCCGAAATAAAGTATGGGTTCTCCGCTTACACTGTGTATTTGAAGAATGCTTCCCGGCATGATAGTAGCAAAATCGTTAGCCCGTACCGTGATACGGTTTAGATTGACTGAAGCCTCAATTTCTCCATCCATACATAATACGAATATTTCCGATTTCAACCGACAGGGAAAGTTTGTATATAAATTGAGCAATTCTTTGTTAACTCCTGTACCTATAAGCCATTCTTCTGGTAAGTCTATTTTGGGTAATTCTTCCATATATCGTACTTCTTACTTTATTACAAAGATATGTAGATTTAGGGAAATAGATTCTCTTTTTTTTCTTATATTATAATTTTGACTTGAAAAATGGTACATTACAAGGGGGGTTGAGTATATTTCTTTAAAAATAGAACAGAAACAAGAAAAATAGACCTTGCGGAGATGTGGAAATAGTAGTTACTTTGCAGCTGTGAAATTTTGGCTTCTATGCGATGGTATATCGCGTATTTGCTTTTATTAATTAAAAAGAGAATTTAGAAATGAAAAAGAAATTATTTTATTATCTGTTTGCAGTATTGTGTACTGCGACATTGTTTACGTCTTGTAGTGACGATGATGATAATGGAAAGAATGGTGATGATCAGACAGAAGTTACTGATATTAGTGGTAACTATAAAGGTAATTTGGTAGTATCCATTGATGGAAGTGCAGCTGATCCTGTCTCTCAAGTGATATCTATTGCTAAATCAGGTGATCAAACATCACAAGTCATATTGTCTTTGAAAAAATTTTCATTTGCAGGTCAATTGGTAGGTGATATTGAAGTGCCTTGTACTGTGGAAGAAAAAGATGGAGTACAATCTTTTAGTGGTCAGAAAGATCTGAAGTTTACTACAGAGTTTGGTCAATTGTTAGGAACACTTCCTACGTCAGTAAGTGGAACAGTGAAAGACGGAAAAGTTAGTATGAAAATTGGTGTAACTGTTGCAGCTTTGGGCCAAACAGTGGATGTTGCTTTTGAAGGAGATAAGATGACTGGTAATGAAAGCAGTGAAGCGAAGATTTCAGATTTTGTGATTGATAGTGAGTTTGTTACAGAACAACCTGTCATTGATGATGAAAATGGAACTATAGCTTTTAAAGTTAATGATGCTACAACTAATGATGATTTAAAGGCATTGATTCCTACGTTTCAAGTTTCTGATAAAGCTACAGTTTCTCCTGTCAGTGGTATAGCACAAGATTTTTCAGGTGGTAAATCTGTGGAATATATTGTGATGGCAGAGGATGGGACTACAAAGGTATATACAGTTTCTATTGTAGGGAAAAATAATATATTGAAATATTCATTTGAAGAATGGGGTGAACAAGCAGACAAAACTAATCCTGATAAAATGAAATGGTCTTCTCCTCTTCCTCTTGATGAATTGGCTACGGCTAATAATGGTGTTGCATATCTTAAAGCTTTTGATTTTACTAATAAGTACAATTTGTCTTATGGTACATTGGAAGAAAAAGAAGCTGGTTATAAAGGTACTGCAGCTAAGTTGATAACTCAATATACAAAGGGTGCAGGTTTTGGTATGGCACCTGCTATAACGCCGGGTTCTTTATTTACTGGTAGGTTTGAATTTCAAGCCGTTACTGATCCTAAGGAACAATTGAAGTTGACCAAGTTTGGTATTTCTTATACTAAAAAGCCTCTTTATTTTAAGGGAGCCTTTAAGTATAAAGCTGGGGACAATTTTGTAGATGGTTCTGATAAAAATGATGTAAAAGAAAATACAGGTGATAAAGATCAATGTGGAATTTATGCTTTATTGTATGAAGCTACAAATGAAAAAGAAGAAGAAGTTATACTGGATGGGAATACGATAACTAATTCGGAATATCGTGTAGCTATTGCGCAAATAAAAGATGGTTCGGATACAGAAGACAAATGGGTCGAATTTAATGAAGCATTTACTTATTTTGAAGGTAAGGTTTATGATTCATCAAAAAAATATTAAAATGGCTATTGTTTGCTCATCAAGTAAAGCTGGAGACTCATTTAAAGGTGCGGTTAATAGTACATTATTTGTTGACGAACTAGAAATCATCGGAGAATAATATTATTAATATATTGAGTGTTCCTCTTAGAAAAAATATTTATCCCCGTTACAAATTTGAATTGTAGCGGGGATATTTTTAGTAGAATACTTCTTGGTACATAAGAATCCTATATTAAAAACGGCTGTAATGTGCACTGCATTGTGCCTGTTCTATATCTGTTACTCTTTTAGAACGCATATCCAAACCCAATATTCAAGTAGATAGGATACATTGCAAATGTTATTGTATCAAAGTCTTTCTTAAAGATATCGTTTAGTCCCCATGTTAAATCCGCATAGACATTAAGGTGTTTGAAAGCTTTCCACTCACCGCCTAATTGAGCTCCCCATTGAAATTTGCGTAAGTTGTCTGAAAAATCATAAGTTGCAATACTTTCACCGTTGAAGTCGACACGCTGGCCTGTTTCATCAGGCGTGCGTAGATGACCTTCATATACATGTCCGGAGAAGTTGCCTTCAGTCATATAAGAAACATAAGGACCAAGTGATACTTTCCAACGGTCACTTATCTTATAATTAGCCAATACAGGAATGGTGAGATATGAATTTTTCACTTTTGTTTTTACGCCACCAGTCCAAAGACCTTGTAGCTCGCCACCATTAGTATTGATGATCTTCATTCCGTAATTTTTTACGGTAGCTTCGGTAGTCATCGTTTTATTCTCAAGCCGTATACCTGCGGTCATTCCCCATTTTTTGTCTTTGCCGAACCATTTTGTGGTATTTCCCTCAATAGCAATAGCTATGTTTGGCGCATAGCTATCAATACTACGTATTTCTTTAGGTAGGGGAAGAGGAGAAGTACCTCCAATGCTCAATCCGGCTTTGATACTATACTCCCATCCATGTAAATATGAGTAGATAAGAGCTTTGTTACGTTCGTTTTGGGCATATGCAACATGTGAAAAAAGTATTGCGAGGAATACAATCCCTACTACTTTATTATATATTGTTTTCTTCATTATCTTATCAATTGGTTGGGTTTATTATTGATTTGCGGGGTATTCACTCGGGTTAGAAGTGCAGACAATCTCTACTTGGTCTATATGAAGCGTACTACCTACTGCTCCCTCAAATTTTGCACCGTCTACACTGGAAGAGAATACGATGCCAAGTTTGTAGATACCTTTCTCTAGTTTATCAGGATCAATAGATTTGCTATTCTTTGGTTCGAAATTAAAACTGAATTGTTGCCAACTATCTGTTTCAGGAAGTGCGTCAAGATTTCGTGCCAAGGCTACAATATTGGGTGAAGTGAGTGAAGTAGAGCCATCAAGGAATTGTACATTATCATCTGTTTCATATAATACACCGTAGATGTCACATTTATCTTTCTTTCCTTCTACGATTTCTCCCTTTGATGAGAAGTTGGTACCGGCTTTATATTTGTACCATCCTTCCAACTTGAGTGGATAGTAGAAGAATGGGAAACCAAAGTGGGTGGCTTTCATTGCGTTGTTTAAGGCCTGTCCCACTTCAAATGAGCCAACGAATAAGTTACCTGCAGCAATATACATTTTTACCATACTTCCAAAGCTACCTGTGTCTTTCGTTGTCAGTTTTACACATTTGCCGCCATTAACTCCTCCGTTTACTTGTACCGTGGGGTAGTCTTCTGGTGTTTTTGCCATTTTTGTTAATTCGAATCCAGGGTTTCCACTAGCTAGCTCTAGTCGACGGATAATATTTTCAGAAGATTTATCTTCATAGAATTTGTGATAAGGAGCATCTGAACTTAGCGTCTCGAAATCGTATACTAAAGGCATTTCTGTCTGCCAAAGTTTGATTGTATAGGTCGCAGAAAAAGCACCATCTTCTGATGTAACTTTAAATTCTCTAGGGTTTTCGTCATTAAAGTTATAGACGTTAGCTTCGTCTCCGGTTAACTGCCGTACCGGCTTTATAGAAGCTCCAGTAGGGAGGTCGAAATTGATGTTTGTTTTGGATGGGTCAGCAGCTTTTGATACATACAACTGAATGGTGAAGTCATTTCGATCAATCAAGTACTGTTGGATATGGTTTCCACTGCATCCATCTATAGCTGCTTCAACATTTTGAGCTTCATCCTGAATGCAGGAAGCAACTGCCAGACATAATATCATTCCGGCGAATAAATTTTTTAGTTTCATCAGTCTGTTATAAATATTAAGGGGTTATACAGGGGACAAAGATAGTTAAAATAGTTGAGTGGCTATTTCTGTAGAATGTTAAAAGAAAAATCAGAGTTGTCGGTAATGATATATAAAAGAGGCTGTCCGCTTCTTTTCGGAAGCCCTCTTTCTTAAAGCGAGAGGAAAGGAACTATTAAATATCTAATTAATAGATCCTTATGTTTAGAATTTTATCCTCTCTAAGTTTCATGTCATTTCGTTGTATTAGCCTGTTTTTATATTTGCGCATCAAAGAAGGATTGATACCTTCTTGTTATAATCAGCTTGTACTGTTGCTTCATTTCTTTAGGCAAGAAAGAAATATCTATGAACTCTAACCATTTTTCGGCAACTTTGGTAAATTTAGAAAATAGGTTGTCTATGATCTTTTTCTCTAAACTGCAACTATTCATGGCAACTTCAAAATCAGAACGCTTGATTTTGCGTCTTTTTCCATTAAGTGTCAAAGCCAATTCTTCAGTGTCCTCCGGCATGAGGAGTGCCGTAGAGATCATGTCATATCCCGGGGTCAGTGAATAATAGCCTTTACGCTGACTATAAAGTGAAAAGTTTTTCAGATGCATATCCGCATTTCCGGTCAGCCATGAGAAAACGACTTGTTCCCAGAAATTTATTACGTCAAGTTTTGGCACAGAGGAATATTGCATAATTATCTTTGCTATCTTTTCATAAGAGCCCTTATATTTATACTCTGTGAGGCGTTCCGAGAGCTGGCACATATCCTCCATTGGCAACTTTTCACCCTTTGCGGTTCTATCTATGCGTTTAGTGATATAGGCCAATTCGCCATCGGCAAAACGAATCAATGAATGAGGGACAACGTTCACTTTAGCCAATTCGGCAAGATGCATCGTTAAATCCTCAACTTCAGGCATGTATTTAAATTGTTCCGTTTGCGGTTTGAGAATATAACGTCCCCATAAACCAACGATAGTAAAGCGTTGCGGTTGGTTGGGGGACGATGATATATCGAGAGACAATTTTGCTTGCACTCCTGTAAGTGTGGTTTGTGAGCGTATGACTTGTTCGGCAAGTTGCTTAATATCCGCTTTTGTATAAGGTAGGAGAGGAACTGTTTTGCTCCCAAATATTTTCTTTCCGCATTGAGGGTGAAAATCAGTTTCTCCCTCGCCAAGTTCCTGATAACAATATAGGCATCTGCTCATCATTATTCTTTATTTAAGATGGGAATCACACTAACTGCACCGATGCAATCTTTGCAACAGGCAAGCAGTAGTGACATACGGTCACGTCGATTTATCTTCCAACTTTTTTCAGCAATATCTAAAAGCCAGCCTTCAGGAATAAGACCGTCAAAGAATGGGAATAATATTAGACTTGTATATGGCTTTTCCGAGATTGGCAGTGTGAGGCTGATAGATTCCGCATCGCTGGATTTAATGTAGGCTGTATCATATTGAAAGGTATAGCCATTTTCATCTTCTGTAAGCAATCCTGCCAACTGGTCTTGGTTGTATATGAGTGCTTGTCTCATAGCTTGTTGAATTTACTTATTGGTACAACACCCACTTCCGTTCCAAAGAGACTAAGCACTTGATTTACTTTATCAAGACGCAAAGTCTGTTTCCCCTGTTCGAGTTCGCGTACAAAACGTAACCCGACTCCTGATTTTTCGGACAGCTCTACTTGGGTCAAGTTATGTTCTTTACGCATTTGCTTGACGTATTCTGATAATGATTTATCATTCATATTATACCCTTTTGGGTACAAAGATAATGTAAATTTTCTATTTTACACCCTTTAGGGTATAAATTTAGTTGTAGATTTATGAATTATACCTTATGGGGTATAAGAAAACAGGTACTCTTTCTTTGGGAAGAAGGAGTACCTGTAGAGGAAAGTGATAGCAGATTATTCTTTCAAAGCCTCTTGTAAGTCAATACCCAGCGCTTTGGCAACTCCTGTTCCATATGCAGGATCGGCTTTGTAGCAGTTGCGCACATGACGTTGTTTGATAAACAATTCGGAGTCTCCCATGGCGCGAGCTGTATTTTCGAACAATAATTGTTGTTCTTCAGCTGGCATCAGTCGGAATAAGTCACCCGGTTGGCTATAATAGTCGTCATCATATTCCCGTTCATTGTAGTTGTAAACTTCACCGGTAACTTTAAGAGGCGGTTCTTTCATAGTAGGAGAATCCTGCCATTCGCCGTAACTGTTCGGTTCATATCCTTTGGTAGCACCGTAATTACCGTCTACGCGCATAGCACCGTCACGATGATAGGCGTGGAAAGGACAACGAGGTTTGTTGACCGGAATTTGTTCTGCATTCACCCCTAGACGATAACGTTGTGCGTCGCCATAAGAGAATAAACGACCTTGTAACATTTTGTCGGGAGACAGACCGATACCGTCTACAATATTCATCGGGTTGAAAGCAGCTTGTTCCACTTCAGCAAAATAATTTTCCGGGTTGCGGTTCAGTTCAAGGACACCAACATCTTGTAGAGGGAAATCTTTGTGCGGCCATACTTTAGTCAGGTCAAACGGGTTGATACGATAGTTGTCCGCTTCTTCCTCCGTCATTAACTGAATCTGGAATAACCATTTCGGATAATCGCCCTTTTCGATGCTCTCGAAGAGATCACGTTGATGAGATTCGCGATCTTTAGCAACTATTGCTTCTGCTTCCTGGTCTGTCAGATTCTTGATACCCTGCAAGGTACGCAGATGGAATTTAACCCAAATACGTTGATTTTCTGCATTGATAAAACTATAAGTATGACTGCCGAATCCGTGCATGTGGCGATAGGAGTAGGGGATGCCGCGAGGGCTCATAGTGATTGTCACCTGATGAAGCGCTTCGGGCAGAAGTGTCCAGAAGTCCCAGTTACTGTTCGGGCTACGCATATTTGTTTTCGGATCTCGTTTGATGGCATGATTCAGATCCGGAAATTTAAGCGGATCACGTAAGAAGAATACAGGAGTGTTGTTACCCACCAAATCCCAGTTACCTTCTTCCGTATAGAATTTCATAGCAAAACCACGGATGTCACGTTCTGCATCAGCAGCTCCACGTTCTCCGGCTACGGTGGAGAAACGGACAAAACATTCTGTTTGTTTTCCGACTTTACTGAAAATAGCAGCACGGGTGTACTTTGTAATGTCATGGGTGACAGTAAACGTACCGTAAGCTCCCGAACCTTTAGCGTGCATACGTCTTTCAGGAATTACTTCACGATCAAAATGGGCAAGTTTCTCTATAAGCCAGGGATCTTGTAACATTACAGGTCCGCGTTGACCTGCGGTTTGCGAGTTTTGATTGTCAGCGATAGGACGACCGTTCGCTGCAGTAAGTTTTTTCTTTTCCATAAATAGATTTTTTAGTCGGATACAAGTATAAGCAGACTGTTTCCTTTTATTCTTTCATCCGGGGTTTATAATATATAACAAAGATAGGCTTCTTTTGCTCGCTTGTCAAACAGATAATTTCTATCTAAAGATAGAGAATAACTATGAACAATCTTTAAAACCTCCGGTATTTTTTATTTCAAGTACATCTTTCACCCGGGTCATGTACTTCTTTTACCTTTTTCTTCTACATCATTTGCCAGAATGAAGTACTTCCTGTCACTCACTCTTTTACATGTTTGCCTGCACTCTTTTACTTGTTTTTCACCACTGCGGTACAATATAAAAAAAACTCCCGTCCTTCCTTTCGGAAGGCGGGAGCCTTTATCTTAAAAATGACTATAGCTTTCTTATATCTTGCTGATTATACGATACCCTGAGCCATCATAGCTTTGGCAACCTTCATGAATCCGGCTACGTTAGCACCTTTCACATAGTTTACATATCCGTCGGCTTCAGTACCATACTGAACGCAAGCTTCGTGGATATTCTTCATGATACTCTTCAGCTTTTCGTCTACTTCTTCAGCGCTCCAGCTTAATTTGATAGAGTTTTGAGTCATTTCAAGACCTGATACTGATACACCACCGGCGTTAGCAGCTTTACCCGGAGCATAAAGGATTTTTGCATCCTGGAATACTTTGATGGCTTCCGGTGTAGAGGGCATGTTGGCGCCTTCGGATACTGCCATTACCCCATTAGCTATCAACTGACGGGCATGGTCGCCATTCAATTCATTCTGAGTGGCAGAAGGCAAAGCGATATCAGCCTTTTCGCCCCAAGGCTTGGCTCCTTCCACATATTTCACACCCGGATATTGTTCAGCATATTCGCGGATACGTCCACGATAGAGGTTTTTCAGCTCCATGATGTAATCCAACTTCTCACGGTCGATACCTTCCGGATCGTATACATAACCGTCAGAATCGGACATGGTCAATACCTTACCACCCAATTCCAATACTTTCTCGGCCGTATATTGAGCTACGTTACCGGAACCGGAAATCAGGCAAGTCTTGCCTTTCAAGTCAGTACCCTTAGTTTTCAGCATTTCCATTAAGAAATAGATGTTACCGTAACCGGTAGCTTCCGGGCGAATCAATGAACCACCAAATTCGCGTCCTTTACCGGTAAATGTTCCGGTGAATTCATGAGTCAGTTTCTTGTACATACCAAACATGAAACCTACTTCACGACCACCAACACCGATGTCACCGGCAGGAACGTCAGTCTCAGGACCCACGTGACGCCATAATTCAAGCATGAAAGCCTGTACGAAACGCATTACTTCCATATTTGACTTACCGCGCGGAGAGAAGTCGGAACCACCTTTACCGCCACCCATAGGCAGGGTAGTCAGTGAGTTTTTGAATGTTTGTTCAAAGGCAAGGAACTTCAAGATAGAAAGGTTTACAGATGCATGGAAACGGATACCGCCTTTGTACGGGCCAATCGCGTTGTTATGCTGAACACGGTAACCCATGTTCGTCTGAATGTTACCTTTGTCGTCCATCCAAGTCACGCGGAACTGATATACTCTATCAGGAATACACAGACGTTCGATCAAGTTTACTTTATCAAACTCCGGGTGTTTGTTGTATTCTTCTTCAATCGTAGAAAGTACTTCTTCTACTGCTTGATGATACTCCGGTTCATTGGGAAATCTTCTTTTCAGATCGTCTAATACCTTTGCTGCATTCATAATCTTTTTTTTCTTTAATTGGTTGATATAAATAAAGTGCTAATTTGACAATTTGCTAATATACCGTTTGACTATGTGCTTTTGTGCTATATAGCAGATTTGCACATCTGCGTATGGGTACATCGGATATTTATTTTCGGTTGCAAAAGTAAAGATAAAAATTGAACTAGCAAACATTTTATAAAGAAAAATGCGATAAAACATCAAATTTGATATTTTATCGCATTAAAAATAGGAAAAAAGATATTTATTTGTTCTTTTTGATCGACTTATAGACAGGAATAAAGACTAATGCTGCCGAAATGACAAGCATTACTACTGTCATTCCGTCAATTCGTTCGGCTTTTGTAAGAACCAAATAGCAAAGAGCCAGCCAAAGTAGACTGATACAAACTATTTGTGATTTGGATAACGGACGTTTCATTTACCTCCTCTTTTCTTTTTGTCAACGATGGCGTCGATCACGGCTACAGCTGTGATATTGACAATGTCGCGGACAGAGCTTTCGAAATCGGTGAAATGAATAGGTTTGTTCAATCCCATCTGGATAGGGCCGATGAATTCCGTATCCGGGTCCATTGCCTGCAACAGTTTGTAACCGGCGTTTGCTGAACTCAAGTTCGGGAAAATCAATGTATTTACATCTTTTCCTTTCAGGCGGGTAAACGGATATTTGGTATCACGCAATTCGCGGTTCATGGCAAAGTTTACCTGCATTTCACCGTCAATAGCCAGTTCCGGATATTCTTCCTGCATGTGGGCAACAGCTTCGTGCACTTTCACAGGGCTACCTGCAGTATCAGCACCGAAGTTTGAGTATGACAACATTGAGATAACCGGCGTGTGATTGAAGAAGCGAACTGTTTTATCAGACAATTTAGCGATGTCAATCAATGTTTCCGTATCCGGGTGGCGGTTAATCAGTGTGTCTGCCAGGAAGTAAGTACCTTTCTTGGAGTTCAGGATATGCATTGTTCCGAAGTGTTTGAAGCCCGGTTGGATACCGATTACTTCTTTGGCCACTTTGATCGTATTGCTATATCTTGTATAAAGTCCGGTGATGAAAGCATCCGCATCTCCTGTCTCCACCATCATCATACCGAAGTAGTTGCGTTCGAACATTTTATCGTTGGCTTCTTCATAAGTAAAGCCTTCGCGTGCACGTTTTTCTGCAAGAATGCGTGAGTAACGTTCGCGGCGTTCCGATTCGTCCGGGTGACGGAGATTGACGATTTCAATACCTTCCAGGCTAAGATCCATTTCTTCTGCCAGTTTTCCGATAGCTTCGTCGTTTCCTAATAAGATAGGATGACAGATACCTTCGGCTTTCGCTTCAACGGCGGCTTTCAGCATATTCGGGTGAATGC
>ERZ894183.986-NODE-986-length-17746-cov-7.450625_pt1 | contig 17746 bp, 15 predicted proteins | sample MGYA00380279_ERZ894183 | MGnify/ENA primary metagenome ERZ894183 (study PRJEB32331, sample SAMN06328422) | human gut metagenome | biome: human gut microbiome; feature: stool | host: Homo sapiens | collected 2013-06-26 ... | reverse complement strand
TCGAGTTCGGCAGCAACGGTTCGGACAGCGAAATCGACCGCATTGTGTTCGAGACGGACACTGGGACCCACATCGCGACCTTCACACTCGTTATCAGCGCGGACAATGCGGCTGCTGGTGAATGCACCATCGCCTCCACTTCCATGTTCGCCCTCACGGACATGCCATATGAACGCAAAGACGTTGTGAGGGAAATCAACGTCACCGGCCTCAACAGCGAAATCACGGAACTCCTCGGCGACACCGCCGAGATGAAAAAGGAGTTGAGCGACTGGTGCTCCATCCATTATCCAGTAGCCACCACGGCAACTTGGATTGGGACTTGCAACATCGACTACGACAAAGGCATCGTTTCAACCGCTTTCACCATCGGCGATGGCAAATCGGATACTGCGACCGGTAATACCGGTGCATCTGTATCCGTCAGCTATGACCGCTCTGAAAAGTCTTACAGCTTCTCGATGTAATCGCATCGTCCATGCGGAAAGGTAAAGTGATATGAATGAAAAACCATTGACATTGAAGGGCAAGAGCCGCAATCTGCATCGCCTTCTCAAGGTTCTTGCTATCATGCCGATTGCATCCCTTCTCTTCATGGCGACTCCTGTCGTCGCACATGCCAACGTCTTCGGCGACCTCTTCGATTTGAACGGTTGGGTTTGCGGAGTCCTGCTCGGTTGGTCCAAGGGACTTTTCGAAGGGTATAGCAATTTCATCTCCGCCCTCGGAGACTCGACTGGAATCACGGGAAACTTCGATAACCTTTTCAGCTCTACCGAAATTTGGGGATTCGTCAAAGATGTTCACCAGACGGTGGTCATTCCCTTGGCCGAAAGCATCCTCGCTCTCTTCATGCTCGTCCAACTCGTCAAGGTAAGCCAGCGCATCGACGCAACCAGCACCCTGCCTGCGGTGAAGGACATCGTGTTCCTCGCGGTCACATACGTTCTCTTCCATTGGCTCATCATCAACTCGCTCGATATAATCACCGCCATCTTCAACGAGTTCAATACGATAGCCAAGGAGTTCGTCCCCACGGCGACGAATCCCAAGCCCTTTGAGAACATCGGTGAAATCAAGGGGGAGGATATGGGAGGATGTTTCATCCTTCTGCTTTGCGGGGCAATCTGCTGGCTCACGGGTCTTGCCGCGACCATCGTGTCTACTGTGGTCGTGCTCGCCCGCGCCGTGCAGCTTTACGCAATGGCCGCGTTCTCCCCAATTCCCCTATCCTTGCTAGGATTCGATGAGACGCGGCAGATGGGCATCGGCTTCCTCAAGAACTTTTGTGCCGCCGCACTCGCCGGCGCGGTCATGCTGTTCTTGATTTCGGCTTACCCATACATGGTGACTGCCGCCTCTTTAAGCACATCTAATTTGAGTTCAATCGCCGCCGGTGGTTATGATGGCGTAGCGGTGATTGTCGATTGGATTGCACTGGGCTTCCTGCTCATCTATGCGCTCTTCAAGTGTGGTGGATGGGCCAAGGAGATTTTGGGAGGCTAACCACCCACTGAAAAGACATCGCCATTCACCGAAAAGGGACGGCCCATCGGGTCGTCCCTTCCACTTAATAATATATTATTGGGCAATCACGGCCTAGAAAGGAGCCTCCATGCCAAATTACAACGACGCGCAGGCGGTCGCAGACCTCCTCTCCCAATTCGACTTCAATATCATCAACGAGGGTCCGGGTGACTTTTCGACCCAGCACCGCAAGTACACCTGCGAGTTCAGCAAGCCCGGCATCGAGTCCTTCACCACCACGTACCAGTCCAACCCCGATGTCCACGGCCAGCCGACTGCGACGGATGTGTTCGCCGCGCTGGCGAGCGACGCGCTCGCGGTCGATGGCCGTCATATCGACGACTTCGCCGATGAGATGGGATTCGAGAAGCCGTCTCAGGCCATCCGCGCCTACGAGTCCTGCCATAAGACCCTTGACTGGCTCAAAAACGACCTGCAACTCATGACCTCTGAAATCTCCGACATCGCGGGGACCCTTGACAACGAGCTTGGTGAGGTCAAGGAGGAGGTCGAGCGCGTGCAGGCGGAGCGCAAGGCAAAGCATGAGTTCGAGCACCCGCCAGTGCCAGAGGGATTCACCTCCATCGAGGACTTGCAGGCGAGCCTCAACCTCGGCGAGTACGGCGACCGAATCACGGACTACACCGGCAATATCGGAGATGCCTTCAGTGAAATCGCCGATGGTGCGGTGGACCTCTACACCCACGACCTGCTCAAGTGGCTTCCCGATAACTACGAGTGGCTTGAGGAGGCGGCTGCCCAAGGCCTTCTCGAAGGCTGCAAGGGCGACCTCATCAAGATGACCCGGATGGCCCAATACGAGTGCTTCACGCAGGACATGTACAACCATCAGGAGGACATCGCCAAGTACGCCGCCCTCGAAGGCCTCAAGGAGGCGGGCGTGTACGCGCTGGCAGATGAGGTCTATTACGATGTGTTCGACGGCATCACCATCGACTTCGATGACAACAACATGGACATCGGGGACTTCGCCACCGAGGCGCAAATCGCGATTCAAGATGCCATGGACGTTCCCATCTACGAAGCCATCGACTCCAATGATGAGATTATGGAGGACGGCGAGCTTCACTGGGAATACATGAGCATCAAAGAGGGCTGGGGTTACAACTTCCCGAATCCCTGCGCCATGAGCGTCGAGGCGGTGCGCACGGTGAATGAGAAGGGCTACGAGGCTGCGTTCAACGAGTTCTGGAAGGACTTCATGCCCGAAGACCATGAACTCGCCGCCGTGCAGGATGTGACCCTCATCCCCGTCACGCTCCACTTCAACGAGACCCCCGACAAGTCCGAGAACATGACGTTCTCCGCGCAAGATACCAATGGACTCGACATCGACGGCGAGGTGTTCTTCTGCGGTCTCACTCATGAGGAGCTGACCGGGATGGTCGGCAAGCAGACCGGTGAGGACTTCACCGTGGAGTCCGTCGGTGAGCCGTATCAGGTCGAAGCTCATCCCAAGTCCCAAGAGCCGTCGCAGCCCCGTCTTGCCGAGAAGGTCAAGGAGACCCGTGACGGCTCGGGCAAGCTCGAACAGGACAGTCATGACGGGCAGACGACCGAGCGCGAGGATGAGCGCGGTGACGGGGATGCCGAGCATTAGATAAGACGATGACCGGGCGGCGCGGGTTCATCCCGCCCGCCCTTTTCACATGAAGGAAGCGATGAGACATGGCACAGGAGGACCGCGAGGCCTATATCGCATGGCTGCGCGATGAGGTCGGATGGCACTGCAACAGCCGTGGGTGCTACGAGGCCTTTTGGGATTACGACGATTCCGTGACCCCCGACCAGATGGCCGAGGCTTGCGCGAACTACGAGGAGGCGGGCTTCGCAAGCCCGCTCAACTACCTCGATGAGTCCATCATGGAGAAACCCGGCTTCATCGGGGCCTTGGAGAACGAGCTGATTTCGGCGATAACCAGAGATGCGGCGACCGCTCCCGAGGGCGTTGGCGAGCAGTGGGTCGAATCCGGGGACATCTGGGGCGACCTCGAATCCGCAGGGTACGAGGGCATCGACGCGAACGTCGAAGACCTGCTCTCCAACTCCTCCTTCAACGTCAACGTCTTCTTCGCCACCGAGGCGGAGGAGAACTTCGACATGGGCAGCATCGTCAACGCCTTCGGCAACGACTATCGCGAACCCCGCCTTGAGGACGTGGATGCCGAGGACTTGGACAACGCCCTATCCTATCTCGTCAACCAGCAGGGCCATAGCATCGCGGAGGTGTACGGGAATGGCGATAACGCCTTCATCCGCTCCGTCCGCGAGGAGATAGATGAGAACAGCAGCGAGGCGATGAGCGAGCTATGCGCCCTCGTGCGCATGGACGGTCAGCAGATGCTCGACTTCATCGAGAAGCGAAACGAGGCAAAAGACAGCCTCGTGCTTCCGAAAGATTACGCGACCGTGGGCATCTTCAACCAGTGGGCCGGTTGCGGCGGCATGCTCGACATCCGGCTTGAGAAGGATGCGGTGCTGCCGCTCTCCATGGTGCGCGGTTTTCAGGTCGAGGGTCAGCCCGACCCTGACGGATACACGGTCAACGATACCTATGGCCTCGTCGGGTCGGCGTGGATGCCCGTTCACTACCGTGAGGGCACCGAGACCGGCGTGAAGGAGGATTACAGCCTCGCCCTTGACAAGGTTCGCGGCGCGGACGCAATCGAGGCACATGGGAGTGATGAACCCGTGAGCCTGAAAGCCGCCGTGAAGGAAGCCCGCGAGGCGTCGGTTGCCTTGGCCGGTGACGATACACATGAGAACATCGGGCAGGACGCCCGCTAGGAAGGAGCATGGATATGGATAAGACACCGAAAGAGCGCATCGTCTTCGATGAGGGCGTGTATTACGGCGACGAGGGCAGCGAGATTTCCATCGAGGAAATCGCGAGCCGCGAAGGCATCACCGTGGAAGAGGTTCTTGAGGGCTACACCGAGGAGGAGATATTCGAGAACGCGATGAACATGATGGACATCGACCGCTCCGAGGAACTTGCCGGATTGAAGGCGTTCCTAGACGGCTCCGATAACCCGCTGTCCTCCTACGACAACCCACTCGGCGGTAACCGCATCATCGCGCGAGGCTCCATCGGTCGCTGGGATGGCACGCGCCATGGCATGACCGCGTACAGGGACTTCGATGACATGATGAGCGGCCCCGATTCTGTTTTCAAGGATTGTGAAATCGGCAAGGTCTGGGATGAGAACGGCAGCCTCTTCATCCACGGCTACCATCACGACGGCGGGGTCGATGTCGAGGTCCGCCAGCTCACCGATGCCGGTGAGGAGGCACTGGATGTCATCGAGGACGCGTGGTACGGCGAGCCGTTCACCAGCGGCGGGAAGGAGTACGACGGCTCCCCCGAGTCAGTGGACACCGCCATGCGCGACCTGTGGGAGGACCCCGACCTGTGCCCCACCCCGCGCTACATGGAGCTTGCGTTCGGATGCCCTGCCGAGGAGTACGAGGCACCGGCCATCGACCCGCTTCTCGAAGCAGCAGAGTTCACGCCATCCGCCATCATGAGCGCCGAGGTCGCTCCGGGCGCTGTAACTGCGACCGTGCATGATGTCTCAGGTGTTCCCTATGAAGTCCCCGCAGATGTCCTCAACGGGTTGAAGGACGCTGTGCGCATCTCGGACCGCGCCGCAACCATCGAACCCTCCGCGTCCCTCACCATCGACGGATGGAATCAAAAGCTCGATGATTCCCTCTGGGCGCTCGACTTCGAGGATAGGAACGGGGTCCCGCCGCAGCTCTCCGATTGGCTCGCGCGGGACGCCGAAGGCGAGAAGGGCAATGAGAGCGCCAAGACCAGCCCGGTTAGTCTGAAAACCGCCGCCGAGGAGGCTCATGCGGTTTCCACCATGCTCTCTAAGAAAAACGGCGGCACTGATGAGCAAGACGGCAAGGATGACCTCCAACGCCACATGATTCCCTCCGAGATGCGCATCCCCTCTCAAAACGACCACCATCGCGCCCCCTCCCTCTCCGATATAGCAGCCGAGACCCGCGCGGCTTCGGCTGCCATGGAAACGAACATCGCATCTCGCATCGACCGCGAGCGCGACGCCCGCTAGGAAGGAGGACTGCGATATGGATTTCTACGATGCGACCACGCTCATGCGTCTGGTTCAGGCGGTCGAGAACGACCCCTATGTATCAAGTGGGGCCGGTGAAGCCCTCGCGGACAAGGTGCGCGAGTTCATCGAGGATGAGGCGGAGATGGGCGGCTGGTACACCGAACTGATGAATGCCATCGGCGAGGGTGAAATCACGGACCCACTGGCCGACTTCACGGTCGGTCGCTTCCGCGTGCATCTCGTTCAGGAGGGCGAGCGCTACGGGGCGGGCGGTGGCTTCGTGTACGGCAAGGCCCTGTCGAACGGCAGCTTCGGCATCCCAATCAACGACTGCCAGCTCTACGGCCACGGTCTCCCTCTGGTGGAGTTCTACGACGTGTCGCAGGACCCCGCAAAGTTCCCCGAGGGCCAGTTCGTCACCCGCTACTACATGTCCACCCTGCTCGGCATGGACTCCATCGGCGATAGCATCGGAGAGATGTCGGCACTCGGCCTCGATGGCGGTGTGCCGAATTGGACCATCAGGGGCGATGACTTGCAGGAGGTCTATGCGCACCTCTGCGCCGCACGCGAGCAACTTGAATCTTACACCGAGTGCGGGACTTATAAGGATTACGGCTTCGGATTCCATGCGAAAGAGGGGTCGATGTCGAGTTACGTCATCGGTGAGCCAGTCGAGGAAGGATGGTGGGTGCTCGTCGGCAACTATGACCTCACAGACAGTGACTCCGACTACTACATCTCCGATGACCTCCTAAATGAACTGCTCTCCCGTCACGGATACCCCTCGATGGATGCGCTCAAGGAATCCCAAGCCGATATGTGGCGCAACGAGCTTACTGCCATCATCGCCGAGGCGCAGGAAGACAGCCGCTTCGAGGTCCCGTTCCACCTCAGCTCCGATGAATCCATGCTACGCCACATCGTCAAGCGCATGGGTGTGCCGGAGGAAGCCGCACGCACGGCGGTGGCGAATGCCCGCGCTATGTACGAGAAGGACGCTCCACGCCGAGAACCAGAGAAGGTCGTGACGCTTAAGGGCGAAGTGGATAAGGCCCGCCGCGCCTCCGCGAAGCTGGCCGATAACGGAAACCATTCAAATCGTGGGCAGGACGCCCGCTAGGAAGGAGGATTGTGACATGAAGGGCATGCTCATCCCGACAAACGGAAACCCGGTCGAAATCGACATCGAGGTCGATGAGACGGGTTCCACGTTACACGACCTGCAACGCCTCGTCGGCGGGAACATCGAGCCGTTCGATGTCATCTTCGGCGAGGGCATCAGCCTCTACGTCAATGAGGAGGGCCTGTTCACCTGCCCGCCCAACCGCGCGGTGTACGCGACGAAGGGCATGGAAGAGGCCGGGTACCTCTCCATGATGGATTACAGTTCACCGGTCAAGGAGAGAGAACTGTACTCCATCCTCTGCGGCGACCTCGTGGCCGTCGGGTTCGACTTCGAGACCGGAGAGAATCGCGACCTCTCAGCCGATGAGATGTCCCGCGTAGCCGACTACTTCACCGAGGTCAGCAAACCCGGCAGCGGCATCGAGGAGGTCATCGCAATCCGCATGGGACAGCGCCGTGAGGAAGCCCGCTCGGAGGATGGCCGCGTCACCCTCAAGGGGGAGGCTCAGGCATCGCGTGCCGCCTCCGAGAAACTGGCCGAGGGACGCGGCACCGGCTCACCGGCACGAGAAGACCCCTCCATCGTGTAGGTATATAGAAGACCATCATGGTAGAAAGGTAGGAAAACACCATGGCATACGACAAGAACATCCCCACCGTACTGCAACTGCTGCGCACCGGCGACATCGACGGCACGACCATCGCACGTTACTCCATCGACGGAGATTACTCCCCCCGCTACTTCATCTTCGATGCCCTCGACGACATCGACACCATGGACATCGAAGCGGCCATCGAAGAGACGATGCACGCCATCCTCGATAACGGCGGCACGCCCGACGACCTGTACTCCACCATGGGCCTCGTTCTGGAATCGGACATCGACCCCGACACAATCGAATCCGGCGAGTACACGCCAATCGACCTAGGCTACTGCCTTCCCGGCCAGCTGACCTCCATCGAGGAGCTGTCCGCCAGCGAAATAGACATCCAGCAGGCCTTCGACGCCAAGCATATCGAGAACATCCAGACGGCGTTCTGGAACGTCGCAACCGGGAACCGACTGCCCGTCACGAGGCTGATGGCATCGCACGACTTCACGGAATGGCAGGCGTTCGAGGTGTGCAAGGCCGCCGACATGAATCCTGCCATACTCTCCCCCGCCGCCCTCGACCTCATCGCGAACGAGAACCTTAACCATGCCCAGATGCGCGAGCTTCGCCGCATCGCCGTGCATACTGATTTCGCCGACCACGACGCAAGCCCCTATAAAAAGGACGTCTTCAAGACGCTCTCGAACGGTGAGTACACCGCCGAGCATCTACATCAGGCCCGTGAGCTTATGAAAACCACCGCCATCCATGACATCGCGTTTCCTCGCGACTGGCTGAAACTCGACTCACGTCAGATGGAGGTCGTGCGTCACGCCCTCAAGTCCGATGTCCCCATGGACGCTTTGGAGGAATACGCGGACGGCACTTACACCGCCGACCACATGAACGTCATCACCATGGCGCTCACCGAAGGCATGGAAAAGCCGGAAATCGAGCGCCTGATGAACCATGACCTCTCCATGGAGCAGGTCTGGGGCTTCTATTCGGCCATCTCGGGTGGTCGCTTCACGAGCGAGCAGCTTGACGTGCTGTGCGACCCGACCAAGCCCGCCGAAGTCATGAACGCCATGCGCACCGGCATGACCTATGGACTGGATACCCAGACGGTGACGCGCTTCGCCGACGGCACCTTCAAACCCGGCCAGATGGAGACCATCTATCATGCCGCAGCCGACAAGAAGTGGGTCACAGATGAGATTCTTGATGTCATCGCCGACCCGCGTTACAGCGCGAACCAGATTGGCGCTCTTCATATCAGCGCCGCTCAGGGCGCGACCCTCGACGAAATCAAGCGCGAGAAGGAGGTCATGGGCATGTCCATGAACCTCAAGGACGATGCCGCGAAGTCCGGTTCCGTCCACGAGGCAGCCAAGGAGTCCCGCGAGGCTTCCGCCCAGCTTGGCTCCGAGAGCCACAGCGCTAAGGCCGTCGAGCGCGAGGAGTTGGAGTAGAGAATGCACGGGCTTTTCTTCAAATACGAGGGATATAAGTTCTTCCTTGAGGGCGATGGCGATTACGAGTTCGATGATTGCCGTCACCTCTACGGTTTTCTGAACTACCTCTACCGCACCGATGAAGCGCAGAAGTGGACGAATGAGATGACGCAAAAAAACGCAGATTTCTGGTTCCCAACTACCACTGCGACTTTGAAACGCGGAAAAAAAGAAGAAACGCTCACACTTGACTTCATAGAGCGCTTTCAAGACATCGAGCATCGAGAACTTCTGCATGACCTCGCGCTCAGCAAGCTCAAAAGTCACTATGGCACCACGAACCTGATGAACAGCAAGGCCGCGAAATACGCCCGTGCTTTTGTCATCAACACAGATACCGAGATAATCCCGGCAAAGACATGGGGCAAACTCTTCAAGACCCTGCACCCAGTGCTTGAGGCGAATCGGCTCACGTTGATGTCCGCCGTGACGCATGTAGACCAAGGCGTACCTCATTTGCATGGGCTTTACCTGCGGAAGCCGAGGATGCGCGGCAATCCGTTTATGGACGCTCTGCTGTCCTCGGACCTCAAGCCGACCATCGTGACATCGTTCTAGCGGTTTTCCACGCTTTCAATGGCCGGAGGGTTCTCAACCCGACCCGAAGGCTGTTGGAAGGGTGGGAAACCGCCCCAACTATACATATTGGAAACTATCAGACCACAAGGAAAGGAGGCCATATGCCAGATGAGATGAACAAGCGAGAGGTCATCCTGACCATCCGCGAGTACGAGAATTCGGTCGCAATGCCAGATGGCGAGCGCGTCACCTACCTCGACCCGCGCGGCGGCGTGCATCTGAAAGACGGGGACGGCAAGGCACCGGAGTACATGGAACATGCCGCGAAGTGCGCGGAGTACCTTCGCTTCGGCGATGAGGTCGATGCCGTCACCTGCGGGGAGTATCCTCGTTCCAGCGCAGTCAAACTCTGCGATACGCCGGAGCTGTTCGTGCAGGCGGGTTTCCGCCCGTTGCCGATGCTCTACACTCAGCGGCACCTCCTTAAGGCCATAAAACCGAAAAATGAATATGACCCGCATCGCCACGGACTTACCGTCGAACAGTTGAAACGCCTGCCGGAACGCCTCGCGACTCCTGTGATGCTCTGTGACAGCCCCGCCCGCGATGACACCATGCTCGCAGTGTTATGCGATGTCGATCGCGATGATTTACCGCTCATCGCCGCCATCCGACCGAACGGTCGTGGCTACTACGAAATAGGCGAGATTGAGACCAACTTCATCGTCACGGTCTATGGGAAGGACAACTTCTCCCGTTATTTCGACAACCTCATCACGCCGGATAAGGTCGTATATTACGACAATGAAAAAGGCCGGGAACTCAACGCGCTTGCGAAACTCCAATTGCTTCGGAGCCACGTTGTCGAACCCGACCTTAACAAGGTTATTATACGCCGACCGCAGTGCATAGTCAATAGCGAAACCGCAAGTCAGCATAGTTATAATCTCGCATCAGAAGCCAAATCCGCCCGCGACGCGAGCGCGATGCTGGCAGAGGAGCGCTATGGACATAACAACCACATTCAAGAGAATGAGGAGCGATGACATGACAAGAACATTGCACAAAATAGCAGAAGATGCACTTGAGGAAGCCTTTGCAACTGCAAAGTGCAACAAGCGCGGGCGCGGTCTGGTTGTCAAGAAAGGCAGTAAAGACAAGGAAACCTCGTTCAAGTTCAAGCTCTATGAATGCACCTTCGAGGCATTTATAAATGACGATTCCGTCACTTACTGTATTTACCCACGTCGGGTAAATCTGTCAGATAAATGGTTTGCCTCACTTTACGTCTGGTTCGACAAAGTTCCTGCTACGGAACACTCCAAATTCCGCAACACGATGGTTGCCGATTTCCGTGCTCTCTTCGTGTCTATCTTCAATACTCCTTTCGCATGGGAGGGTGCTGATTGGGAGAGTGGCAAAACTCCCTTCTTTCTCACCGATTCTTTTTGGCTCAATGAGCATCAGACCGCACCCGTCGCACTGGAATACCCGAATCAAACGATGAACAATGGGGTTATCCCCTTACGCTCCCTGTTGAAGTTGCAAGACGGATACAACCATGTCATCGGATACAAACCTTCCGAATCGGCTGGCAACCTCATGTTCCAAACGTTTCATTCCCGTACTGGCGGTATCAAACTGATGGATGACATAACGATATACGATTAAAGGAGGAATCACATGAAACTGGTAATCGCTGAGAAACCGATGCTCGCACGCGACATCGCACGCGCCATCTGCGGCAAGGAGGTATCGGAATCGGCGCGGCTGCCCATCTCGGGCAACGGGTACACGGTCATCGCCTGCGCCGGTCACCTGCTCGAACTGGTGGAGCCGGATGCGGTGAACCCCGCATGGGGCAAACCTTGGTCGTTGGACGTGCTGCCCATCCAAATCGACGATTGGGCGAAGGAGCCGACCGAGGACAAGAAAGACTTGGTGGAGCGCATCGACTCGCTTTTGCCGGAGGCCGAGTGCGTCATCAACGCCGGTGACCCCGACGATGAAGGCCAGCTCATCGTTGATGAGGTGCTGGACTACCTCGGCTACGAGGGCGAGGTGCTGCGCGTCTACGTCAACGACAACATCGAGAAGAACATCGTCAAGGCGTTCGAGCATCTGGTGCCCAACGAGCAGTGCCGCCCTGCCGGTGACGCGGCATACGCCCGCCAGATGGCGGACAAGTGCTTCGGCGTGAACGAGACCCGCCTTGCCACCAAGCGGCTCGGGGGCCTGTTCTCCGTCGGTCGCGTGCAGACCCCGACCCTTGGATTGGTGGTCAACCGCGATGAGGCGATAGAGAACCACGTCACCCGGAAGTATTACGAGCTGACCGCCACCGGCGGCTGTGCAGACGCGTCGGGAGCACCGGTGTTCAAGTTCAAGCCGGACAAGGACATGTTGGCCGGTGAAAAGCACGTCTTCGACCGCGATGTCCTCGATGCCGTCAAGGCGAAGCTGGACGGCTCGGGTATGTCCTTCTCCACGGTCATCTCGAAGAAGGTCGAGAACCCTCCCCTGCCCTACAACCTGACGGTGCTGCTCTCCGACATGTCCCGCCGCTACGGCTTCTCCGCATCGAAGACCCAGCAAATCACGCAGGATTTGCGTGATAAGTACAAGGCGATAACCTATAACCGCTCGGACTCCCAGTACCTCAAGGAGGAGCATTTCGCGCAGGCACCGGTGGTGCTTGCGCAGGCCATGGAGAACGTCGGGGCGACATGGCCGCTCGACTACTCCATCCACTCCAAGGCGTTCAACGAGAAGAACGTGACCGCTCATCACGGCATCATCCCGCAGGAGGTCAGCGCCCCCGTGGCCGACATGACCGGGGATGAAGCCAAGGTCTACACGGCCATCGTCGAGCGCTATGCCATGCAGTTCCTCCCACCCGCCACCTACGATGTGAGCACCAGTGCCTTCGCGGTCGATGGCGGGGAGTTCCAAGCCGTCGCGCGGCGCGTGCGCGAGGCCGGTTTCAAGGCCGTGTTCGGCAACGTCTCCGATGAGGACGGCGATGACGCGGCATCCGGCAACCCTTGGATTGACGAAGGCGACCATCGCCTTGAGCGCATCGAGTGCGCCGTCACCGAAAAGGAGACCGCCCCGCCCAAACCCTACACGGAAGGCACCCTCATCGCCGACATGGCATCCATCGCCAAGTACGTCACCGACCCGGAGGTCAAGGCCATCCTCAAGCAGAAGGACGACGGCAAGAAGGGCGAGCACGGCGGCATCGGCACCACGGCCACCCGAGCCTCCATCATCGAGAAGTTGAAGGAACGCGGGTACCTTGAGGACGTGAAGGGCAAGATTCGCTCCACCGACAAGGCGCGAGCCTTCTACCACCTCCTGCCGCCCGAGATTCGCGGCGCGGACGTGACCGCCCGCTGGTGGCTCATCCAGCAGGACATCGCCGATGGCAAGGCGGATGTGAACGATTTGCAGCGCAGCGTCATCGAGGTCTTCAACGGGCATCGGGAAACGGCATATGTCGGCGCGAGCATCGCGCCCAAGGCCACAGTCGTGGGCAAGTGCCCCCTCTGCGGCGCGGACGTGGTGCAGCGCAAGGCGAAATCCGGCAAGCCCTTCTATACCTGCTCCTCGAACAAGAGCGAGAAGCAGGAGGACGGGACTTGGAAACAGGTCGCGGGCTGCGGATTCAAGCTGCTGGGCTGGTGCGGCAAGACATTCACGCCGAAGCAGGTCGCATCCCTGCTCGAAGGCAAGGCGGTACCCCTCAAGGGCTGCAAGTCCAAGACCACGGGCAAGACCTTCGACTGCAAGGCGAAGCTCAAGAAGGATGGTACGATAGAGCCGATGTTCGATAGCAAGCCCAAGGGCAAGTACAACAAAACAAGGAGATAGCGCATGGACATGGCGAATGACGGCAAGGTCATCCGCCTCGACACGCCGCAGGCGGTCAAGGAGGCACTGGCTTCCGGCAAGGACCTATACAACCCCGAGACCGGCGAGTTCTGGTGGGAATATAACTACACGGGAAGCATCGCCAATACATACGTCCACCTCGACGACCCGAACCTGTTGGCGGTCATCGACAATCCCGACTTCGACCTCTTCGAGGACATCGTGGGCTGGTTGAACTACACGGGTCGCATCGCCGACAGCCCTGACTACTATGCCGAAAATGCAGACGATTATCCAGATGCCCCCGACTATGATGAGCGCGATGCGGTGTTCGCTCAAATCGCCTCCGAGGACGGTTGGGTCATCGCGACCCCCGAGAACGTGAGAAAGGCCGTGCAATCGCACATGACTGAAAATGGGGCCGATGCCCCCGGAAAGGAGAACGGCATGGACAAGGCCGCAGAAATCGCCGCGTGGAAGGAGAAGCACGTCCCCATCGACCGCAACGGCGATGACGCGCTCGTGATGCACAAGATGGCCGACGGCAGCCGCGAGTTCATCGTCGCCCACGGCTACGATGAGGAGACCGGGCACTGGGGTCACGGCACCTACTACGATTCCCTCGCCAGCGCGGCGGCGGACCTTGAGGGTCGCGCCATCTCCGCCCCCGGTATGGAGGTCATCTGCCCCGACTTCTGGTACCGCGATGACATTGAATTTGCCCTTGAGGAAGCCGGTCTCGAAGTGAACGATGAGAACGTGGACGCCGCACTCGAAGCCCTCGACCTCGACGGCGAACCGATTCTCAGCAATTTCCATGACCGCCTCGCCGAGACGGGCAACGAGATGATTGCAGATGCGGTGAACAACATCGAGCCGAACGGTGGCGGCGGCGATTCCCCCGAGGCCTTCGTCGATAGGGGCATCTCCCTGAAAGCCGAGGCCGAGTCCATGCGCAGGGCATCTCAGGCGCTCTCCGCCAACGGCGGCACCGATGCACCCGACGGCAAGGATGAGTGCCAGCCTTCCTTCACCCCAGACCTCTCTTAGGGTCTCCGATGATGGATGTGAACTCCGGGTACATCGGCTATCGGCTACTCGATGTCGCGACGCGCAGCTGAGGCTTACGAGGACGGCGAGATGCCGAAGAGCAAATGGACGAAAAAGGCCATGGTCGCGGCCATCCAATCCTATTGCGATGAGTTCGACATGCTCTTCGACCCCGACTTGCTCAAGGGCATGCACAAGGATGAGGTGTTCGAGCGGTTCTTCCACGAATCGTCGTGGCACCACACCTCCAAGTTCTTCAACGAGACGGATTTCTACAAGCTCGATGAGGATGCGGTCTGCGGGTCATTTCGACCGATGAACCCGACCGAGGTCGCAGAGCGCGATGCGGTGCGCAGACAGGCCATCGAGGAGGAGAAGGCCGTGCGCGAGGCCATGCGGGCTGCGGAGATTGAGCAGTTGGATCGTCATCGTGCATACCGAGAAGAGCATGGATTCGCTCCCGACACGGTGGCCGCGTTCGTCCATGAGCACCCCGAGTGCTGCCAAGAGCGCGTGAGCCGCAAGGGCAACCGCGTCCTCTCCTACATCGACTACCTCGGGCATGAGCAGGGGTGCCCCATTGAGCACATCCGCAATTCGCATCTGCACGGCTTCGATGCGACCGAACCGGGCAGCTTCGACAGGGCAATCGAGTGTCACCAGTTACACAACGCGCGGAATGCTGGTAACGACCCTATCACCGTCAAGGGAGAAGCCACAGCCATGAAAGCCGCGTCAGCCGAAATGGCGGATGGCGCGGGAAAACACGACATCGGGCTAGAAACCCGATAGGAAAGGATGTGATGCGACATGCTCACAGATTACGAGCGCTACCAGCTCGAATGGATGATAGACCACGGACACAGCCTCGATGAGCTGATGGAGAATCTGACCTACTACCAAAACGAACTTGAATCGACCAGAGGCGTGAACCTCACCGTCAGCGAAATGTTCGATGCGTGGACCTCTGACCGTGGGTTCGCTTCTCTGGAAAACGATGTCATCACGAAGGACATGATTCGCGCGGGAATCGAGCACGGGGTCATCCGCTTCGAGGCGAATCCCGACCCGAACGACCCTTGGAAGACGGTGTGCGCCATCGGTAACGGCTGGTTCTACCATGTGGACACCACGGACATCCCGCCGGATGAATACATACGCATGAACTCCCGTAACGTCGATATGGTCGTGGATGAAATCTACGATGAGCTGAACAGCACCGTCAAGAGTGATTACCATGACGATTTCAAGCGCTATCTCGCCGTTCTGAGCGAGGAACACCACGGCGGAACAAACTCCCTTACCGGCATCCCATTCGACATCAATGAGACGATGGAGAACGGCGGTGCATACTACAATCCCGAGCGCGGCATCGTCATCGCCAGCTTCCTCTTGGAGCAGACATCTCCCCGTATCGAAGCCTACTACGGCTACACACCTTACGCGCTGGCATCGCTCATCGGCAAAAACGCCGACGTGACGGTTGATTCAGATGTCATGGACATCCAAGACATCCTCGCTGACCCGAGCCTCCCCCGCCGCTTCGACCATGAGGGCGCGTCTTTCGATTCGGTGGAAGAACTCATCGCGAGCAGGTGGTCGCCGACCGGCGCGGGATGGCTGGACATGTCGGGCCATAACGGCCTCGCGAGCGCCATGGGAGCGCTCGACATCAAGCAGACCGACAACGTGCGCGAGTGGTACGCGCTCGCCTTCCCCGGCGATGAGCTGGCAGTGGCAATCAACCCGAGCCTCACATTCGACGATGCCATCGCGGCTGTACCGACGGGGGACGGCTTCTACACCGCACTCGGCGACGCAGCAGACTCCCTCCTGCGCGAGCGCATCTTCGAGGAGCTGTGCAACCGTTACGGCTACACCTACGATGAGGTCTATGATAGTTGGCTCAATGAGTCGCCCCTGCCCTCCCCCGCCATCTCGCAGCAGCCCGAGAAAATCGCGGTCGCTGCTGGCTACCGTTTCAACCTCGTGGATGCGCGTGAGGCATCCAGCATCGACCTCAAGGGCTGCGGCACCGTGGTCACCGTGGACGGCCATGATTACGAAGTCATGAAGGGCACGACCTACGAGGACTCCCGCAAGGTCGATGACCTGCTCGACTCCCACGGGGACAAGCCCATCTCCGATTACCGCAAGCGACCGCAGGGAATGAGCCTCAAGCAGGCCGTTAGGGAGGCCCGCGAGGCATCCGCCAAGCTCGCAGAGGAGAACGGCGGCACCGAGGACCCCACCGGCAAGGATGAGCGCTAGGAGTGATGTGAAAATGGAACTCGACCGCAACGCGATGTCGGATGTAGATGACACGACCGTCTCCATCAGTTCTTCGCTCCATGAGATGCAAACGCCGTCGGACGACGGTTCCGATGCGCATGGCGACGGCCATGCCATCCTGCGCGAATCCGTCCAGACGACCTCGCATGGGCGCGTGGTGTCGAACGCGGTGCATGAGCGCCCCGTGTTCATCCACGGGGAATCGGCCCGCGCCAGAGCGGCTGCCGCCGTACTGGCCGCGAACATGGATGCCGAGAAGGAGGAAAAGCACAGGGATACTGACCGCTGAGCGCCCTCGACCCGACAGCGAGCTTGCGCTAGAATATGAGAATACGACTCATCATGTTCAAGCAAGGAGGATGGTTCACATGGCAAGTGAAATCTTACTGGCGTCTTTTAATTACTATTATGACTACGAGGGCGAGACCAGTACGAATGAGCTTCAATATCTACCGGATACCGTCGAGTTCCGTTTATACGAGTATATATGCGATTACTACGAGCCAGGAGAAGTCGCGGTCCTCGAAAACCGGACCATCTCCCATGAGGATGCCTTGAAAATCCTCAACAATGAGCTTCAACTCTTCAACGATTATGACAGTGTATCTGAGGTCGAAGTCTCTGATAGCAAGGAGGCATTGGAAATCATCGACAACCTCCGCCATGAGGTGGAGAGCGAATGCAGCAATGCAGAAAGGAAGGAAAACACCATGTCAGAACAGGCACAGAACCAGAACACGCAGGAGAAGGCGAAGTACGCCAACGTCAAGATTCCAGCGGCGTTCCTCACGCAGCACGAGTACACCGCCAAGAGCGGTCGCACCTTCGAGAAGGCCTACGTCCATTTCCCGGAGGGCACCAAGGTGAACGGCGTGGACCTCTCCCACTACTCCTGCGACGTGTTCGTGAACGACCGCATGAAACAGCAGATGCTCTCCGGCGGGCAGGTCACCATCGGCTTCAAGGCCGACGAACCCGTTCAGGTCTGGACGGGCCATGCAGGCGATGAGCAGAACCCGTACAAGAAATTCGAGGTCAAGCCTTGGGACTTGGTGAAGGGCATCAAGGCCGCGAACGAGTCCTTCAAGTCCGAGAAGGCAGCCGAGCGCGAGGCGGCCAAGGAGCAGGGCGCGACCCTCAAGGG
>ERZ894183.985-NODE-985-length-17755-cov-33.393785_pt1 | contig 17755 bp, 15 predicted proteins | sample MGYA00380279_ERZ894183 | MGnify/ENA primary metagenome ERZ894183 (study PRJEB32331, sample SAMN06328422) | human gut metagenome | biome: human gut microbiome; feature: stool | host: Homo sapiens | collected 2013-06-26 ... | reverse complement strand
CTTCATGTACTCATTTAATATTTTTTATAAAATGACCATCATAGAAATATGGGATCCATTTAATAATATGTTTTTCTAGCAGGGTATGTTTCATCAATTGTTCTTTCATGGTGTCCACTCCGGGGAATCCGGTTTGTTTATAAGTGATGTTTCCTTCTTTGTCAATAACAAAGTAAGTAGGAACGCCCCGGATACTGAACTTCTCACGCAGATAGCTCCACTGTTCATCCGTCACACGGAAATGTTCTCCGTGAATGTCAGGAATCATGTTTTTCCAGGTTCCCAGTGGAGACGTTTCACCTGTGATGTAAAGGTAGATAATGTCTTTGTCTTTCAGTTCTTCTTTCATCGGGAGAATCTGTTTGTTGGCAGACCGGCATGGACCACACCATGTTGCCCAAAAATCAACTAACAGCGTATGTCCCCGGAATTTGGAGATAATGGAGGGGAATAAATCTTCATTCGAAACTTCTCCTGTCTCATTAACGGTGAATCCTGTTTTCTTCTTGTTGATTTCTATTTGTTTCAGCAGGTCGTTGTTCATAGCCAGAGCCATGTCGTTGTATGCTGCGGGCATCGTTGACAGTTCTGCCTTTTGCTTATCGTTAAGTGGATTGAGATCTCTCATGGAGACTCCAATCATCTGTGCCTTCAGATACACGTCAAAGGACAGCTCGCAGATAAAGGCAAACAGCTTCAGGTACTCCCTGTCCTCATCATCCACAGGAGCATCTGAAAATGTATCCTGGGCCCGGGCAAACTTGGCCGCCACATCAGACTTCAGATTGTTCATCTCGCCCTTTTCCAAAGTAAATACTTCGTTATAGATATCTTCCAGGGACAGCCGGGATGTCTGCCCTGAGAAATGCTTCGACGTAATAGGACGGAACAGTTCTTCAATATCACTGAAGGACAGCAGGTTTTTGAAGTAATATATGAACACAAGCATCAGCATGTGGTCTTTGGAATACTTCTTCTTCACCGGAGGAGGAAGGAGGTTGTTCTTGGCGTAGTTGTTAATCATGGTTTTGGTCAGGACTTTATCACCCGGATGGCGTCTCATATCTTTTAAATGGCTGTCCATGAAGGTGGTAACCTGGTCCATGTACAAATCAATATCAGGAATCTCGTCCGCCTTGACATGGGACAGGTTCTCCAGATAGGAAAACAGGTCCTGCAGACGTTCTTCATTTGTCTTCATCTATGTGTCACCTCTGTCATTCTTATCACATTACTATATCCATTATATAGTATTCAATACTAGATGACAAGGGGGAAATTCCCCTTATTTTACATGGGTTCTTAGACACATTTATTATATTGGAGGAAGCCCGGTGGATGGAAAAGGTGATAAAATTACGCTTGTGAAAGCGGATGAAAAAGGAGAAGTCACATTTGATGAGATTGTGGGTGCAGGCAAACAGGACGGCAAGGCATCCAACAGGTTTTATGCGTTTGCCCTGGACACAAAGGAGACAGTGGAACTGGCGCCTGTGCCAGGGGGAGGAAACCAGGACACAGTGCGTATCACAGGTGCTGGATGGCCGGATTTATGTATTCAGCGGCGGGGATGCAGTGGCTTTACTGATTTTAAATGCTCTGGAAAATGCATGGAGCGCTGTGGGAGAGGTTTCTTTTGACGCCCCGTGCGGGGAAGGCCTGGTGCTGAACGGAGATTATATTTATTCAATCAATGGCGAAATCAAACCTGGAACAAGGACCAGCCGCATGTATGGGGGATTGCTTGTAAGATAGGATTGTATTTTGCCGCCTGCAGTCGCCTGCAATCGTCCCAAATGCAGGTCTTGCAGGATGGGATTCAGAATGGTATACTTAATAAACATAATTGCAGTTAAGAAGGCGGTACATAGTTTATGAGTATTTACGATGCATTGAATCCCATGCAGAAGGAGGCGGTCCTTCATACGGAAGGGCCTCTCCTTATTTTAGCAGGAGCCGGTTCCGGAAAAACCAGGGTTCTGACCCACAGAGTGGCATATCTGATTGATGAGAAGCAGGTGAACCCGTGGAATATCCTGGCCATCACCTTTACCAATAAGGCGGCCGGAGAGATGAGGGAAAGGGTGGACCAGCTGGTAGGATTTGGGGCTGAGAGCATTTGGGTCAGCACCTTCCACTCCACCTGTGTGCGCATCCTGCGCAGGCATATAGAGTATCTGGGCTACACCACGAATTTTTCCATCTATGACAGCGACGACCAGAAGACCCTGATGAAGCAGGTGTTCAAGGTCATGGATGTGGATACCAAGCAGTTCAAGGAGCGTTCCGTGTTAGGCACCATATCCTCCGCAAAGGACAAGCTCATCGGCCCTGAGGAGTTCCTGTTAAATGCAGGGCAGGACTTCAGGCAGCGCAGGATTGGGGAGATATATAAGGAGTACCAGAAGCGTCTCAGGAAGAACAATGCCCTGGACTTCGACGACCTCATAGTAAAGACAGTGGAGCTGTTCCAGAACAACAGCGAGATCCTGAATTACTATCAGGAGCGGTTTAAGTATATCATGGTGGACGAATATCAGGACACCAACCTGGCCCAGTTTAAGCTGATCAGCCTGCTGGCTTCCAAGTACAGGAACCTGTGTGTGGTGGGGGATGACGACCAGTCCATTTACCGGTTCAGAGGGGCGGATATAGGGAATATTCTGAGCTTCGAGGAGGCATTTCCCGGGGCAAAGGTCATTAAGCTGGAGCAGAATTACCGCTCCACCCAGAATATACTGAATGCGGCCAACGGCGTCATACGCCACAACCGGGGACGTAAGGACAAAACCCTGTGGACCGCCAATGGCGAGGGGGATTTGATTCGTTTTAAACAATTTGACACGGCCAGAGAGGAAGCGGACTTTGTGGCCAGGGAGATAAGGGACAGCGGCTATGCTTATCAGGACCAGGCTGTGCTTTACCGCACCAATGCCCAGTCCCGCCTTCTGGAGGAGAGGTGTATCTTTTACAACGTACCCTATCGCCTGGTGGGAGGCGTGAATTTTTATCAGAGAAAGGAAATCAAGGATATCCTGGCCTATTTAAAGACTATAGCCAACGGAGTGGATGATTTGTCTGTGCTGCGCATTATCAATGTGCCCAAGCGGGGAATCGGAGCCACCACCATGGGGAAGGTAACCATCTTTGCCTCTGAACATGGCATGAGCCTGTACGACGCCCTCAGGGAGGCCCGCCAGATTCCGGGCATAGGCAAGGTTGCTGAGAAGATCGGAACCTTCATAGGGCAGATGGAGAGCTTCCGAGCCAGGGCACAGTCAGAGGATTACACCATCCAGGATTTGATAGAGGGTATTATGGACGAAACAGGCTACCAGCAGGAGCTGGAGGCAGAGGGAGAGGTGGAGTCCCAGACCAGGCTGGAGAACATAGAGGAGCTGGTCAACAAGGCCGTGAGCTACGAGGAGGACAGCGAGCATCCTTCTCTGGATGAATTCCTGGAGCAGGTGGCCCTGGTGGCTGATATAGACAATATGGATGAATCTGAAAACCGGGTCACCCTCATGACCCTGCACAGCGCCAAGGGACTGGAGTTCCCAAAGGTGTATCTGGTAGGTCTGGAGGACGGACTGTTCCCCAGCATGATGTCCATAAATTCCGATGACAAGACAGACATGGAGGAGGAGCGTCGTCTCTGCTATGTGGGAATCACAAGGGCCAAGAATGAGCTGGTGATTACCAGCGCCAGACAGCGGATGGTCAACGGAGAGACCAGATACTGCAAGCCCAGCCGTTTCCTGGAGGAAGTGCCGGGTGAGTTGCTGGAGGAGGAGCGTCTGGAACCGGTGCTGGGAAGCTTTGGCAGCCGGAACAATGGGGACGGTGCAGGTGGATTTGGCAGGTCAGGTATTTCCGGCGAAGCAGGTCTGCCGTGGAGCCAGCCGGCCCCAGGGAATACGCGTACAAGCACCTTTGGAAAAGGTTATAACGCATATGCATCCGGTGCATCCCAGCCTCTGTCAGGCCGGGGCGCCGGCAGCCCAGCGGGTAATCCGGGATTTGGCAAAGCATTTACGGTACAGAAGGCAGCATCCCTGGATTACGGCGAGGGAGACCGGGTCAGGCACATCAAATTCGGAGAGGGAACCGTGAAGTCCATCAGGGACGGAGGGAAGGACTACGAAGTCACCGTGGTGTTCGACGGTGCGGGCCAGAAGAAGATGTTTGCATCCTTTGCAAAGCTAAAAAAGGTCTGATGGGTGTGGCAGCGTCCGGAACGCCTGGCGGAAACCGGTATCTGCATAGCGGATTCCCGCCGGGATCGGGTTTCAATTAAAATTGGATTGAAACAATTGGATAAAATTTGAATAAATTGGGATAGTAAATCAAGAGCTTCCATGATATAATAATTAAAAACAAGCAAGAGGGCAGAAGTGCTTATATATAAGAAAGGACGTGGGTAGAATGAACAGATTTGACAGAGACAGGTTTGATCAGATGGGGAAAGAGGCATTAAGCCGTGTAGAAGAACTGATGAATTCCAGCAGAATCAATGAACTGCTTCACAAGAGAGAAGAGGACGAGAAGAAAAAGAACTGCATTCTCTGGGTGCTGGCCATCATTGGAGCAGTGGCAGCAGTGGCAGGTATTGCATACGCTGTATACCGTTTCTTTACTCCGGATTATCTGGAGGATTTTGAGGATGATTTCGACGATGACTTTGACGATGACTTCTTTGAGGATGAGGAGCCGGAGGAGAAGGCAGAAAAGGCTGAATAACAGGGAATGCTATAATGCTGTTATAAGATACACTGAAGAATGATAAAAAGGATAGTTGTTTGGACCGCCGCGGGAAGTGGCGGTCCTTTTTGGGTATGACGGGCATGCCCGTGTTCTGTGGTGAAAGTCCACTTAGGCGTAGCTGTCAACGAACTATATAGCGACTCCCAAGGTTCACAGCGCGAGGCGTGGACGAGAGGAAGGGATAGAGAAATCGTAGCCCTACGAACAGAAGCTTGATATTAAGGCGTTCATTGGCGTGTAAGTTAGCCTAAGATAACGAAGCCTTAAAGGCAGCCGTAAACCATGGGCGTAAATCAAGAGGGCAGACGAGGAAAGAACACGGACTTATCCCGTGAGGTCTCACGGGCGGGTCTCATTAGCCGTAGTAACAACGAACTGTGAGAAGTCAGCAGAAGCCATAGTAGACAGGTGGAAACATCTGCCGAAGGTCTGAACAATGTAACAGTGTGAACGAATGTATGTACCTGTGAGTATCTGACAAGCGGATGTAGGCGAAACGTATAAGAGCCGTAAACGCATGAACATAGGACAAATCAGGGAGCGGAGAGAAGTGAAGCACACAGAGTATGACGGAGTTGTTGGAAAAGATACCGGACAAGAGGAGCATGAACAAAGCGTATAAGAAAGTCCGTGCCAACAAAGGCGCAAGCGGCGTAGACGGCATGGAGATTGAAGAACTTGCCGGATATATCCGCAAGAACTGCACAGTATCAGAGAGCAAATCAGAAAGGAGTTATACCACCCCATCAAAAAAAGGCCAGTAAGGTATAATACAGGTAATCAGCTCTATGTGCAAGCCGCTGTTTTCAGAGCACAGCTGCGGATTCCGTCCGAACAGGAGTTGTGAAATGGCAATAAGGGAGATGCTCGTATTTCTTAATATTGACTTAGAGGAATTCTTCGATAACGTGCCCCGAGATAAACGGATGAGCCTTGTTCATAACATTATCAACGACGGAGACGCAGAATCGCTGATACGAAAATATCTGAAAGCAGGCGTAATGGTGCAGGGCAGGTACGTGAAAACGGAACGAGGAACCCCATATGTGGGGGGGTGGGGGTAATCTTTCGCCACTATTGTCGCCAATAATGCTGAACGAACTGGACAAAGAGTTGGAGAAGCGAGGATTACGCTTCGTGAGGTATGCTGACGACTGTGTAATAGCAGTAAGAAGCGAAGCGAGTGCCAAGCGAGTCATATATTCGATAACGGACTGGAAAGAGAGAAAACTCGGATTGAATGTAAATGCTGAAAAGACACACATAACAAGACCAAGTAACCTCAAATATCTCGGATTTGGATTTTATAAAGATACAAAGACAAAGGAATGGAAATGCAAACCTCTCAAGGATTCCGTACAGAAATTTAAAAGGACGTGAAAGAAGCTGGCAGAAAGAAGAAAATCAACAGCGTTTGAGGTGAGAGTGCAGCAGCTTGGAGTAGGAAAAGACCTTGCACGAGCAACGGTATACTGTGGAGACCAATACCAGTGGGTTGTGACCAAAACATGTGTTGTCAGGGCAATTTCAAAAGAAAAACTGACACTGGCAGGACTGGTCAGCTGTAATGATTATTACATGGAACATCATGCTTTGAAGTTATGTTGAACCGCCGTATGCCAAACGGCATGTACGGTGTGAGAGGGGAGAGAAAATCTCCCTACTCGATTCTGTAGGAAGTGGAGGTCCTTTTGGGGCCGGCTTGATGTGAGCCCTATTGCATGATATAATGATACGGCAAAATGAACCACAAGAAAAATGCCTAAACGGCGGACAGAACGGAGAAATTTTATGAGAAAAGGCGATATTTACGAAGGAATAGTGGAAAAAATCGAATTCCCGAATAAGGGTATCCTGCATATAGATGGCGAGAGAGTGGTGATAAAGAATGCCATACCAGGCCAGAAAATTCAGTGTGTTATTACCAAGCGCAGAAAGGGAAAGTCAGAGGCCAGAACCTTGGAGATACTGGAGCATTCACCGGCAGAAAGGCCGGAGGAGGCATGTCCGCATTTTGGGATATGCGGCGGCTGCATTTACCAGAGCCTACCCTACGAAGAACAGTTAAAAATAAAAAAAGAGCAGGTAAAATCCCTGCTGGACAGCGTGGTAGAGGACGGCACCTACGAGTTTCAGGGAATCAAGGCCAGCCCCAACTCATCAGGATACCGCAATAAAATGGAGTTTTCCTTTGGAGATGAGGTAAAGGATGGCCCCCTGGCATTGGGAATGCACAAGAGGGGGAGCTTTTACGATATCGTAACCACTCCTGAGTGCCGGATTGTACATCCGGATTTCTGCAGGATATTGGTGGCCACCAAAGAATATTTTGAGGAGCTGGGGATTACTTTCTATAAGAAATTACAGCACCAGGGTTATCTTCGCCATCTGCTGGTCCGAAGGGCGGTAAAGACAGGGGAAATTCTGGTAGACCTGGTGACCAGCACACAGCGGGAGTATCTGGGCGAAAGGACAGAGGAAGAGGCGCTGTCAAAGTGGACGGAAAAGCTGGCTGGCCTTCCTCTGGATGGCAGGCTGGCGGGAATTCTTCACACAGAGAATGACTCCCTGGCAGATGTGGTGCAGAGCGACGCGACCCACATCCTTTACGGTCAGGATTACTTTTACGAAGAACTGCTGGGACTGCGTTTTCGTATCTCGCCCTTCTCTTTCTTTCAGACAAATTCCCTTGGCGCGGAGATTCTGTACGATACAGTACGGGGATTTGTAGGCGATACAAAGGACAGAGTGGTATTCGATCTATACAGCGGAACCGGAACCATTGCACAGATACTGGCGTCTGTGGCTAAAAAGGTGGTGGGCGTTGAGATTGTAGAAGAAGCCGTCAGGTCAGCCAAGGTAAACGCCGAACTCAATGGACTGGAGAACTGCGAGTTTTTGGCTGGCGATGTGCTCAAAGTGATAGATGAACTCCAGGATAAGCCCGATCTGATTGTAGTGGATCCGCCCAGGGATGGAATACATCCTAAGGCATTGGGAAAAATCATTGATTTCGGGGTGGACCGGATTGTATATATATCCTGTAAACCTACCAGTTTGGTCAGAGATTTGGCGGTGCTGCAGGACAGAGGATATAGGGTGGAGAAGGTTTGTGGGGTGGATATGTTTCCGGGGACCGGGAATTGCGAAGTTTGCGTGGAATTATGCCGGAAAGAGATGATGGGGAACATAAATTTATGAGTGAAAATGGATAGTAACTTTAGTTGTCTGAAATATTTATAAACGCATGAGTAAAATGAGGAGGAAGATAAATGAGTTTAATTCCAAGTGGTTTAAGTGTACAAGAAGCATATCGTAGATATAGAAATGGTCAAATTGTTGTTAATAGGAAGTATCAGAGAAAATTAGTATGGACACAGAATGAAAAAAGAATGCTAATTGATAGTATATTACATGAATATCCCATACCTTTAATATTGTTTGCAGAAACACAAAGTGAAGATGGACCTGTATATGAAATTTTAGATGGTATGCAAAGGCTGAATGCAATTTTTGATTTCATTGAAAATAAATTTGATTTTAATGGCAAATTTTTTGATGTAAACCAGCTAGCGCGTGCAAAGCAACTTAAAGATGAAGGTATTATTGAATTATCCGAACAAGGAGATGTCTTAGAAGAAAAGAGTTGTGCCAATTTTCTGGATTATCAATTAGCAGTGACTTCATACCAAGTAATGAGTGAAGAAACAATTATTGAGGTTTTTGGAAGAATAAATTCGAGTGGAAAACGTTTGAGTAACCAAGAACGTAGACAAGCAGGAGTTACTTCTAAGTTTTCTGATGTAGTAAGGAACATATCAGCGGAAATTAGAGGAGATGCTACGGCGGAATCAGTTTTATTATATAATATGCCAGAGATTAGTATTGGGAGCAACAGAATTAATGATACATACGGGCTAAAAGCTGAAAGTACATTTTGGGTTAAACAAGGGGTGCTAGCAGTCCAAAATCTGAGAGATAGTGAAGACGAGGAAATGTTGGCAGATATTGTTATTTCAGTTCTCTTTGATAAACCGTTTGCACGTAGTAAAGAATTGTTAGATGATGCTTATTCATCTAATTCTTCGTTAGCAGTCGATATTGAAAATGCACTAATGAGATATAAAAAGGAAAAATTGATTTCAGATATTAAAAATACATTTTCAGTTTTAAAAAATACAATTGAAAGTGTAAGTAATGAGGATAATTTTTTGAGAAAGACTTTATATCCTGATTCAAGAAGTCCTATTAAAAATGCATTTTATACTTTATTTATGGCATTTTATAATATGTTAGTAAAAGAGGATTTATCACCATGTGATAATAATCGTTTGTTTGAAAACTTAAAAAATCTTCAATCAAAGATTAAGATGAGTACACATTATACAAATATTGAAGATCGTAAAAAAAATATAGCATTAACAGAAGGACTAATAAGAGGAACCTTTGTAAAGAAGGAGCCATCATCTTTGAATCATGGTGCGGGTTTAGCTTTAGATTTTGAAAATTCCATTCGTAGGTCTAAAATTGAAACACCAAGGTATGAATTTAAACAAGGTTTTTTAAGATTATCAGATGACCGGAAATATGATAAAGAATTAGAAAGTCAAATTATTCATACTATATGTGCAATGGCTAATATCGGTCCAGATAGTGAGGGTTATATATATATTGGTGTAGCTGACAAAGAAAAAGATGCTGAAAGAATTAAAATTCTGGATGGAATAGAACCAATGAATATATCAAACCATTTTGTAGTGGGGGTAGAAAGAGAGGCTATAATACTTGGGATTTCGGTGGAAAACTACTGTAGGAAGGTTTTGAGCATTATTCAAGAGTCAAAATTATCAAAAGACTTAAAAATAGCAGTTTTGACTAAAATTGATATTATAGATTATAAAGGGTTGACAGTAATTAGGATATGTGTACCGAAACAAGATGAACTTTCATACTGTGGGGAGGATATTTATATTCGACAATATAACAACACTGTAAAATTAGAAACCGCTAAAGAAATTTTGGCAGTAAATAAAATATTTGAACAAAGATAAACGTAATGCATAGTCTGTTGCCTTTTAGAGAAAAATAATCAATATTTGTATTTTGAATTTGTATTTTATTGCTATAAGCGCATAATAGAAAAGATATTAATAATACAGAGGATGAATATGAAACTTGGAGAAGCGTTTGAGTTATTTATAAAACACATTCTTAATAAATGTAGGGTTTTCTGACGTGAAATCCGATGGATTATATATTTTTGATGGGGCTCCTGGCCAAATGATTCAAGGGCTAGGGGAAGCACACAATGCAGATGTATTATTGGAGCCTCCAGCTCAAACTCCTTTTTATTCTTGTACAAGGTTGTTAATTGAATGTAAAGACTACCGCAAGAAAGTAGGTTTGAATATGATAAGAAGTACACTGGGTCTGAGAGAGGATATTAATCATTTTGACATTGTAGATGTAAATAGACTCTTGGCCCGAAGGAGGCAAAATAGAGCGGGAGTTGTCTATCCCTATGAACGTTACACTTATCAGGTTGCAGTCGCTTCACTCAGCGGATTTACTGTTCAAGCCCAAGAGTTTGCAGCAACGCATAGAATTCCTTTGCTGGAATTTGATAAAATGCCCTTTTGGAGTGATTTTTGGATGTTGCTTGGTTATGATAATGTTTCTTTCGGTGATAGTATAAGGGGACATAGAATACCTGCTGTGCATATGGCTGAAAATCAAATCATTGAATTCGCTAATGAAATCGGGAGACGTATGGCTGTTGCTGTAACAAATTCTGGTCAATTGTTGTTTTTATACCGGATAACAAGGGAAAATAATGATTTTTCTGACTCATATACATTGCATTGGAGTAATTCATCTCATCCCTGGGAATTGCGATCAGGGAATCAAGTATATTTATTTCAACTTCCAAAAAGTATCATGAAGTTGTGGTTAGAAAATTCTACAAATGATCTTGAACTAAAAAAAGAGGCTATTAATTGTAAGGCAGGTTTTTTATCAAGTATGATTGTATATTATTCGCACCATTATCTGCCAACTGCGAAAATGATTTCAATTGATAAATATGATTTGGAACGAGCCAGACGAAATTTATAGAGATGATCTAAAATGGGAAATTCTTGAGTCTTTGTAATGTTTGGAATGAAAGTTTCTTTTGGGAATGCAAGGAAAGAAGGAACAAAGCGGGGAGAGGAGAGTCGTTTATGTCAAAAAGGAAAACGGACATTACAATACACAGTTCTGCCGCGGAGTATTTGACTTATGTGGCTTCAGTCGGGGATAGTAACGATAGCTTTGAAATGCGTTATGAGGATGAAAATATCTGGCTGACGCAAAAAATGCTTGCGACTTTATATGATGTAAATGTGCGTACAATCAATGAACATATTAAAAAAATTTATGATGATGGTGAACTGGCACAGGAGTCAACTATCCGGAAATTTCGGATAGTTCAAACAGAAGGTTTGCGGCAGGTGAACCGGGAAGTGATTCACTATAACCTTCAAATGATCGTTGCGGTCGGCTTTAAAGTTAACAACGACCGTGCCGTAAGATTCCGCAAATGGGCTGGTCAGATTGTCAAGGATTATACAATTCAGGGCTGGACGATGGACAAAGAGCGCCTGAAAAAAGGGCATATGTTCACCGATGAATATTTTGAACGACAGCTGGAAAATATTCGTGAGATACGCCTATCTGAGCGCAAGTTTTATCAAAAGGTTACAGATCTCTATGCCACAGCGTTTGATTACGACAAAGATGCCAAGACTACCCGGCAGTTTTTCAAAATGGTACAGAACAAGATGCATTGGGCTGTACATCGGCATACGGCAGCAGAATTGATTGTAGAGCGTGCAAATGCTGAAAAAGAACATATGGGTTTGACAACATGGGAATCAGCGCCGGATGGGAAGATCGTCAAAGCTGATGTTAGTGTTGCTAAGAACTACCTGAGCGAAAAGGAAATGTCCTATTTGGAGAGAATCGTTTCACTTTATCTTGACTATGCGGAGTTACAGGCCGAACGAAGGATACCGATGAGTATGGAGGACTGGGCAAAGCGCCTTGACGGATTCCTGGAGTTTAATGGGAATGAACTGCTGATGGGACCGGGAAAAGTCAGTGCAGAGCAGGCAAAGCTTCATGCAGAGACTGAGTTTGAAAAATATCGTATTGTTCAGGATCGATTATTTATGTCAGATTACGATAAATATTTGTTAGAATTAGAATATCAAGCAGAGCAAAGTGATGAGTAAAGTTGATTATATCGTTTCCGCTGGGGGAGGAGTATACCTTCCCGCCATCATTATTATTCACTCAACAAATGTGGAGACAATTGTCGAATTATGTCAACATTTCTGAATTAAGAAGATTCAGGTAGTAGATAGAAAGTAAGCGCTTTATAATCGACCGGATAGCAAAACTCCAACTTTTGTGAGATACTTCAGATACTTGGAGTAATTCACTTCATATCTGGTTCTCAGATTCACAAAAGCTATGCTTCAATCTCTCAGCTTCTGTCGCTTTTGGTGTACCTGATTACTCTAAAGTCTCACATTGGAGGATATGAATCAAATGAGTACAACTTCAAACAATGAGCAATGGCTGGAACTGATCACACAGTGCAGGGCCAGTGGCCTTACTGACCGCCAATGGTGCATACAAAACGGGATTCCCGTCAGCACGTTTTACTATCATATCCGGGCTCTGCGCAAAAAAGCCTGTGAGATCCCGGCAGCAGCAGATACGGCTGTGCAAAAACAGGAAGTAGTCCAGATCCCACTTTGGAAGACGGAACAGGATCCTGCTGAAACAGCTCCTTTATCTATGCCGTCGATCCGCCTTCAGATGCAGGGTGTCCGTATCGAGATCCACGAACAGGCTGGAGCTGAAGTGATCCGCAATACTTTGCTTGCCCTGCGCCAGCTGTGTTAGGCGATCTGTCTGGTGTGGCGAAATTTTACCTGGTCACGGGGTTATTCTTATGATATTTTTATCCTCATCATTTCTGAGAATAGCTGTATTTGAGCGTTTTTACATCATAAATGATGAGGATAACATTTTTCATCTTAACCCACAGATACGTGCCATTTCTTCTTCATCATCTGGCCACAATGGTTTCTCATCCGTTGATAAACTTCCTGTCTCCATTGCTTTTCGCATCATTTCTATAGAAGGGACAGCATAGATTCGTGTTGTTTCTGTCGAAGAATGTCCCAGTATCCTGGAAACAAGCTCTAGTTCTGTTCCATCCTGATATAGATTTGTTGCACGCGTTCTACGCAGCATGTGTGGATAGCAGTGTTCTGGAAAATCTGGGTACTGTGACCGTATCTGAGACGCATACTTTTTTATGATGCGTTCTACATTTCCTACAGACATCCTGTCTTTTCGGCCTTTGATCATTGTATAGATCAAGGGCAGGTCAGGAATGATTGTTGGATGATAGAGGTTCAGATAATTCTTTAAATGACGGACTGTTTTTTCTGTGATAGCAACGATTCTTTCTTTATCACCCTTTCCATATATCCTCAGATATGGTATTTCCGCATTGAGATTTACAGAAGATACATCCAGGGATAATAATTCGGAGACTCTAATGGCAGAATCATAAAGCAGTATCAGAATCAGCTGATCCCGTTGACCAATCTTTGTGTGGGGTGGTGCTGTAAGTAATGCTTTAAGAGCTTCTTCCGATATCACCTCCCGTGTCAGCTTAGGTACTTTGAGAAAAGGAACTCTCGATGCTGTCAAAGCTACTGTCTGCAGGGAAATATCACTGTCTGCAGCATACCATAGGTATGCTCTGATTGCAGCTAACCTGTTGTTGCATGTTGTTTCAGCATTACCACTTTGTTTTAGGAACTCTATGTATGACAATAAAAAATCATGTGTACAGTCTTCAAACCCGAATGACCGTATCGACAGGTGCCTGATATCTGTTACATATCGCCTGAAAACTGTCAATGCATCCCGATATGTTTCAACCGTGTTTCTACTTTTTAATACTTGATCCGGGAGATAATGCTCAAGAAATTCGAGGGTCTTCGAAAAAAACAGTTTTTTCTGAGATTTTTTTCTATTCATAAGCATTTACCTCTGGGATCACATATCTTCCAGTTTCATCTTTATCCCTGATGATACGGAATGCTTCAGCAACCTGATGATAATAATAGAATGTTTCATCCGGGCTCTGATGACCCAGGTACCGGCTGAGGAAGGGGAGCATTTCTTTTAAAGGAACCCCTTCTTCCATCCACAGATTCATTCTTTTAACTACAAAAGCATGGCGAAGACAATGGACTGTCGGAGCCTTGTCACATGATTCTGCAAAAGGTGTTAATGCCCAGAAATCACGAAACTTTTTATCGATTGTACCAACACTGAGGCACTTATCTGTCTCCCGCGCTGGGAAAACCCAGTCTGACAGACAATGGTATTTATCGCGCAGCACTTTAGCGTATGCCTGTAACAGTTCAGTCAGATCTGTGGCCATGTAGATCAATCGGTCTTTGTGACCTTTCGACTGATATATATGGATTGTTCCGTATTGAAGATCCACATCCTTCCAATACAGCTTCCTGGCTTCTGAAATACGCAGACCACAGCAATAGATAAGCCGAAAGATCACTTTATACTCGGTAACTAATCTATGAAATCCTGTCGCTTTTATAGCAGGAACACAATCGTCAACTGCTTCAAAGAACGCTTTTATTTCAGCTTCTGACAGGATGTGAACTACGTTTTTCTCTGCCTTGTAGAAATTTGATGGAATATATGCTTCCATACCCAGTGAAGTCAGAAACAGCGCAAACTGCCGTAGTACAGATGTCCTGGAAGAGCATGTGGCAAGAGCTTCGCCATCACGCAATGTCCCCCATTCCTTTACAAGATCCCTGCTTAAGCAAGGTTCTGTAACTGCGCTTTCTATGCAAAAGGCATCAAAGCGTTTCAGTTTCCATTCTTCGCTTTCATATATAAAACCTACAGCCCGTTTTTCGCTTATAAACTTTTCAAGATATGGTGCGAAACAGCTTTTGAACTGGTATTCACCCATCTTCATGCCAGCCCTCCTCTCAAAAGGAGCCCTGTACTCCCCAGTGATAATCCACATTTCCTGCTTCTTTCATCATCCAGAAGCAGATACTTCATGACACTTGTGGAATCACGGTGTCCAAGTGCATCCATTACATCATCAATCCCTGCATGGTTCCGCAAGAGATTCGTGGCAGATGTCCTACGGGTCACATGAAAACCGCCGCCTTTTACATCTTTTCGTTCAGGAAGGATACGCCAAAGCGCTTTGGTACATATCTTACCTGTAAGTTTTCCATAAGGAGCTTTTGACCTTATGAAAATGTATCCGCTATTATTCCGGGGTCTTCCTTTGGTTATATACAGATATAACGCATTGCCCACTTCAACAGGCATGGGAAGGGTGATCTGAGTCCTGGTTTTTTTCATGATTATTGAAATCTGTCGTTTTTTCCAGTCTATGTCCTGAAAACGGAGAGAAAGAACATCATACGCCCTCATTCCCATCCGCAGACCAAGTAATACTATCGCAATATCACGAAGTTCTACAGGGGTATTATGTTCTGTACGGAATGTATGAATTCTTTGAATCTGCTCATCAGATAATACATCAATGATCTTATCGCACGGAGCGGTACCGGTCATCAAACATAGATCCAGCTTGTGTACATCTGTATATCCGTTTTCATCAAGAAAACGAAGAAATGCCCTTACAATGACAAAGCGTCCTGCTCTTCCCGCAAAAGTGGCATGCTCATCATGTAATGAAAAATCTTTTACAACAGCGAATGAAAGATTCTTGAAACTTTCATAGCCATGATCAAGCAAAAACATACAAAAACGGGTACAGGAATACATGTAACTATCGATTGTACCTGGCTCTCGAAACTCACGTCTTTTCTGTTCCAAAAGACCTTCTATTGGCTCTCTGCACCATAATGGCAGTTTATCGAAACTGATAGGCTGGTATCTGTACTTACCATTCGGATGGATATCACCAGTAAGGGTATAATCTTCATAAAATTTCAGAACACGCCTCCAGTGGAGCCATGAAGTCCCCATTGTTTTTCTGATTTCTGCGAACCAGATCCACATGATATCTTGATGAAATCCTAATTGATTCATATCAAGAAAAAGATACAATGCAGTCAATGCATGTTTAGCAAGTTTCAAAGTTGTCCCAACATATCCATGAGTTTCTAAAAGTTCAATAAAAGGTACGATTGAATTATAGAAACTGTCCACCGACATGGCTACACTCGTTATATTCCGGAGCACTGTAAGACTTTCATCAGAGAAATCCGACAGTAATCCGATATGAGGAAATATCTGGCAGTCAAAAACAAGAACATAGCTCATAGGGCAAAGTCCCTTTTCACCATAAAACCTGATCATTCGCGCAGTATTATTCAGTATCACGGCTCTTGTATCATCAGAACAATACATTTTTGTCTTTGTCAGTTTTATAATCGAGTCATAGGTGACCTCCGTAATAGCATGAACCCCGATATCATCCAGAAAGAATAAGCCTGAAGAACAGTAAATACGGGTTAATTCTAATGTACGAGTTGTATAGCGTTTACTACAATCATCCAGATATATGTCAAGATCTTTTCTCCATAATAAAGGCAGCTTGTCATAGTTTGACTGATTAAGATAAAGTCTGCGGTCGGAAACAGTCCCTGTGGAGTCCATCTCCTCCAACTGGTAAACATACTGTATCCATATGGCACATCTCTGCCGTGGTAATTCAGTTTTGATCTCAGATATCCAACCTTCACGAATACAATCTGAATACTCCTCATTTCTCTGCTTTATAAAAAGCCTGAGGGACTCATAGCAATCTCTGTGTGACTTTCGGCTACTTGAACATATCTCCTTTTCTTTCAGCAGTATCATTACTTTGTTTACGGTTTCGTCGTAATTCATGAAATCACATCCTTCCGATTTTATTGTGATTTCATTATCGCATATGACTTTTTATCCTCATATTTTTCTGAAAAAATGCCTTAAAATCAATGCCTTCTCAAAAAGATGAGGATAAAAATATCGAGAGGATAAGCCGCAGACAATGTAGATTTTTTCAAGTCCGGAGATATCGCCTAACATGAGAGCTCCTGAAGCAGGCGGAATGTCCTGGTGAGCAGGACAGGATCTGCATGATTGCTGATGCGTACTGTGATGTCCTTTATAGCAACTTCAATCGTATGTGAATTGTCAAGGTACGAGTTTTGCATCTGTGATGCTGTATGCTGTTCCGGAATGTGCTCCGGAACAATGTCAATGGGAACCACGTCCTGTTTCGGGCGTGGGGCCTCAAGATGACCATAATTCGCTACTGGGATCTGATCCGCTGCCACTTTCCGGCACCGGCTAACCCAGTTGTAAAAGGTGCTTACCGCAATGTCGTTTTCACGGCACCAGTCAGCATCTGTCATGCCGCTCTGGCGGCATTCATTGATAAGCCTGATCTGTTCCGCCATCGGAACCCGGGCTTTGCGGGTACCTGCCAAAACCTATCCTCCATAATTGTAGTGAAATAGTCTAAATATCTATCGACTACAATTATAAGCGAAACTTGAGGAACAGGAAATCCGCAGGAATATTTGGCGCTTACGATATTGGGGACAGCATATGTGGGGGAGAGGATATTTTTGTGGAACAGTAGGAGAAGTTGACCAAAGGATGATAGAAGAATATATCGAGAAGCTGGGAAAAGAAGAGGGGTACGACAATTTTTCGATAGGGGAAGAATGACTGCTTCAGTAGAACTTTAGTGGACTTTAGTCTAAAATTAACGGCGGTTTTTAGACCGCATCAACAACCCACCGGCTTTAGCTGGTGGTAGTTGAGTATACCAAAAAAAGGGGGGAACACGCCGCTCAGGGTAAGCGTCAAATAAGATGGTGGATAGAAAAATAACCACTAACCCTCTATA
>ERZ894183.972-NODE-972-length-17896-cov-7.246903_pt1 | contig 17896 bp, 18 predicted proteins | sample MGYA00380279_ERZ894183 | MGnify/ENA primary metagenome ERZ894183 (study PRJEB32331, sample SAMN06328422) | human gut metagenome | biome: human gut microbiome; feature: stool | host: Homo sapiens | collected 2013-06-26 ... | reverse complement strand
GTGCAAGTCGAAAAGTAAATCTTTTAGGGCGTCAGTTTGAAGGATTAGGAACGATAGTAAAGCGAATTGGCTTTCTGGTTGGCTCTGCTTTTGCTGTTGGCAAGCTAATTCAATTTGGTAAGGAATCTATAGAGCTTGGTTCCGACCTCACAGAAGTTCAGAACGTAGTCGATGTTACATTTACCACCATGTCCGACAAAGTAAATGAATTTGCAAAGAACGCTATGACCTCAGCCGGACTGTCAGAAACAATGGCAAAAAGGTATGTCGGAACGTTCGGAGCAATGTCTAAGTCGTTCGGCTTCTCTGAGGCACAGGCTTATGATATGTCAACGGCCCTGACGCAGCTGACTGGTGACGTGGCTTCATTCTATAACATCAGTCAGGACTTGGCTTATATCAAGCTGAAATCAGTTTTTACAGGTGAAACGGAAACACTCAAGGACCTCGGCGTGGTAATGACCCAGTCAGCACTTGACCAGTATGCACTGGCTAATGGCTACGGCAAAACCACATCTGCTATGACTGAACAGGAGAAAGTTGCTCTCCGTTTTGCTTTTGTACAGGAACAGTTATCAGCCGCATCCGGTGACTTCATTCGTACTTCAGACAGCTGGGCGAACCAGGTACGAGTAATGCAGTTGCAGCTACAATCTCTCAAGGCAACAGTCGGACAGGGATTGATTAATATTTTTACGCCTGTTATGAAAGTTATCAATATTCTGCTTGGTAAACTGGCAACTCTGGCAAATGCTTTCAAGTCATTCACAGAACTGATTACTGGCAAGAAGTCCTCTGGTCAGACAAGTGGAAGTGGCGCAGGACTTGCCGGAACAGGCGCGATCGCAGATACAGCAGATCAGTATGGACAGGCGGCGGATAATGCAGAGCATCTTGCAGATGCCACGAATGACACTGCTAAAGCTACAAAAAAGGCAAATAAAGAAACAAAAAACTATCTTTCATCGCTCGATGAAGTACACAAGGTTAGCTCCGCAGAGAGTGCATCTTCAACTCCTTCCGGTTCTGGTTCTGGTGGAACTGGCTCTGGGGGCGGAGGATTGCCGAGTTCGGTTGGCAGTGTGGACTATGGCAGCCTGGCAGAGGGCGAAAACGCACTTGACAAGATTAGTGATTCTGCTAAGAAACTAGCCGACCTTCTTAAAAAACTCTGGAAGCCATTTAAGGACGCTTGGAAAAAAGAGGGTAAGAATACTATTAATGCGGCGAAAACCGCACTTGATGGACTCAAAAAGCTCGCTGTAAGTGTAGGTAAAAGCCTTGTAGAGGTCTGGACAAACGGCACGGGCACAACGATGCTTACGACCATGCTGAGGATTGCTCAGAACGTACTTAAGACCGTTGGGAATATCGCTTCCGGCTTCGCAGATGCTTGGAATAAGAACAATGTCGGAACACAGATTATCCAGAACATTGCAGATGCTCTTGTAGTAGTTATGCAGTTTGTTGAGAAAATCGCAGAGGATACAGCGACATGGGCGGCGAATCTCAACTTTTATCCGCTATTGGAATCTATCAGCAATTTAACCAGTACATTTGCTCCAATTTTAAAATCCATCGGAAATGTTCTTGAATGGATTTACAATAATATCGTTCTTCCGATGCTGAAATGGCTGATTGAAATAGGAATTCCAACAGTGATTAACCTAGTGTCTGATTTGTCAGGTTTTTTTGCAGACCATCAGTCAATCATTGAGGCATTCGGCGCAGCTCTGATTGGAGCATTTGCAGCAGGAAAGATCGCGATACTGGCTAAAGGCATCAGCGGAAGTATTGGTACAATTATGACATATGGAAAAGGTCTTATAGCTCTGATGACTGGGGCGGGTGGAATTATAGGTGGTATTAAAGCTATCGCAACAGCTATCGGACCAGGGGGAATATTCGCTATTGCCGTTGGAGCTTGCATTGCGATTGGCGTTTTACTGTACAAAAATTGGGACAAAATCAAAGAAGTTGCAGGAATCGTAGCATCTGCTGTTGTTGGCTTCTTTAAAACAATGGGCAAAGGTGTAAGTATGATTCTTTCTGATCTGAAAGAAACCGTTACTGGAATCTTGGATGCGATAGGAACACTTGTTTCAAATGTCGTTTCTTCGATAGTTAAATTTGTTACTTCAAAGACGCGAGAAATGGCAGAAGCGGCAACCAGAAAAATTAGCGACATGAAAGAAAAAGCTTCAACTTTATGGAACGGTATGAAAGCCAATGCAAGAGAAACCTGGGAGAATATCGTGACGATTGTGGGAAATAAAGTCGCAGCTATCCGCGATGCTATTGTAAACAAATTTACATCGGCAAGAGACAGAGTGGTGGAAATTTTTGGCGGTATCCGTGATACCATCCGGGATATTCTAAACAAAGTCATCGGAATTGCAAACAGCGCTATTGGAACTGTAAACAGTGCAATCGGCGGCATTGAATCAGCATTTACATTTGGACCGTGGAAGGTTCCAACTCCGTTTGGCTCAAGGACAATTGGATTTACAGCTAATTTCCCAAGAGTTCCTACAATTCCATATCTTGCAAAAGGTGCCGTTATCCCGCCAAGATCAGAGTTCCTTGCAGTGCTTGGAGATCAGAAGAACGGACGCAACCTGGAAGCACCAGAAGACCTGTTAAGACAGATCGTAAGAGAGGAAACAGGTGCAAATCGGAATAGTGGCGGAAATTACAGATTTACCGCTCAATTGAACCGTAGAACGATATTTGATGAGATGATTGATGAAGCAAAGTTAAGACGTGACGCAAGCGGTACGAATCCGTTTGAGCTGGCATAGGGGGTGAGAACGTGGCATTTTCGATAAGCAAATCAATAACTGATAGATACAAGATAAATGGGCTTCTCATCCCTCAGCCAGATGAGGACATGCAGTGTAATTTTGAGACCACCTATTCAGAAGGAAGTAACCGAACTCAAAAAGGAGTTGCGCTAATAACTCCACTTTTTACAGTTATGCAATATAGCTATAAAGCCACCAATGTGCCAGTTGATGAGAAATCAACTAATCTGGTAAATGCAATTATTAAAGGAAAGCCATTCATTTTACATCACTGGTTAGCACACAAAAATGAATGGCGTTCAGAAAAGTTTTACGTGGGAAAAATGAATTACAACATAAAACAAGTTGGGGAATACTATTCCGAAATATCATTTAATATGCAGGGGGTGAATCCACTTGATTAATGTATCAAACACTTTTAAAGAAAAATTGCAGGACGGTGAGCAAGTAATTGAAATCGTGGATATCACCTTTGCTGACGGAACAAAAAAGACACTTGAAAACGAGATTATGATCGGCAACAATGAATTTTCTGATTGTGCGGAGAGTAGCAGCTTCCCGGTCGGCGCTACAGTTTGCAAAACAATGAAGCTTGAACTGGACAATACAGAGGATCAGTGGAAAGATTATAATTTCTATCAAGCTAAAGTACATGCCTATTTGAAACTCCAGACTTCCGTAGCAGAACCAGCCAGTGAATCAATTTGGATGGATGATTTTTATGAGCCGATTTTAGACACTGATGGAAACAGCATAGTTCTGTCCAGAGCCGCGTCGGAAGACCGATATGAGACGATTGATAAGGGTGTCTATACAATTACCACGCCAGAGCAATACGGTGAAATATTGAGCTTTACGGCGCTTGATGATATGTACAAGACAAACACTAAATATTATAGCGCCTTGACACTTCCGCAGCCGATTATGGCTCTGGTGAGAGATGCATGTGAAAACTTAGGAATCCCTATGGGATTTTCCTCTATGGCGCATGGAAATGTAATTGTCACAGCGCTCCCAGATAATATGACATTCCGACAATTGATCGGATGGACGGCAATGCTAGAGACAGCAAACGCCAGAATTGACAACAGAGGTTATTTGCAGTTTATAAAATGGAATTTTGGAGCTGTCGAAAACGGCTCCTTAGTTCCGTTTAAATTAGAGGATTACGTGAGTAGTCCTACACTTTCCAGTGATGATATTGTAATTACTGGTATCAGAGTAAAAAACAAAGAATCGGAATCCCTGTTTGGAACTGCTGGATATGTGTTGGAGTTAGAAAACAATCTTCTGTCTGACAGTGACCTCGGAACTGTGGCGGCATGGATTGGCGGTAATTTGGTCGGAGCTAAATTTCGAAATCTGCAAGGGGATTTGCTTTATAATCCTCTGTTAGAATTTGGTGATATGGCACGCAGTTTTGATCGAAACGGCAATGGATATCTTACACCAATCACTGATGTATCATCTCCTTTAAATGGCATTACCACTGTAAAAACGCAGGCAGATGATCCCATCCGAAATAGCAGTACATATATGTCGGAAGCTACAAAAGCACTGGTAGAAGCTAGACAACTTGTTAAGGATGAACGCACAGAGCGCGAAAAAGCCGTTGAAAGGCTAGCAAATACGCTTAAGGAGTCTGGCGGGCTTTATATGACAGAAGATCCACAGGACGACGGTAGTGTAATCTATTATATGCACAATAAGCCGACTCTGGAAGAATCAGATATTGTATGGAAACTCACGGCGGAAGCCATTGGAATTTCTACAGATGGTGGGAAAACCTATCCTTATGGATTTACTGTTACAGGAGAAATGATTACAAGACTGCTATACGCCGAGGGAATCAATGCAAGCTACATCAATGCCGGCGCGCTGATCGTGCGTGACACAAACGGAAAGATTATCTTTTCAGCCGATATTGATAATAACCAGATTGTAATTGACGGCGCATCTGTGCGAATCGGTGCATCACATTTGGACGGACTGTTAAACAGTATGCAAGGTCAGATTGACGGAAATATCAATACCTGGACCGGGACTCCTGCACCTACACTTAGCAATTACCCGGCAAACGAGTGGCTAACTGATACAGAAATGAGTAAGCATGTAGGTGATCTGTATTATGATGGAGACAGCCATGCTTACAGATTCCGCAATGATGGAAAAGGGTATTACTGGGAAAGATTAAAAGACACGGACGTAACAAAAGCATTACAGGATTCTGAAGATGCATTGACAGCGGCTAAACAGGCGCAGGAAGCGGCGGCCCTTGCCAAGAACATGACCTTGCAGTTGAGTAACGAATACCAAGGTATTTCTGTTGATTCTGATGGAAATTACGGAACGTTTCCGAGCAACGTGAGTACACAGGCAGTCGTGATGTACGGAACACAGGATATTACATCTGATTGTAAATTTACAATTATTAAATCGGATAGCGTAACAGGATCCTGGAATAATGCGACCAAGGCATACACGGTAACAGCATTATCCGCTGATGACGGATGGGTAGATATTAAAGCAACATATATCAGTGTTCTATCAGTAGTTAAGAGATTTTCGCTGGCTAAAATTTATGCTGGGAAAAATGGTACAAATGGTGTTGACGGTCTCCAGGGGCCAAAAGGAGACCAAGGCATACCGGGACCACAAGGTGAACAAGGTATTCAAGGCCCACAAGGACCGAGAGGAGAACAAGGAATTCCTGGAACTCCCGGGGCGGATGGTAAAACGCCGTATTTGCATATTAAATATGCTCCGGTAGAAAATCCAACATCTGGACAGATGACAGAGACACCAGATATTTATATTGGTACTTACACAGATTATTTACAGGATAACAGCACGGATCCAGCTGCCTATACCTGGGCGAAATTTCGCGGGGATGATGGACGGCCCGGAAAGAATGGATATACCTGGATTAAATACGCTTCTATGCCAAACGGCGAAGATATGTCAGATAACCCAGATACTGTTCCATGGATTGATACAGATGGGAATACAATATGTGATACTGTAGGAAATCCAATCTATCTGGAGCCAGAATATGTTGCGTATATCGGAATTGCAAATAATAAGGAAACGCCAACGGAAAGTGATGATCCGGCTGATTATACATGGACCCGATACAAAGGTGCTGATGGGGAAAACGGTTCTGATGGCAAGGATGGAGCAGACGGAAAAGATGGAAAAACAAGTTATACACACATTGCCTATGCGAATTCTGCGGATGGAAAAACAGATTTCTCTGTGTCGGACAGTAATCGTGAGTATATCGGTATGTATGCGGATTTTACCGAGCAAGATAGTACTAATCCAGATGATTACGCGTGGACACTTGTAAAAGGCGCGAATGGCGCACAAGGTATCCCTGGAAAAGCAGGTGTGGACGGAAAGACGCCATATTTCCACATAGCTTATGCGAATAGTGCTGACGGAAAAACTGGCTTTGATGTAGTTGTCAGTGCCGGAAAGCAGTATATTGGCCAATATACTGATTACGACACGCCGGATGATTCCATCGACCCGACAAAATATAGATGGACAAAGATAAAGGGTGAACAGGGAGAAAAAGGAGAACAGGGTGTACCTGGCAGGACATATTTTATCGAGCTTTCATCTAATATCCTAAAACGAGGTCAGAATGACAAGGTTGTACCAAGTACAATTACGGCAAAAGCTTATTATCGAGATGGTGACAGTGCTGCAAGAACAGCATATTCTGGTAGATGGTATGTGCAGACTTCCACGGATGGCTCTACATTTACAAACGCATTGGTTTCAACTGTAAATGAGCCGAGTAAAAGTTATACTGTTAGCTCACTGGATAGAAGCATTGTGTCTGTTAGATTTATCCTGTATGCAGCAGATGGAACTACAAATCAGCTGGATATGCAATCTGTTCCTGTAGTGATAGATGTGGACGCACTTACCCACGAAGAAATATTTAATCTTCTTACAAATAATGGTTTCATAAAAGGAGTTTATAAAGAGGGTAATCAGTTATATTTTTCATTCACCTATGCAAAAGGCGGAACGTTGAAGCTTGGCGGTCCGAATAATGGATATGGCACCTTTGAGGTGTACGACGCGAATGGAAATATAATAACTCAAATAGATAACTCGGTTGGGTTTAAAAACTTCAAGGGAAAAGAGTGGTTCCAGATAAATGAGTCTGTAGCTACAGCTGGCTACGATTCCTCCCTTGTTCATGGGCTTCTCGATTTATCCGCGCAATACTCTGATGGATATTGGACTGTTTTGGAGAGCAAACAAGCTGGTCTTCTTTTAAAAACTGTATCTAGAATGAAAGTGGAGACGACTGGAAGCAGCTCTTTGACTCTCAATGTGCCAGAAATGCCTAAGCTTATAACTGGTAGTAACTTAGGAAAGAATAGCAATGGAGATGTTGGAACAATTGCATCATCCTCTATGCGTTATAAAATTCTCGGGAAAACCGTAAAGGAAGATGAACTGGAAGAACTTTATAGAATCAAAGTAATCTGGGCGAAGTACAAAGATGGATATCTTATGGAGCAAGACGAACGGTGTGGAAAAGAAATGCCAATGTTCATTGCAGAGGATATTGACCGCAGGTTCCCGATTGTCGTTGACCATGACGAAAAAGGACGTGCTGAGAACTGGAACTACCGTATTATGATTCCCTGTATGTTCGCCATGTTGAAGAACGAGCATGAGAAAGTCAAAGATTTACAATCTGAGCTTGATTCCGTGAAAGCGGAGCTAGAAGAATTGAAACAACTTATCGAACAACATATTTCAACGGAGGTATAAGACTATGGCAAATAACAATTGGAACAACTACACCGAAAAAAATGCAGCATTAACGGATAAAGATGAGATAATGCTCCGCGACTCCACAGACGGCAAGAACAAAAGGAGCCCATTGAGTAAGATCTGGAATTACATGGTGGATAAGATGGCAACCGCGGTAATTAGTAAACTTGAGACTGATAATAAGACAATCATTGGAGCCATTAACTATTTATATGGCAAGAGCATTTTCAATGATGTAAAACAACCAGGTACTTATTCATTTCCGATAAAGCAAAACTCATGCATGCTAGTTGTATTGCAAACGTCTACTACCAATAATACTCCTGTATACGTCGTATCGAGATATTATGCAGACATTTGTATTCAATTACTTACTGGAGGAAGAGAAGATACAAAAGCAAGTGTTAAAAATGAACAACTGGTTATTACTCTTAGATATTCTTCTTGTGTTATCATATATTCGTTTTGACTTTTAAACTTTTGTAATTTTATTGTTGTTTATATTCCATCGTTCTGTGTTATTGTTAAAACCAAATAATATTATGACACCGAACGCTCCGTTTTCGTAACGATGGCCAAGCATGAGATACTGTATATTTGCAACGAAAGTTCCATAAAATACTCCATCTTTTGGAATAGTACTGTTAAGTGCATCCCTTATACAAGCATCAAGACCTCCTAGTTCGTTTACTTTAGAATCTTTGTAATAAATGTGTAGCACTGAAAATCTTTTACCAGAAATTTTATTGCCATATTATATAGTCAGCACTTTGTAGGGTAGACCTTCCTGGTACCGGAAAATATAATGGAATCAGGAAGGGAGGTATTCATTTATGATCGAAAAATTGATTCAAAATGTAATTGTAGCAATGCAGGATAGCCTTACTGACGAACAGCTTCAGAAACTGGAAAACGTTCTTGCAATCAATCTTCATGGCATGGAAGTGAGAGAGGAGTGCACACAGCTGGTTACTTCGGAACGACACTGGGAGCGAATTCTAAAGCTGTACATAGCTAGTAAACGTTTGGAAAACTGCGCAGAATCTACACTACTGGCGTACAATCGGTGCATTACACTACTATTTCAGGGAATTAATAAGAAAATCCACGAAATAACTACCAATGATCTTAGGTACTATTTAGCTATATACCAGGAACGGAGGAAAATTTCGTTGGCTTACCTTGAAACTTTACGGCACAATATCAGCGGATTCTTCAGTTGGGCTACGGACGAAGGTTACATAAACAGAAATCCAGCTAGAAGATTGAAACGTGTAAAAGTGCCGCAGAAAATCAAGAAACCTTACACTGCAGAAGAACGGGAACATCTTAAAGATGTAGCGAAAACGGAAAGAGATGTGGCAATCATGGAGCTCTTATACAGTACGGCTGGGCGTATTGGAGAAGTAGTAGCTCTTAATCGTGATGATGTAGATTTTGTAAACAGAGAAATAATCATTTACGGTCAAAAGGGTAAGAAGGAGCGTAAAGTGTATCTTACAGAAGGTTGTGTTTATCATCTTAAGAAATATCTGGAGAGTAGAGACGATAACAATCCGGCATTGTTTGTGAGAGGGAGGAAGCCGTATAATCGCTTGGGCAGACAGGCAATACAAGACATGCTCCGGAAACTTGGAGCAGAGGCAGGAGTACATGCGCATCCGCATAAATTTAGAAGAACATTACTTACGGATGCAGGTGCCAGAGGTGTACCGTTGCAGGAGATCCAAGCTTATGCCGGTCATGCAAAACCCGATACGACCATGTTATACGTATCAGTTAAAGATGAAACAGTGAAAGCTTCATTTATGCGATTAATGGCATAAGGTAACTTGCAAATAGGCCCAAAAATGGCCAGCTGAAAAGGTGGCTTGGGTAAACACGGCTTGTTGAGGATTGGATGGACATTTATAGCGAAAAGGAAGACTGCATATAAAATAGTGACTCATTTAAAAAAATTTCAAATGAATATATAATATCTAATGGATTAACAGAAAATGCTGGGAAACATCCCATTAGTTCGGAAAAATATACAGTAATAGCCGCTTATAATACGTATACATCACATATTATTGTCCCATTTATTGCATCCTCGGATAAAACTTGGAGATGTTATATTACGAAAACTGATTTTACACCTATTAATAACACAGATTCTTATGCGATTACTTTTTTAGTGGCTCCTATAAAATGATAATGTTTTATTTTATGCCTTTATAGTCCATGCGGCAGTATCATCTTTAAACATTTGTATGCCATTTATTCCATCTGTATAAAAGCCAATAGTTGTTCGTTTTCCGTCATTTGTAAAAAAATCAAGGTATACATTGCTTATACCAGTAGAGCCAGAACGGAAGACCATTCTACTTATATTTCCGTTAAATCTAATTTTGGATGAGTCACTATTTAGTGCATTGATTGTACTAATGATTTGGCTATATTATATAAAAATGTGGGGCTGAAATTCACAATTGCTCATTGTATCATGTACTTATCAATATGAAAGGAATGATATAATGAGCAAATTACAGGAATTTTTAAACCTTGGTGATTATTATGCATCCAACGGCGGGTACCTTGAAAAGAAAAGTAATGCCTATCTGGATGATTTCAAAAAGAATGCAGGATATAATAATTACACCAAATTCGCAAGAGATGTAAATTCCTGGGGACAGCCAGGATGCCAGGGACAGCCGTGGTGTGCGGAGTATCAGTTCTGGAAACTGGTAAAAGTAATTGGAATCACAAAAGCCTTACAGATTATGGGCGGAGGTTTTTACAACTGCGTATCAATCACTAACTGGGCTAAGAAAAAAGGCACTTGGCATAATACTCCAAAGGTAGGTGCGCTTGTAATCTTCCGCAATGGTTCCCATGTTGGAAGCGTGCAAAGTTTTGATAGATTGAGAATCTATACAAACGAAGGAAATACTTCTAGTATAGCTGGTGTGGTGGCGAATGGTGGAGCAGTCCGAAATAAATCCTACTCTATCAACGATTCAGCAATCGACGGATATGTTTGGATTGACTGGGAATCCTACGATGATACCGCAACATGGAAAAAGACTGGAATTAGAACTGCAATCGTGAATGACTTGTATGTCCGTGAAACACCGAATGGTTATATCATGGGATCAATCAACAAAAATACTGTTGTTGAAATTGACGGAAAGACAAACGGAAAGTGGACGCATGTAAAAGTTTCCGGTATCGGCATTGGATGGATCTGGACCGGATACCTGGCAAGGGAGGGTGGCTCCGCATCTGCTACTATTACAGAAAAACAGGATAAGACACAGGTGCTTTTTAAGGGGAATGTAACCGCCACTGTGCTTAATGTGCGTACATGGGCTGGAACTGAGTACCCGAACATTAAAAAATACCCGAAGCTTAACCAGGGAAATGAAGTGGAAGTAATGAATTTTACCCAGAAAGATAAAAACGGTAGTAAGTGGTATTATATCCGTATTGCAGGAAAATATTATGGCTTCGTATCTGCAAAATATATTAAGAAACAGTAAAAAATATCCCGGGGAATTAGCCCCGGGAATTTCTTTTATTTAATTACTGATAACATCAATGAGCCAGTTCTTCAGCACATAGATGTTGTCATTAACTTTTTTTCTGGATTCGCGGGAAAATGTCGAGCCGAAAACTAATCTCATCGCCCTTCCCATAAGCGTTTTTGGTATCTTTTGAGTAGGCAACCTTTTCAATCAAACTCTTAAGCATTTTATTCTTCGATTCTGTGTCAAGGCTCCAATAGTTATCAAGTAGCTCTTCACAACGCGGGATAAAATCTGATTGTTGTTTTATAATGTTCTCGTCATGTTTGATTTCTTCTTTTAATTTTTCTATAGTATCGGAGCATGACTGGATAGATGCGGATATTGTTTTGGCACGTTCAAGGAAAACCTCAGTGGTATAGATACCCTGTTCGAGTAGGTCATATTGTTTTGCTTTTTGGGCGTTTAAGCTTTCCAGATCGTTTTCTTTCTCATGTATGAGATTTTGTTTAGAGGTTATTACGCAATCAATATCATTTGAAGATGCATTAATATTATTGTTTAACTTATATTCCTCCACGATCTCTCTAATTCCATCAATCACAGATTTTTCAACCAGAGATAACTTGCTGCTCACTGTGGGGCAAGACGTATATGGACACATGAGGGTATCTTCCTGCCCGCGCTTTTGATAAGGGCGGCGAACCATGGCGCGACCACATTTGCTGCAATAGACAATTCCGGAAAGCGGGTTGCGGATTGAGTTTTTTATACTGATTGGGCGAGGTGGGTTCTTTTTTCGAATTTCCTGTACGGAGTTAAACAGGTCCTCCGATATAATAGCTGGATGCAATCCCTCGCAGATAAGAGTATCTTTTGATCGAGGGCGTGTCTTAATTACTTGACCATTCTGTATAGTCTTCACTGTTTTTCTCCCATTCCATCGTATTTTTCCGATGTATACCGGATTTGTCAGAATTCCCTGTATACTGGCAGGAGTCCAGTCACCGCCCAGTGCAGATTCTATTCCCATTTCATTTAATTTCCGTGCAATCTTTGCAACTCCGATTTGCTCGCAGCCATCACCGGCATACCAGGTGTAGATCATTTTTACAACCTCGGCTTGAGTCGGAACAGGTCGGAGAGTATAGCCTTTTTCTTTTTCGAGCTTAACTCTTTCGTATCCGTAAGGTGGTTTGTTGCCGCAATACTTACCCTCTTTTACCGATGAGATTCTTCCGGCGTTCAGTCGGCGCTTGATGGTTTTATATTCTCTTCGGCTCATAAATAGTCCAAACTCAAAATACTCTTCATCGAATTCGTTGTTTGGGTCATATATTTTTGTAGGGGTAATAATCTTCGTGTCAGAATACTGGAAAGCCCTTGATACAATGCCTTGGTCGATTGTGTCACCTCTGGCAAGACGCTCTACTTCGACAACTAAAACACCGTCCCACATGCCGGATTCTACCTCGTGAAGAAGTTGCTGCATGACAGGACGGTCGGCGATAGTTTCTCCAGATACCACTTCGCGGTAAATTGCACCCACAATGTACTCTTTTTTCTTTGCAAGATCCAGTAAGATACGTTCGTGCCTGGCAAGAGTTTCGCCCTCTCCATGCGCTTCAGCTTCCCGATCGGCTCTGGATTTCCTTAAATAGATGCATACTGATTCATTCATTTTATCATTCTCCTTTTTACACTTGTACGGCAATCCCGGAGATGATATACTTAATGTGTAGGTAAGATTGTTCTCTGGAATTGTCTTATTTTTCAAAACCGGTTCCCGTTGGTAGCGAGAGCCGGTTCTTTTTTTAATATTTATTCTATTTCTGTAATATCAAAAGAATATCCAAGGACTTCTCCGACATCTGTACATTTTCCTTTTAATGTCACTGTATCGCCTTTTGTAAGAGAGGATATTTTTGCCTTCTGATCATCATTTTTGATGTAACACTGAACGCCAATGATTTCGAAATCACCATCAGCCATAAGATTAATATATTTTCCAGCCGCATCAATGTTTGCAAGCTTTCCTGTAATTTCAAGGTATTTTCCTTTGTATTTGTCGGATGCTCCCATTGCGTTGTCGTTAAGTGCAGTCATCATGTCGTTTACGGATACAGCGGTATATTCGATCGACGCAGATTCTTCTTTTTTGGCAGAACCAGAAGAACTCGAATCACTTCCGCCTCCTGCTGCATATCCTATAGCGCAAAAAACAATAAGAATAATCAGAACCCATTTGAGCTTTCCACCCTTTAATTTCTTTCGGCACTGCGGGCAGACCTTGGCATCTGCCGGAATCTCTGTTTTACAATATTTGCATTTCTTTGTTTTCTCTGTACTCATACTACAGTTCCTCCTTATACTTTTGAGCTGATTTTAGCACATATTACAATGATTTAGAATATTTTTGTTAAAATTTTTATCTCGAAATTTATCAGATTTATTTAAAATAATGTAAAAATGTGCTATTATATATTATATTAAGTTGTTTTCTATCTAAAAAAAGAGGAGATATTTTGAAATTAGCCAAAAAAGTTATAATTCTTGTCGGAATAATATTGATAATCAGTTACATAGTTCATGTTCCGAGTCGGGCACGCAATCACTCATGTAAAAGTTCTACGGTCAGCCTTGTCCGGCAATCCAGTAGACATTCTACAGTCAGAAGGAGCGTTCCTAACCGGATACAGTTTCTTTTCGTGCTGATATCCTGCATAATTCCACATATAGTGCGTTTTATATTCGGTAGTGCGAATATTTTCTTTGCAATTACGCACATTCCGGTGTATCACTGGCAGTTAGCGAGGAGGAACTTGTCTGCCGATGCCACTTTATCGTACCAAAGATAATGTAATGTAAAAGAGAGCAAATGTTTTTGTGCGGTAGGAGGTATATTATGGATTACAAGAAAGAAATTATTGAAATGATACAAAAGATAGAAAACAGATGTTGGCTGAGGTCAATATACATTTTCATAAAAACATTAATCGGTTAAAAAGAAAAGCCAAGGGTTTGCGCATTGCCCTTGGCTATTTTCTTATTTCTTTTCGTAAATTGTGTCTAAGAGTTTTTCTAAGTTATCCCATCCGGAATCATCCAGCTTTGCCAGAGCATTGATGAGACGGTATTTAAAATCATCATCACTAGACTTTAGAACATTTCCAAACAGCTTAGAAATTTCATCGTTTTTGTTCTCTGAAACGAACATACTTCCTTTTCCTGTTCTGAGCCATTCTTCACTCACTCCAAACTCTCTGCATATAGATTTGATAACAGCATCTGTTGGATTTCTTAAACCAGTTTCATAATTAGTAATGGTATTTCCCTTTACTCCAATTATGTCTCCAAATGCTGTCTGAGTGAGCTTCTTGGATTTGCGCACTTGTTTGATTCTGTCTTTCAATTTTCCTCACCTCCAATGATAATATATCATAAAAAACTCACAAAGTCAATATATAGTGTTGACATATAACTCACATCGTGATATTATAAACTCACAAAGCAAGGAGGTGACAACAAATGTTCCACAGAACACCGTCAAAATATGACAACATGACAAAATGGGAAATTCTGGATTCCATAAACAGTGACCCTCATTATTCACATGGGAAAATGGCTAGACAAGCACACAGAGCGTTGCGTAAGTATGGTGACGGATTACCAATTATTTACAGATATCCGAATTTTCCCTATTTGTTATCTGCATTTGCTGGAGGATTCTCAGCTGTGACCGTATTCATTTTATTTTCGTCAATGTAAACATTGATTACCTGTCCAGATTTGTACAGCGCAAATAAGCTAATTGCGATGGCAACAATGGACAGAACAACAGGGATATACCACCGTCTGCGGTCTCTTACATAAGAATCATGAAAAGCTTTTCCAGCTGACTGAATGCAGACAATGGTTGGTGCGATTCTTGAATCGGTATCTTCTTTACTGTATTTAATGAACCCGCGTTTCCCGAGATATTCTATTTCTCCTTTTTCCGATTCGGAAAAATCAGACAACGGTATATCAGTTTTATAAAGACGTTTTAACAATTTGATTTGTGAACCAGAAATTTCCATAACACCTCTCCTTTCACAGGAGAGTATATCACAAGAAAGGAGTGAGTGCATGTCTGAAAAAGAAAAAAGAATCGTTGAAAAGCTGAAAAACGCGATTCCTAATATGTCAGAGTTTGACAAAGGATACATTCTTGGCAAGACGGAAAGTTTTTCTGAGAATAAACCAGATGATTCTGGCAAGGCACAGAAAGAAAGTTCTTAAGTTTCTTGAACCAAAGTTGCCAGAAGTTAAGTAGAAAGGAGTGTATGAAGATGGAAAGAAAATCAATCGCCGGACTTACAGACTATGCTTTAGAGATGCTTGGATATAATAAAGAAAAGATTCTCAAGGCAGTAGAAAATTGCGTAATAGCAATGGGAGAATTGACAATCGAAGAAAGCAAAGTTGCCCGTAAGCATCTGGACTCTGTTATGGAAGAAATGTATAAGCGGAGTCCAGACACCTTAATAAATACTATTCAGCCTCGTTTATAATCTTATTTTCATGAACGACAAAATTATAAGCATAGTTATAGGCTTGTACATACTGGTTGGACAGTGACAGTACATCAGAAGAATCAACTTCATCTTCGCTGTTTAATTTAATAGCTTGTGCAGCTGCTTGGATATAAGCTAAAGCAATATTGTGTGCTGCCAGTTCTGGATTGATAGTACGGATTTCTGAAAGTTTACTGTAACTTAAACTAAAATTATCGGGCATAGCAAATTCCTCCTTTCCAAAGGAGAGTATAGCATAAAAAGGGAGTGAGTACATATCAAAAAGAAATTATTTCGTAGAGAAATAGGTGGTAAATAATGGGAGCAAATAATTTTACACACTTTACTGGAAAGAAATCTTCGTTCAAAACTAAAAAGAGAAAGAAGAAAGTAAAAGTGAAAAGAATTCACAAAAACAAATATGAAAGGAGCGTAAATGGACGCATTACAATTTAATAAAGCCGTCAGTCGGCACTGCAAAGAATCTGGAGGAGACTGTTGCAAATGTGATCTGCGGCTTTACTGTTACCTATCGCCCAGTGAGCGACCAGATGAGTTAGTGGGCCTGGTTATTGATTTTTTGCATAACCACATTGAAAACCATGATCATTATACCCATCACACTGCGGCTTCATTTCCGTGTATTGATGATATGGACATGAGCACCGCAATAGGCGGCGACTGTTACCAGAAACCTCATACTCTTCATAAACAGTCACATGCTTGTGAATCTTGTGGCAATGATACAGTCGTGTAATTGTTTCAACCATATTCGTCTCCTTTCCTCAATACTCAGCATGCCAGTGCCTGTACTTACAGGATAGGAGAACAAATATAAAAAGTCAAGGTAGGGAGGTGAAAACAGTTGAGCAAATCAACCAGGAAAAAGATTCGTTCTCTTGAAAAGAGAATATCAGATATTGAGTCACAACTTCAATGTCCGCAAGCTACTTTTACATGTCAATTGGTTACTCCAAACGACATTTTAGCCCAGATTCTTCAAGAGAGTCAATATCAAGATCATAAATATGAGATTCGAGCTAATCTGAATAGCAAGACATTATTCGAGAAGAAGACGGAAAGTTTTTTCTTAGAATAATCTGGAGCAAGAATCAGATAAGAAAGAAACTGCAACTTCACAGTAATTAAAGAGGAGGAAGAAAATGAAGAAAAAAGTAGTGACAAAAGCAATGGCATTTTCACTTGCCGCTGTAATGGCATCCACAGCGCTTACTGGATGTACTTTTGGATTTGCTAGTGATCCGGATGACCCGAATGAGGTGGAGGAGAAAGAGGTGATTGATACCTCCATAGATACGTTTCAGTATGATGCAGGGTTGGAGGGAACAAGTATTACTTTGTTGAATTCTAAGGCTGAAATTCAAAATGCTCTAGAAGAGATGGCAGCACAGTTTGAAGAAAAAGCAGGGGTACATATTGAAGTAATGCCAGTAACAGACGGTGATTCTCCTTATACTAAGGTGGTAAGCCTTTATAATTCCGGAACTCCGGCAACCATGGCGATTCTGGATACTACAGATGTAATTGCCCTTGCAGAGGAGAAGGCTCTGGATCTTTCTTCTGAGCCTTGGATTCAGGAAGCAGAAGAGTATATGACAAAGGTCAATGGTAAGGTGTACAGTTTCCCACTTTGTATTGAAGGAAGAGGAATTATTTACAACAAGGCTGTGCTTGAGGAAACCCTTGGAAAAGAGTTTGACCCGGAAGCCATCACTACATTGGATGATTTTAAAGGGATTTTAGAAGAACTGAAAGAGGCAGGCATGGAGCGTCCAATCTCTGTAGCAAAAGAAGACTGGTCTTTAGGTGCACATCAGCTCCAGTATATTTATGAGACAGAAGATGGGACTTCACCGGGAGCCCAGGCTGTCATTGAGAGCATCAAAGATGGTACACTGGATTTGAGAAGCTATGAGCGTTTGGGACAATTCTTGGATATGTTTGACGTATTAAAAGAATACAATGTGGCAAAAGCCGATCCATTGGGCGCAGATTATGATGAAATGGCCATTGATTTGGCAGACGGTAAGACGGCTTTCTGGTTTAATGGAAACTGGGCATGGCCGAACCTGGAAGAAGCAGGTGCTGAAAAAGAGGATGCATATGGTTTCCTTCCCTATTTTTTGAATAATGACACAGAGGATTTTGTTAATTCCAAGATTCAGGATTCCCCTTCCAAGCAGTTTATGATAGACGGTCAGATTGC
>ERZ894183.970-NODE-970-length-17923-cov-34.286490_pt1 | contig 17923 bp, 19 predicted proteins | sample MGYA00380279_ERZ894183 | MGnify/ENA primary metagenome ERZ894183 (study PRJEB32331, sample SAMN06328422) | human gut metagenome | biome: human gut microbiome; feature: stool | host: Homo sapiens | collected 2013-06-26 ... | reverse complement strand
GTTAATTCTTGCAATATCATCTTCGTTGGACATGATACCGGTTCTGGCTTCCGAAACAGCATGATGTGCTCTCTCATGTGCATCTGCCGGATCATAAATACGTTTTAACAACGTACATTTCGGTAGCTGACTGCATCCATTACAAACATAGGGCGGCTTATTTTTGACAGAGCAGACATCTTCTACAAAATCAGAACAATGTAAGGTGCATTCAGAGCACAGGCTGCATTTGTAAGCAGATTGGTGTGTACAGCTTGTTCCGCAAATCCTTTTTGCTTTGCATGTAGCACGGAATTCACAAGGATTATACGGATATCCAGGACGACCGCTTTTCTTATCATAGGAATACTTTTTAATCTCCTTGGCAATGGTTGTACGGTCCTTTCCTAACTCTTTGCCAATTGCCCCAAAGGATGCATTCTCCTGAAGGCGTTGAGCAATAATCATTCGATCTTCATAAGATAAAAACTTTGACATGGTGACTCCTTTCCAGCCGCCAGAAATCAAAGCATAACAGAAAAGAGACCAACTATCCAGTCAGTCTCAATTCATTTGTAAAAGAAAATCCATACCTTTCTTTTACACTGATAACTATTAACTTTTACACTTATCCAAGATAGCGGGTATGGAATCTTGGATTACAATTGAGGAGATTGTATAATACTTAAAAACATTGCTTGTTCATAGCTATAAACTATGACAAATGATTTTCCAGAATCATTTTCCGGAATTGTCGGGCGGCTGAGTTCAGCGGATGTTGGCAATCGTATAGCATGCATATATTTCTTTCCGGAATGTTTTCTTTTAGTGATATCTGGACAATTTCTCTTTTTTGAATAGAATCATGTGCCATTGCTTCTGGAAGAAAAGCCAGGCCCAGCTCACATTTGACAAGAGGGAGAATCTGATCGGTCGTGGCGGTTTCGGTATCGGGGGCAAGTTCGAGTCCGTGAGAGAGAAAGAGTGCATGATAAAACTGAAACGTCGCTGTTTCACGTCCAAGCGAAATCAGCGGATAGTTTTTTAATTCTGCGAGAGATAATTCCTGGCTGCCGAGTGCGGTAAAAGTTGTACCACCGACAAGGATTTCCTGAAAAGGCTGCAGCATAATCTGTCTGAGTGGTGATTCCACGGAAGCTGGAGTTGAAACAATAGCAAAGTCGATTTTTCCACTTTTTACGGCATCAATGGCCTGTGGGGTGGAGTAATTGTACAGTTTCAGGCGGATGCCGGGATAGGTCATATGAAATGCTTTAAGTTTATTAAAAAGAAAAATATTTAATGCGGTCTCGCTGACACCGATCGCAATGCTTCCATGTGACAGCCCCGTACTATCCGATAACTCCTCTTCTGCGGCAAAAATCTGTGACATTGCAGCGGAAATATGGGTATAAAGTTTTTCCCCTTCCGGGGTAAGCTGAATGCCCCGGTTGGTACGTACAAACAAAGTTGTATTAATCTGCTGCTCCAGACAGTTCATGGTCCTTGTCACATTTGGCTGACTGCTGCCGAGTGTATGTGCGGCTTTGGTAAAGTTGTGGTATTTTGCAACATAATAAAAAATTCGATAGTATTCAAAATTTACATTCATCGATAGAACCCCCTCTGACATATCAAAATGTTATTTATAACATATCAATTATAGTTTTTACTTATCCCTAATGCAAAAGTATAATCATAGAAGATGAAAAAAGCAAGAAAGGAAGCGCATGAAGCATGAAGGAACAGACGATTTTTCCACGAGAGGAAAAGGCAGAGGTTTTGTTTCAGAAAATATTAAATGATCATTGGGCATGTGAAAAGTTACAGGAAACATTTTGTAACTATTTATTTTGCAATGATGATTCGGATGCCGGAATTTCTCCGGCAGAATTTTCACTGGCTTTGTTCAATGCGTATACGAACCGGGACCTGTCGGCCTTCCTTATGGGCATATGTCAGAATACATTGTTTGACCTGTTGAGAAATTCATTTCTGATTCCCTATCGTTTTGATGCAGACGGAAAGCAAAATCCGGTCATTATGACGGATGAAAATGGGCAATTACTTCCTGCATACAAAGGCACAGCTCATGAAAAAGAATACCGGCATTTTCATGAGGTATACAAAGATCTCGGCAATCAGAAAAATATATATTTTGCACAGGCATACCGTTACAGCCATGAATATCAGTCGGATTACATGGATGTGAAACAAAAGATTCTTGAAAAAAATATGGGTGTGCTGCTCATTCGTGAACTGCCGGATACCGTAAAGGAGAAGGAGACAGAGGCAGAAGCATATTCTGCCGTGTGGGATCTTATGATTGAGCTGGAAAAGAATCTTCCAATGGCTTACGTATTTTATGGACAGGATTCGCTGGTGGAGAATAACAACCGATATGATGAAATTGGAATTTTCCTTCCGAATTCTATCTTCCTGAAAAATCTCGAACGTCATGTTGCAAAAGCGGAGGAGATCATTTATGGCGAAAAATGATTATATAGAAATCATGGAAAAAAATCATATGGAGATTCCGTGGCACGATTATACAGAGAATGACAGTGAAGTGCTGATTCAGCAGGCAGGACTGATTGAAAAGGCATCGGTTGTCGGCCGGGTTGGTCTGATTATGCTTTCCTGTGGAACCGGAGCATGGCGTGTGCGGACTTCTATGAACAGGCTTTCCAAGGAACTTGGAGTAACCTGTACAGTGGATGTGGGACTGATGTCCATAGAGTTTAATTGTTTTGATGGAAAAGAGTGTGTTTCACAGTCTCTTAGTATTGCAAATACCGGAGTAAATACTTCCAAGCTTTATCGGATGGAACAGTTTGTAAATAGTTTTCCATCTCAGGAAGCGCATTTGACCGGAGAAGAAATCCATAAGCGGCTGGATGAAATCGAGCAGATCCATGAACTCTATTCTCCGGTAAAACTCGGATTGGCAGCGGCACTTGCATGTTGTGGATTTACATTTCTGCTGGGTGGTGGCCCGGTGGAGATGATATTTGCATTTATTGCCGCTGGTGTTGGTAACCTTATCCGGATGAAGCTGATCAAACATCATTACACATTGTTTTTACACATTGCGGTATCTATTTCAGTTGCATGTCTGACGTATGCTGTCTGTCTGCATATGGCAGAGCTGTTGTTACACGTTTCCGCAGTGCATGAGGCCGGATATATCTGTTCCATGTTGTTTATTATTCCGGGATTTCCGTTTATCACAAGTGGAATTGACTTGGCAAAGCTGGATTTGCGATCTGGTCTGGAGCGGCTTACCTATTCCATTATTATTGTTCTGGGTGCAACGATGTTTGCATGGATCATGGCACTTTTGTTAAAGCTTCAGCCACAGGATTTTGTAGCTTTGCATCTAGGAAGTATGATGCATCTGGTTTTACGTCTGATCGCAAGTTTTTGCGGAGTATTTGGATTCTCGATTATGTTTAACAGTTCAGTCTATATAGCAGCAACGGCGGCATGTATCGGTGCTGTTGCAAATACATTGCGGCTGGAACTGGTCGATTATGCAGGGATGCCATCTGCGGCAGCAGCTTTCATAGGAGCACTGACTGCAGGTCTGCTTGCATCCATCATAAAGAGAAATCATGGATATCCGAGAATTTCACTGACAGTGCCATCCATTGTAATTATGGTGCCAGGATTATATTTGTATCGTGCGATTTATAATTTTGGAATTATGTCACTAACAGAGGCAGTTTTGTGGTTTGCAGCAGCGATCATGATTATTGTATCGTTACCGCTTGGACTTATTTTTGCGAGAATACTTACCGACCGGACATTCCGGTATTGCTCATAACAGATTATGCATGGGTTTATGTTCAAAGACAGTGTCAATAGAAGGAGAATAAAATATGCTTACAGCTGTAACAGGAATTAACTGGGGAGACGAAGGAAAAGGTCGTGTGATCGATCTGCTTGCGGAGAATGCAGATGTTGTTGTCCGCTATCAGGGCGGCAATAACGCTGGTCATACAGTGGTTGCCAAACAGCAGAAATTTGTCTTAAATCTGCTGCCATCCGGTATTCTGCATGAGAATGTAATATGCGTACTCGGCGATGGTATGGTGGTAGACCTGAAACATCTGACAAACGAAATTGCACAGATCAGGGAAAAAGGTGTTGTGGTCACACCAAACAACTTAAAACTTTCCAAACGGGCAACAATCTCTATGCCTTGGCACAAAATTCAGGATGAACTCGAAGAAACACGTCTTGCAAAAACAGGAGCAGCGTTTGGTTCCACAAAAAGAGGCATTGCCTATGCATACAGTGACAAATACAGAAAGAAGACACTGCGTCTTGGGGATCTGCTTCATCTAAAAGAGGAATCCGTACAGAATCGTTTGAAAATGATGCTCGAGGCAAAGAATCTGGAGCTTGCAGGATGCTATTATCAGGAACCGATGTCCTATCCGGCACTGCTTTCCTGGTGTGAAGCTCAGGCAGCAGAGTTATGGTCATATATAGTAGACACAGGTGCTTATCTCGAGGAAGCATTAAAGGAAGGAAAATGTGTTGTTTTAGAGGCACAGCTTGGAGCTATGCGGGATATTGATTATGGCATTTTTCCATATACGTCAAGTTCTTCAACGATTTCTGCCTACGGTCCGATAGGGGCGGGGATACCGGGAAAGCAACTGGACCATGTCGTTGGTGTACTGAAAGCTTATTCAACCTGTGTAGGTGCAGGGCCATTTACAGCAGAAAAAGCCATGCCAGAATCCTGGATGGAACTTTTGCGCAAGTTTGGCGGAGAATATGGTGCTGCCACAGGACGTCCGCGCCGTGTAGGACCGTTTGATGCAGTTGCAAGCCGGTATGGATTAAAGTGTCAGAACGCGGACAAGATTGCATTAACTAAGCTTGATGTGCTCAGTATGATGAAAGAAATCCCTGTGATTGTAGGTTACAAAAAGGGAAATCAGGAAGTGACGGATTTTGATCCGATAGAGGATCTAGAAGAATATGTACCAATTGTGAGAATGCTTCCCGGCTGGCAGACAGACATCAGCGGTTGCGTAACCTATGATGAACTGCCGGATGCAGCCAAAACGTATGTAGAGACGTTAGAGGATCTTCTGCAGCATGAAATACAGTTCATATCCGTAGGTGCAGAGAGAAGTCAGTATTTAACAAAAGGAGAGTGGTTATGAGACATTTGATAAGTCCTTTGGATTTTACAGTAGAAGAAACGTATGAAGTGCTGGATTTCGCAGACAGGATTGCTGCAAATCCAAAAGCTTATGCACATGCCAGAGGGGGTATTCAGAATAACTCAAATTGAATCGGAAACAGTTTTATATAGTGTCCCATATGGGTTTACCTTACCTCAGATTGACAGAGAGTGACAATAGGTTGGAGTTCTCCTAAGGGCTAGTTGCAGGTTCGATTCCTGCAGGGAGCGGTACGATAAAGCGATTTATGGTTTGAAAAACTATGAATCGCTTTTGTTATATATTTTTGATTGGTATTATGATTTGAGAAAAAAGGTAAAAATATTGTTAATTGTACCCAATTCATATGTATTGAATATATAATCTGGACAACAATATTATTATCCCAAGGCACTTGATTATCTCCCAAAACAGTACTATTATTGGGAGAAAGAAAAGACATTTGGGAGAAAGGAGTTTTAAATAAGAATATTTGATTATTCTAAACTCAAGGAACGAACTTTGGATAATGAAATTTTAGCATATGTTGCGCAAATCCATGAGTATAAAGGAAAACAATGTATATGATGAAAAAAGAATAATTATTACGAGGATACATTAGAGATATAATATAAATATTGATAAAACTATTTACAAAAGTGGGGAATAAAAAATGAACAAACAAAAGAAAAAAGGTTTCACATCAGACACGTTAAAAGAAACCGCCGTCATGACGATAGCGGTGGGGATTATCGCCGCGGCAGTGTATTTCTTCCTGATTCCGAGTCAGACTTCGATCAGCAGTATATCTGCACTGGCGATTATTATCGCACATTATGTACCATTGCATGTGTCAACGGTTACGATGATCCTGAATGTGGTCTTATTGCTGATCGGATTTGTAACTTGCGGGAAAGAATTTGGGGCGAAGACGGTATATACGAGTATCTTGCTGCCAGTGTATCTGGCGGTATTTGAACATGTATTTCCGGATTTTGAATCACTGACGAACAGCAGTGAGCTGGATGTGTTATGTTATATTCTGGTGGTAAGTATTGGTCTTAGCATTTTATTCAACATGAATGCGTCATCCGGTGGACTGGATATCGTAGCGAAGATCATGAACAAGTATCTTCACATCGAACTGGGAAAAGCTATGTCAATTTCAGGAATGTGTGTGGCACTTTCGTCTGCTCTGATCTTTGATAAAAAAGCGGTAGTGTTAAGTGTGCTTGGCACATATTTTAATGGTATTGTGCTGGATCATTTCATCTTTGGACAGAATATAAAAAGACGAGTCTGCATTATTACAAAATACGAAGAAGAGGTACGACAGTTTATTTTACATGAGCTGCACAGTGGAGCGACATTCTATGAAGCGATGGGTGCTTATAATATGCAGAAGTACAGAGAGATTATTACGATTGTAGATAAGAGTGAATATCAGAAACTCATGAACTATATTGTCCAGAAAGATCCGGAAGCATTTGTAACGGTGTATACAGTATCTGATATGCGCTACAGACCGAAGGTGAGATCATTCTAGTTCGTAATGATAGATAATTGCCAAGAAGATGCCAATGGAAGGTTCTGTAGATAATAGATAAATAGGGAAAAACGTCACATGTGTGGCGTTTTTCTGTTAACAAGTATTTGAGGAAAAGTATTATGAAGATATATGTGGATGCCGATGCCTGTCCGGTGGTAGCCATCGTTGAACAGATCGCAAAAGAATATGAGATTCCGGTAACTCTTCTGTGTGATACGAATCATGTGTTATATTCGGATTACAGTGAGGTAGTGACGGTAGGAGCCGGAGCAGATGCTGTGGACTTTAAGCTGGTCAGTCTCTGCCATAAAGGTGATATCGTGGTAACACAGGATTATGGTGTCGCAGCGATGATTCTTGGAAAGGGAGCATATGGAATCCATCAGAATGGCAAATGGTATACGAATGAGAATATTGATCGTATGCTGATGGAAAGACATCTCGCGAAGAAAGCGAGAAATGCGAAGAAGAAGCATCATCTGAAAGGTCCGTCAAAAAGGACAGACGAAGATGACAGAAGATTTGCAGAATCATTTACCAGACTTGTGGAAAAGCGATTGAAAACGGAGGATGAAGTGTGATAAAAATAAAAGAAGTGAAAGAGCAGAAGGCGATAAAAAAAGATGAAAGAAGATAAGAACGAATCAAGATGGGACAAGCTTTTGAATATTCGGACGATGGGACGAGATGACACTCATGCAGACCAGTACCGCTACCCTTACGAACCGACGCCGTATTCTGTGCTGGAAAGGCTGGCAAATGCAGGATATATCCGTAAGGGGAATATACTGCTTGATTATGGCTGTGGAAAAGGAAGAGTAGACTTCTTCCTGTCATATCAGACAAGATGTAAGTCTATCGGAATCGAATATGATGAGCGAATCTATGAGAAAGCAGAAGAGAATAAAAAAGATGCGGTATCGTCAGGAAGAGTGGAGATAGAACTTGCGAATGCGGAAGAATTTGCAGTACCGGAGACGGCAGACTGTATGTACTTTTTTAATCCGTTTTCGGTGGAGATATTAAGAAAAGTGATGGCAAGGATATTAGAATCTTATTACGCAGAGCCGAGACGGATTCAGTTATTCTTCTATTATCCGTCAGATGAGTATATATCGTATCTGATGACGGTGGAGGAGCTGATGTTCACAGATGAGATCGTATGTATGGATCTGTTCCCGGGAGAAGATCCAAGAGAGAAGATTGCAATATTCGAACTGGATTATATGGAATAGATATCCGGAAGAAAAGATAATGTGATATGATATAAAGTAACACAAGATATAAGGCAATACAAAAGAAGAGAGGCGAATCCTATGAAGACCAAATGGAAAGTAATCATTGCGGTAATTCTTGCCGTCGTAATCAGTGTCGGCTCGATATCCGCATACAAGTATATTACCAGCCCAAAAGAAGAAAGTATTCCACTGGAAACCACGCTTGAAGATGCGGCGGAACTGACTACCCAGAAGATGATCATCTCAGATGTATTCAAAAGCACAAAGGGTAATATCCCGCTGATCAACAAGAACAAATTCCTGGTGCAGTATAAGACCACGGTTACTGCTGGCCTGGATGTGAAAAAGGCGAAGATTAAAGAAACAGATGATGAGATCAGAATCACTATCCCACATTGTACGATCAACGAAGATTCAATCAAGATCAAATCCAGTGATCTGAAAATCTATGACACGAATTTTGCAATCATGAGTATTGATAAAGAAGCTGTGATAGAAGTTGTCGCAGAAGCGGAAGAAAAGGCAAAGAAAAAGGCTGAATCCGATGAATATGGTTTCCTTGATAATGCAGATGAGAATGCAAAGAAAGTGATCAAGGGCATGTTTGAAAATGTGGCCGGTGAAAGAAAGGTTGTTGTAGAATTTAAGTAATCACAGAATTTTAGTGATATAAGAGAATAAAATGCATAAAAGATCTTTCAACTTGTTTTTATACAAGATATGCTTTATACTCTCATCTTTGACAGTTGATTAGTTAAAAAAGTGCCACAATCCCTGTAAACAAGGGGTGTGGCACTTTTATCTGCATACACAAAATATAGTAATGTTTTATCTCCGCTTACTTTCTTTCTGAATTCCTTTCATTTTCCGTTTTGTTATGAATTGATAGTCCGTTCTGAATCCGCAGGTTTCATGGAGATCATCAGTGATTTTCTGACGTTCATATACCGGCATGAAGCCCTGTTCTTCTAACGTACCTAATTTTCGGATGGTTTTGGAAGTACTTTTCCCATTGGCATTTGCATTTTGTGTTTTGAAGATATAAAATAAATCTCTATAGAAGGAGAATAAGACAATGTCAAAAGATGAATATTTAATTACAGATGCGCCTCTTAAAGCGCTGACTGTTTTTGCAATGCCTATGATTCTAGGCAGTTTTTTTCAACAAATATATAATATGGCTGATTCTATTATTGTTGGTCAGTTTGTTGGCTCATCTGCACTTGCTGCAGTTGGTGCCTGCGCCGCACTTACGAATGTATTCATTTGTGTAGCATTGGGTGCAGGTGTAGGTGCAGGGGTTCTTGTAAGCCGTTATTTTGGTGCCCGGGATTATAGCAAAATGAAAACGATTGTGTCGACATCATTAATTAGTTTTCTGATTCTAAGTATACTTCTGGGTCTGTTTGGATTTTGCTTTTCCCATCCAATGATGAGTTTATTACAGACACCTGCTGATATATTGGATGAAGCGGTACTGTACCTTCGAGTTTATTTTGTGGGATTTCCGTTTCTGTTTATGTACAATATCCTTTCAACGATGTTCACTTCAATCGGCGAATCAAAGATTCCGTTAGGTCTTTTAATATTTTCTTCGGTTTTAAATATATTTATGGACCTTTGGATGGTGGCTGGACTTGGTCTTGGTGTGTTTGGTGCAGCCCTTGCGACTCTTATTGCACAAGGAATTTCTGCAGTATTTTCAATTTTGATTTTCTTTAGTCGGATGCGCCGATATAAAAGTCACTTTAGCTGGTTTGACGGGCAGGAGTTACGTTCAATGCTTCGAATTGCTGTACCTTCGGTTCTTCAGCAGTCTACAGTGTCAATTGGGATGATGATTGTACAGGCGGTTGTAAATCCATTTGGTACACAGGCACTAGCGGGTTATTCGGCAACGATGAGAGTAGAGAATGTATTTTCACTGATATTTATATCTATTGGAAATGCAGTTTCACCGTATGTTTCCCAAAATCTTGGTGCAAAGAAAAACGAACGTATCAAAAAAGGATATCATGCTGCACTGGTGTTAGATTTATGTTTTGCAGTTCTTGCTTTTATAGTTATTGAGACATTGCATACGCAAATTTCTTCGTTATTCTTAGGAAAAGACGGAACTGCTTTAGCTTATCAGGTATCAGGGGATTATATGAGATGGCTAGGCTACTTTTTCATTTTCATGGGTATCAAGATGGCAACAGATGGAGTCCTTCGTGGGCTTGGAATCATGTGGCCATTTCTTATTGCAAATATGGTAAATCTTGCAATAAGATTGTCAGTTGCCTTAATCTGTGCCCCTCGTTTTGGTATTGCATTTGTCTGGCTTGGTGTACCGGCTGGATGGCTCGCAAACTTTTTGATTTCTTATGCGGCACTCAGAAAATTATGGCCGATTGATAAGGTGGATTCAATTTGATATATAATTTGACAAAACAGCCGTTGGAGCAATACAATTACTTGGTTACTGTATGTGTTGTTGGTATTTCCGACAAATCATAAGAAGAATTCTACGGTCCGTATTCTGAAAACACCGAAGACAGAAAGCAGTGTGCGTAAAATATTCTTACCGAAGAGTGTTTCTAATATGTTGGTAGACTGGAAAGCTGAGCAAGATGAAATGAAAGAAATTCTTGGTGATGAATATATGGACTATAATCTCCCACCGGTTGTGTTTCACAGTTTTCGTCATAGCAGTGTTGCTTATAAGCTAAGAATCTGGATCCACAGATGCATGTACAGCAGTAAAATAATAATGCAACTGTTGCCGATGAAGTCGATCCGGAACTTCTGGCAAAAGTATTGGCTAAAAAATGATGAGCAGATAACTACTCATAGCGGTGATATAGTTCTATACAGTGGAGACAAAATAGTAGTGTTTTATGGATCAAATTCATGGGCATATACCAGACTGGGGAAAATGAATATTCCAGAAGGTGATGTGACAGAACTTTTGTCAAATGGGGATATCACTTTGAAAATAGTAATTGCGAAATAGTGAGTAAATCAGAATTTTGTTTTCTATTGCAAGGAAATCGACAACTTCAAATTTTCAATATAAGAGGACATTTTCTTATTAAAATGCTATTATAGTTAAAGAAATTTCGACAAAACAAAAGAAGAATGTTTTGCCGACACAGAAAGATGAAAGGAATAAGGAGGGGCAGGCATTATGGAAGAATTAATTTATGTGGACAGACGAAATTCAAATTGCAATAAATGGGACGGTCAGACAGCAATGTTCGGCGAGGAAGGTCTGCATGCCATGTGGGTCGCAGATATGGATTTTAAAATTCCACAGTGTGTACAGAAAGCTCTGCATGAGTACGTGGATTTTGGAGCAATAGGATACTACCGGATTCCAGATGGTTACTACGACGCATTTATCAATTGGGAAAAGAAACATTTTAATTTTGAAGTAAAGCGAGAGTGGCTTCGTTTTGCACCGGGAGTTGTAGCAGCGTTCAACTGGATGATCCAGATGCTGACAAAAAAAGGGGATGCAGTGATTGTCATGACTCCGGTGTACTATCCATTTCTGCAGGCGGTGACCAACAATGAGCGTAAGTTGATTACTTCTGATCTAGTTAATGAAAATGGAAATTATACAATTGATTTCGATGATTTTGAAAAGAAAATCGTGGATAACGATGTAAAAGCATTTATCTTATGCTCACCGCACAATCCGGTAGGAAGGGTCTGGAGAAAAGAAGAGCTAAAGGAAATGCTTGAAATTTGTCATAGACATCATGTGTATGTAATTTCTGATGAGATTCATCAGGATTTTGTATTTGGGGATAAGAAGCAGACACCATCCTATCTTATGACAGAACACTGGGATGAAATCCTTACAATCACAGCACCGTCCAAGACATTTAATCTGGCAGGGGGACAGAATTCATTTGTAATAATTGCAGATGAAAATCTTCGGGCAAAATGGGATGATTTTGCTAAGAGAATCCGTCTGATGACAGGAAATGCATTTGGATTTGTAGCGGCAGAAGCGGCATATAAAGGTGGTCAGGAATGGCTGGATAAAGTGAAGAAGCAGATTGTAGATAATGATCAGTATCTGAGAGAACTTTTCAAAGAGAATCTTCCGAAGGTGGTAGTAACTCCACTGGAGGCAACATATCTGGTATGGATTGATTTAAGAGCGTACATAAAACCGGAAGATACGAAAGAGTTTATTCAGAAAAAATGCCGTCTTGCGGTAGATTTCGGAGACTGGTTTGGGGGAGACAGATTCAATGGATTTATCCGTATGAATCTTGCTACTTCCAGAGAAAATGTGGAAATCGGTGTGAAACGTATTATTGACGGAATATTAGGAGAAAAGTAGAAAAAAGTATAGAGTAGCAAGCTTATAGATGAAAACTATAGGCTTGCTGTTTTATTTTAAAAATCAATTTGAATAATAAAAAAGCTTGATTTATTATACAATTGTATGTACAAAATAGATCAATAAAAAAAATTATTGCTATAAAAAGAAAGGCAATTATACATGAGCGGCATTCAGATTAAGGATTTATCATTTGCCTATGAAGCAGGTGGAAAATTAATTTTAAAAGACATTAATACAGAAATCGGAGAAGGAGAATTTGTCTGTATCCTTGGGCAGTCTGGCTGTGGTAAGAGTACACTGCTTCGTCTACTGGCAGGTCTTGAAACGGCAACTACAGGAGAGATTCTGAGTGATGGTGTAGCTATTGGGGAACCAAGTCTTAATAAAGGTGTTGTATTTCAGGATTATGGATTGTTTCCGTGGATGTCAGCAGGCGAGAACATTCTTCTGGCATTGAAGCAAAGATATCCTAAGAGAGATAAAAAAGAATTAAAAGAAATAGCCGTAAATATGATAAAAGCTGTCGGGCTGGATGAAAGCATATACAAAAAGCTTCCGAAAGAATTATCAGGTGGTATGAAGCAGAGATGTGCAATCGCACAAGCATTCAGTATTGATCCGCCGATTCTTTTGATGGATGAGCCGTTTGGTGCTCTGGATGCGGTGACGCGTGCGAGACTTCAGGATCTGGTACGGGAACTCTGGACACGGGATGAAAAGAAGAAAACAGTATTTTTTGTTACCCATGATGTGGATGAGGCACTTCTTCTGGCAAACCGGATTCTTGTTTTGGGACAGTCACCAAGTCATATTATTTATGATGTCAAGATTACAGAAGAACTGCATCCGACGCGTGACACATTATTTGAGAATATTGATATGATGAAGCTTCGTATTACATTGATCAATCAGATAAATAAAGATGTCACGACACATATTTAAAACGGAAAGCCATGCAAATAGTGGGATTGATATGTGATATATACAGGCAGGCCTGTTATATATAGTGCTATCCATATACTGACGGAATTGCTGCCTGTCAGGAAATGGTTAATGCAGAGATTCTAGTATAAGTAGTAAAAACAGAAAAGGAGAAGGGTATGAAAAAGAGAGTTTTAGCACTTATGTTAGTGCTCGGTATGACGTTTAGTCTTGCAGCATGTGGAAGCAGTAATGACAAAAAGTCTGACGACACAAAAACAGAGACAACTGACAAAGATAGCAAGGAGAAAATGACAACTGTAAAGTGGAATTATGGTTCAAGTGGTAACGTCCTTGTAACAATTGCAGAAGAAGAAGGATATTTTGAGGATGAAGGAATCGAGATTGAGCCGGTAGAGGCAACTCAGAATATGGATGCAATGGCTCTTCTTGCAGCAGGCAAGGTTGATGTCGTATCAAATGCGGGTACATCTAATCCGCTTCAGCAGATAGCACAAGGTGTAGATCTTACAATTTTTGGCGGACATATGGTAGAAGGATGTATGCCGGTTGTTGCAAAAGCTGGAACAGAGTGGAAAGGTATCGAATCATTTATTGGACAGTCCGTTGCAGTAAATCCAAGTTATTTCGCATTTACAGGTGCAATTATGGATCTTGGATATGATAATCCGTTAGATGTAGTTGACTGGAAAGTATATTCAAGCTATGATGACGCATTAGCTGCTGTTCAGAACGGTGAAGTAAAATATGCGCTTATGGGAACACAGAACAACTATGGTGTGAAAAAGCTTGTAGACTCAGGTGACATCGAAATCGTAAGCTATCAGAGTGAAATCATGGAGAACTATTCTTGCTGCCGTATGGTTGGACAGACAAAATGGGTAAATGACAATCCGGATACAGTCAAAGCAATTATCCGCGCATTACTCCGTGCACAGTCCTGGTATGAGGCAAATAAAAAAGAAGCAGTTTCTCTTCATGCAAAACGTATCGGTCAGGAAGATGACTATGTGGCAGCTTACATGATGGATGACAAACATTATTTTGTAAATGTAGATCCTCTTAAGAACAGTGTGGTACGTGCATGGAACATTCTTGACAAAACAGGATACCTCGGTGATGACTGCAAGATCGATATTGAAGATCATATCAACACAGAGCTTTATGAAGAAGCACTTGCTGAGGCAACAAAATCTTATGGTGATGAGGCACCGGATTTCTATGAGGCACAGCAGAAATTCTTTGACGAAAATGATAAATAGCAGATTTTAGGAGATGGGTAAATGAAAACAATTAAGGGCTTTGTGAAAAAATACTGGATTACAGTATTGATATTTGCAGGATTAGTACTGTTATATTATTATGTGGCAGATGTGAAAATGCTGAATCCATATTTGTTTCCAACAACGGAAAAGATTGCAGCAGCCTTTGAGTCGAATAAAGAAGTAATGCTTACAAATATGCTTGCTTCTTTCAAATTACTCATCCCATCAGTATTTCTTTCTTTAGTGATTGCAGTTATATTTGGTACAATCATGGGATTAAATAAGAAAATCAGGGAAGCGCTGCATCCGGTTATTTATGCCTTTAGCGTAATCCCGTCAATCTTATTGTCGCCGTTTGTACTGTTGTTGTCACCAACATTATTATCAGCTTCCATATTTTTGGTTGTATATAATATTGTCTGGGCAACATTATTTGCTACAATCACAGGAATCATGACCATTGATAAGCGCTATTTGGACAAGGCAGCTACATTGGAACTGACAGGTGTAAAGCGGTTCATGAAAGTAATTCTGCCGGCAGCAAGTCCATCTATTCTGGCCGGTTTTGTAAATTCACTGAGAAGTTCTTTTGTAATGCTTGTATTTGCCGAAATGTATGGTGGCGGTTCAGGCATGGGCTATTTTGTAAAAAAGAATTCTGAACTTGGTGTATTTGCCAATACCTGGGTTGGATTTATCTTTATGGTAATTGTGTTAGTAGTTGTAATGCAGATATTTGAAAAGGTGAAAGAACAGCTGCTTAAATGGACAATTGATTAAAATTAAATGAAGATGAAAATATAGGGAAGTTGTGGTACATGGATGTGTATCACAGCTTCCCTTTTTTAACAAAAGCTAAATACGTTTCATAAGTTACACTGCAATGTCCGGTGTCCAGTAGATATTATTTATCAATCTCACTCAGTGCAGCTTCATCAGCAACGATTGTTACATCATTATGTAACTGAAGGATGGAAGCCGGTACTTCCGGAGTGATTGCTCCATAGAGTACTTTCTTTAAGCTCTCAGCTTTGTCCTTACCACTGACTACGACCAAAATTTTCTTTGCATGCATGATATTCTTGATGCCCATGGTATATGCCTGGCGTGGCACCTCGTCTTCGGAAGCAAAGAAGCGTTTGTTGGCTTCAATTGTACTTTCTGTCAGATCAACACAGTGAGTTTCTTTTTCGAAAGCAGCTCCAGGCTCGTTAAAACCAATGTGCCCGTTGTGACCAAGTCCAAGAAGCTGGAGGTCAATACCCCCCCTGGCTGCGGATAATTTCATTATAATCATCACACGCTTTTTTAGAATCTGCTTCCAGGCCATTAGGGACAAATGTGTGGGATTTATTGATATTTACATGATTGAACAGATTGGTATTCATAAAGTAACGGTAGCTTTGATCATTTTCCGGACTTAAACCTTTATATTCGTCCAAATTGATACTCGTTACCTGTGAAAAATCTAAATCCCCTTTTTTATACCATTCGATCAATTGTTTGTAAGTTCCGACTGGGGAAGAACCTGTGGCAAGTCCAAGCACACAGTTTGGTTTCATAATAATCTGTGCTGAAATAATATTTGCAGCTTTTCTACTCATGTCCTGATAATCTTTTGCTTTGTAAATAACCATAGCTATACCTCACTTTTCTTTTTTTACTTTACATTCTGATAAATAAATTTCAGATGCATTTGTTTTGTTGTTATAAAATGTGTTTTCTGTAATGTAAAATTCCAGTTTGGAGAATTGAAAAAAACGGAATTTACCTATTAAGACATATAAACTCTTGACAATAAAGCTCCTATATAGTATGTTTTTAATAAACTACTATATAGGAGCTTTTGTATGGAAATGAATGGAGGATTTCTTGTCACCAAAATAAAACAGCTTGGAGACCGGATTTTCGAGAAGATTCTCAGTGAAAAGAATATTGATGCGTTTAATGGAGCCCAGGGACGTATTCTTTATGTGCTGTGGCAGGAGGATGGTATCTCAATCAGGTCACTCTCGACTAAATGCGGATTAGCGATAACATCTCTTACTACGATGCTGGAAAGAATGGAAAATCAAGGGCTGATAAGCCGTGTTCAGTCTGAAACGGACAAAAGGAAAACACTCCTGTTTCTGACTGAGAAAGCACATGCCTTAAAGGGTGAGTACGATTCTGTATCTGATGAGATGGGCAGTATTTACTACAAAGATTTTTCAGAGGAAGAAATTATCCGGTTTGAGGAATGCCTCGACCGCATCAGAAAGAATCTTGAGGAGTGGCAGAAGTCATGAGTATTTGTATCAAAGATCAGATTCAGAACATGAATATCGTCATTGGCTGCACAGTGGGGTGTACATATTGCTATGCCCGCAACAACGTGAAACGCTGGCATATGATTGATGACTTCGCTGACCCTGAATTCTTTCCGGGTAAGCTCAAGATGATGGAAAAGAAACGTCCGCAGAACTTTCTTCTTACCGGGATGAGCGATCTCTCCGGATGGAAGCCGGAATGGAGAGACGAGGTATTTGCAAAGATCCGTGAAAATCCACAGCATCAGTTCCTGTTCCTTACCAAGCGACCTGATTTGCTGGATTTTGATACCGATCTGGAAAACGCATGGTTTGGCGTTACGGTGACGAGGAAAGCAGAACTGTGGCGTATCGACGCCCTTCGGAAAAACGTCAGAGCAAAACATTACCATGTTACCTTTGAGCCGTTATTCGACGATCCCGGCACAGTTGACCTTTCCGGAATCAATTGGATCGTTGTCGGCACCATGACCGGAGCTCAGAGTAGGAAGATTCATACGGAGCCGGAATGGGCATGGTCTCTGACGGACCAGGCACACAAGCTCGGCATTCCGGTGTTTATGAAGGAAGATCTTGTCCCTATCATAGGGGATGAAAATATGATTCAGGAAATGCCGGAAGAATTTAATAAAGTGTTAGAGGTACAGAAATCATGGAAGAAGTAATAAATGGAATCCTCATTCGTGAGGTGGAAACAAAGAACATCATGACTAAGTCTAGTCTGCCGGTAGGCGGTTACTCGGTCAATCCCTATGTGGGCTGTACACATGCCTGCAAGTATTGCTATGCTTCTTTTATGAAGCGCTTTACCGGGCACAAGGAGGAATGGGGCACTTTCCTTGATGTGAAGCATTGGCCGGAAATTAAAAATCCGAAGAAATATGCCGGACAGCGGGTGGTCATCGGTTCTGTGACAGATGGCTACAATCCACAGGAGGAGCAATTCGGGAATACCAGAAAACTTCTGGAGCAGCTGATCGGCAGTGACGCAGATATTCTGATCTGCACAAAGTCGGATCTTGTGGTACGGGATATTGATCTGCTGAAGAAGCTTGGACGTGTAACCGTTTCATGGTCGATCAACACACTAGATGAAAATTTCAAGAACGATATGGA
>ERZ894183.965-NODE-965-length-18027-cov-81.934287_pt1 | contig 18027 bp, 10 predicted proteins | sample MGYA00380279_ERZ894183 | MGnify/ENA primary metagenome ERZ894183 (study PRJEB32331, sample SAMN06328422) | human gut metagenome | biome: human gut microbiome; feature: stool | host: Homo sapiens | collected 2013-06-26 ... | reverse complement strand
TCCATAAATCGGATAGAGTAAAATGCTCGCATCTATCATTTCTAGCAAGAGAAGAGGTGGGGTATTAGATTTTTTAGCAGGTATTCCTTTTTTATCAGTAGAAGAACCAACAGAATATAATGTTTCTAAAGTGAAACAAATTCTAGAAAGTGAAGAACAAGATATAAAAAATAATGTATTAGTAGAAGAAAAACCGGATATTATACTTATTATGAATGAATCTTTTGCGGACTTAAGCTTATTGGGTTCGTTAAAACTTACAGACGAGCCGTTGGAATTTTTTAATTCTTTATCTGAAGATGTTGTAAGGGGAAATTTAGTTGTTCCGGTGTTTGGGGGCGGCACGTGCAATTCAGAATTTGAAGCTATTACTGGATATAGTACTGCTTTTTTTCCAGTAGGAAGTTTTCCTTTTGTTTCTTATGTAAGAAAAGAGACAAAAAATTTGGGAAGTCAGTTGAAAGAAAGTGAATATTATTCTATCTTTATGCATCCTTTTGGAAGTACGGGATGGAATAGGGAAAAAGTATATAAAATGTTTGGGTTTGATAAAAGCTTGTTTTTAGATGATTTTAAAAATGTAGAGACTATTAGAGAATATATATCTGATGAAGCGGATTATAATGAGATTATTTTAGAATACGAGCAGGCAAAAAAAGAAAATGAAAACGTCTTTCTTTTTAATGTAACAATGCAAAATCATGGAGGATATTCTCAGGGAGAATTAGAAAATTTAATTCAAATTGTTGGTGAAGAAGGAAAATATCCGGAAGCAGAGGTATGGATGACTTTAATTAAAGAGTCAGATAGAGCATTTCAACAATTGATAGAATATGTGGAGAAGCAGGAGCAAAAGATTATTGTTTGTATGTTTGGGGATCATCTTCCTGCAATAGAAGAAGAGCTTTTTGAAGAAATACAAAAAAATAGTGGGAGAAATAAAATTGAAAATGAAATATGGAAGTATACAACTCCATTTTTAATTTATGCAAATTATGACATTGAAGAAAAAGAATATGAAAGAATGAGTGCAAATTACCTTCCTATGTTATTGTTAGAAATAGCAGGAGTGCCATTAAATCCATATCAAAAATATCAGAAAGAATTGTATATGGAATTTCCAGTTATTAGTCCTGTTGGAGTTATGGATGTTTTGGGAAAATGGTATACTTGGGAAGAAATAGATAAATTAGATAGAATAAAAGAATATGAAAAAGTTCAGTATTATGATTTATTTGAAAATAAAAAGTAATATATATTAAGAATGTAAACATTTTGGTTATAGTAGTTTCTTGTTTTATGTTATGCAATCAATAGGAAAAGCGAAACGAAACTTGCGTAATACGCATATATAGTATATAATGAGGTGTAATATTATGATAAGATGAGGTATTAAGAATGTATTGGATTAAAAAATTTGAAGCTACGATGTGGCTCATTATAAGAGTAATTTTGTATCTGTTAATTATAACAACCTTTATGGTTGTACTTGCAGAAGAGAATCCACCTTTGGCAAGATTGTCAAGAACTATGGGAATTACTTTGACAACTTTTGTGATTGTAGGGCTTCTCTTTTTGCGTGTGTATGGAGCATATGATGTAGGACGAAGAAAAAGCAAACCAATTATATATTCAATTGCTCTTGCAACACTCTTTACAGATATAGTTACATATCTACAACTGATGATTATGAATACGATTACACCAAACGTATATGCATTCAGACTTAGTAGTGTAGGAGCTTTGGTTTTAGCTTATTTGCTTCAAGTAGTGTTGATTGTTGTTTTTACTTATGCTGGAAATGCATTGTTTTTTAAGATACATGATCCAGAAAGTTGCTGTATTGTCACTTCTTCACAAGAAAGTTTGGATTGTATTGTCAAAGCTATGGTACGTTTTAAAAAGCAGTATCGTATAGATTATGTAATAGATTATCGTTCAAAAGATTTGTTCGAAATAGTCAATAAGGCGAATACAGTTTTTATTCAGGATGTTCCGGTGGTAGAAAGAAGTGAGATTGTTCGGTTCTGCTATAAGAATAAGATTAATATTTACTTCAATCCGGATATAGAAGACATTGTAGAAATGAATGCAAAGTATTACCTGTTGGATGATGTGTCTGTTCTAAATGCAAATGTGAAAGCATGGACCATGGAACAGCGCATTGCAAAAAAAATACTTGATATGGGACTTGCAATTGTGATTGGAATTTTAACAGCTCCTATTTGGATTATTAGTGCTATTGCGATTAAGGTATATGATGGAGGTCATATTTTCTTCAAACAAAAACGTGCTACAATTAATGGACGAGTATTTGAGGTATATAAGTTCCGGACGATGAAAGAAAATGTGGAAAATCGTTCGGTAACAGACGACGATGACCGCATTACAAAACCAGGGAAAATTCTACGGAAAATACGTATGGACGAATTACCACAATTGCTTAATATATTGAAGGGAGATATGAGCTTTGTAGGACCAAGACCGGAAATGCTTGAAAATGTGAATGCATATGAAGCAGAACTTCCGGAATTCCGTTACAGACTTCGTGTAAAGGCAGGACTTACGGGATATGCCCAAATTGCAGGAAAATACAATACAACACCGAAGGACAAGCTTATTATGGATATGATGTATATTGAACAGTTCAATATAATGAAAGATATCCAGTTGATATTCCAGACGTTTATTGTATTGTTGAAATCAGATAGTACAGAAGCTTTTAAAACAGGCGAAGGTGAGAAAAAATATGTTTTCCATCCAGCCGTCAATGACGAGGAGAATAAATAATGAAAAAATATGATTACGTGTTAGTCGGAGGAGGACTTTTTGCAGGAACATTTGCTTATCACGCTGTAAATCAAGGAAAGAAATGTCTTGTAATAGAAAAGAGAAAAACTTTAGGAGGAAATCTCTACTGTGAAGATGTAGAAGAAATTCATGTGCATAAATATGGTGCGCATATTTTTCATACAAGTAATCGAAGAGTATGGGATTTTGTAAATTCTCTGGTGGAATTTAATCGATATACAAATTCTCCCATTGCTAATTATAAAGGTGAGATTTACAATATGCCATTTAATATGAATACATTTAGCAGAATGTGGGGTGTGGCTACACCGGAAGAAGCAAAGAAGATTATTGACGAACAACGTGCAGTAATTGAAGGAGAGCCTCAGAACTTAGAAGAACAGGCAATTAGCCTTGTAGGCGGAGATATTTACAAGAAACTGATAAAGGGATATACAGAAAAGCAGTGGGGAAGGGATTGTAAAGATTTACCATCTTTTATTATTAAGAGACTTCCAGTTAGATACACATATGATAACAACTACTTTAACGATTTGTATCAAGGAATTCCAATTGGGGGGTATAATGTGCTGATTCAAGCTTTGTTTGAAGGTTGTGATGTGGAATTTGATGTGGATTATAATGAGAACAGAGAAAAATATAATGAATTGGGAGAAAAAATTCTTTACACAGGAACATTAGATTCTTTGTATGATTTTTGTTATGGGAATTTAGAGTATAGAAGCTTAAAGTTTGAAACGGAAATTTTGGATAAAAAGAACTATCAAGGAGTTGCTGTTGTAAATTATACAGATAGAGAAACACCATATACACGTGTGATTGAACATAAACATTTTGAATATGGCACTCAGAATAAGACGGTAATTACGAAAGAATATCCAGTTGACTGGGAAGTGGGAATGGAGCCTTATTATCCCGTTAATGATGAGAAAAATCAGAATTTATATCAGAAATATAGAGAAAAGGCAGAACAAGAAAATAATTTGATTTTTGGAGGACGCCTTGCAGAGTACAAGTATTACGATATGGATAAGATAATAGAGTCTGCTTTTCAATTGATTGAGACTGAATTAGCATAGGAGATTATAAAAATGGAAAATAGTAATATTAAAGTCAGCATTATCATGCCAGTTTATAAAGTGGAGGAATATGTAGGGAAAGCGATTGAGAGTATTCAGGCACAGACGATGACGGATTGGGAATTTTTGATAGTAGATGACGGGACACCGGATAGAAGTGGTGAGATTTGTGATCAGTATGCGGCAAAAGATGATAGAATCAAGGTTATCCATAAGGAAAATGGCGGGGCTCCTAGTGCTAGAAATATGGCAATTGAAATGGCAAAGGGCGAATATTTCTATTTCCTGGATTCTGATGATTGGGCAGAGCCTACAATGTTAGAAGATATGTATAATCTTGCAAAGCGTGATAATGCACAACTTGTTGTTGCGGGATTTTATATTGATACATTTATTGGAAACGGTCAATTCATGACAGATAATTATGTAGTGGAAGATGCGGTATATCCAGATAAAGAATCATTCCGTAAAAATGCATATAAATTATTTGATAGAAATTTATTATATACACCATGGAACAAGTTGTTTGAGGCAAAATACGTTATGGAAAATGAGTTGCGTTTTCCTACAACATTTTGGGACGACTTCCCATTCAATGTTAGTGTTGTAAGAAATGTAGAAAGAGTGACAGTAACATCAAAACAGTATTATCATTTTTTAAGAGCAAGAACAGAATCTGAGACAGCGGCATACCGTCCAGGTATGTATGAGAAAAGGGAAGAAGAACATGGATGGATGATGAACCTTTATAAAGAATGGCATGTCAATAATCCAGAAAGTAAGGAAATGATTGCAAGGCGTTATATGGAACGTTTTGTGGGATGTGTAGAGAACATTACAAATCCGAAATGTGAACTTACAAAGAAAGAAAAGAAACAGGAAATTAAGAAAATGCTTCAGAATCCAAGAATTGATCAAATGGGTAAATTGGCAAAGCCACATTCATTTTACATGAAAATGTTGTTATTGCCAATTAAATGGCATTGTACAGCTCTTACTTATTTGGAGGCAAAAACAATTACTTATGTGAAAATGAAAAATACAAAATTATTTACCAAATTAAAGGTGGGAAGATAATGGAGAATAGCAAGCCGTTTTTTAGTATCGTTATGCCAATATACAATGTAGAAAGACATTTACATCAGGCAATTGATAGTTTATTGCAACAAACTTTACAGGATTATGAAATTATTTTAGTGGATGATTGTTCACCGGATAAATGTCCTGAAATATGTGATGAATATGCTAAAAAATATGACTGTATACGTGTTGTTCATCATGAGGAAAATCAAGGCTTAAGTTATGCTAGAAATACTGGTATGGGTATGGCGACAGGAAAATATATTTGGTTTATGGATTCCGATGACTATGTAGATACAGATTTATTAGAAAAAGTATATTTTTCGCTTCAACAAAATATGGCCGATATGGTTGTAATAGGGTTGATAGAAGAATATTATGATCATAACGATGAGCTTCATCATATACAAATTGTTTGTCATGAAGAGAAAATACTTTCTACCCAGGAAGCGGTAAGAACAGAAATTATGTCTTTAGAAAAAGAAACTTTATATGGATATGCTTGGAATAAATTTTATTCGCTTGAGTATTTAAAAAAGATGGGAATTAAATTTGAAAAGATTACATTGATAGAAGATATTTTATTTAATGTTCAATACTGTATGGAGATACGAAGTATGAACATATTGAATTTACCAGCTTATCATTATAATAAAAGAATGGATAATAGTTTAACTGCAAAATTTGTACCAGACTATTATGAACTTCACCAAAGAAGAATAGAACTTTTATACGAGCAACATAAATATTGGGGGATTTGCACAAAAGAAAAGAAATCTATTTTAGCAGCTCTTTATACTCGTTATATTTTTTCAGCATTACAACGCAATTGTGATAAAAGAGCAGAAATGCATTACTCCGATAGAATAAAATGGATGGAAAATGTAATGCAAAAAGATATTTATAAAGCGTTAATTCCTTATGGAGAAAGTGCAAGTAAAGTTGTAAAAATAATGTTGTATTTACTAAAGCAAGAGAAAAAGAGAACTTGTCTTGCTCTTGGAAGAATTATTTACATTGTTAAGAACAAATTGCCAATGTTTTTTGCAAAAGTAAAACAGAAGAGGTAAAAAGATGTAAAAGAAGGAGAGAGTACTTTATTATGATTTCTTAAATAGTGGAGCAAGTTTTTGTGTTGTAGCGATGCATTGTAACTGGATAGTACATCGATTTGATGGCTCTTCTGCTTGGAAGCAAAGTTTGATTGTAGCTGTATTAGGATATTGGGCAGTACCGATATTTTTTATGCTTTCTGGTGCTACACTATTAGAATATCCAAAGAGATATAGTACGAAAGAATTCCTGAAAAAGAGATTTTGTAAAGCGGTTATCCCATTTATTGTGTGGAGTGGTATAGCTTGTATATATTCTATAAATAATGGAACCATAGATTTGAAACAATTTTCAGTAAGAACATTTTTCGATATGTTTTTAACAACTGAATTTATGCGAATATATTGGCTTTTTATTCCACTTTTTATGGCATATTTAAGTATGCCGGTCTTATCTTATTTGGCAATGACTCAGCAGAAATATCTTTGGTATATGGTAGGATTGGGTTTTGTTTCATATTCAGTTTATCCATTTTTATGTAATTTATTTGGTATTAAACAGAATAGTTTTTTGCTTTTTCCGCTGACGAGTGGGTATACAATTTTTATTATATTGGGATATTTATTATCTGTTACAGAATTTTCGAAAAAGGTACAAATACTTATTTATATAGCTGGAATGGGTAGTGCTGCAATTCAATATTTTGGAACATATTTTTTGTCTATGCAAACAGGGGCTGAAAATGTGCTATTTAGAGAATATTTGAATTGGCCTTCAGTTTTAGCTGCAATTGCAGTTTTTATCTGGTTTAAATATAGAAATTGGAGTGCAATTAAAGAGAAAAGAATTTTAAGAGTTATCCAAGAGTGTTCTAATACAGGTTTAGGTATCTATTTAACTCATATGTATATAATTAATTTCATATGTGAAAAATACAATGTTAATGGATATTCAATTGCCTGGAGAGTAGGAGGCCCATTTTTGGTGTATATTGTTTCTTTTATGTTAGTAAAATGTATACAAAAGCTTCCAGTATTAAAAAGAATAGTTCCCTAGAGGTGTTAAAGAAGTAAAGTGTTAGTTTTTATGTAAAAAGGAATGTGCTGATATTTTTGAATCAGGTTTATAAAAGATATGGAAGGAAAACTTAAAGAAATAGAAAACATTTATCAGAAGTCAAAAGAACCTTGAAAATATTGGAAAAACCTATATTTTTGGCTTATTTGTAATGAGTTTACATTATAAGGTTTTTTCTTAGAATAATTTCTTTTTTAGAAAAATCACGATTTTCAGCAACTGAATTAGTGATTTTTATATGCCAGACAGACGATGTGTTTCAACCTGAATTACTTAAAAGAAGAAGTTATGGCAGTTATGCTGATAAAAGCGGGAAAAATATTGTTAAAATCTGCGGATTTTTTAAATATTCTTGCTTGACTATCTTACTTCTTATGTTAAAATATATTGTGTGTGGGTACATTTCGCCCACATCGAGAAAAATAGAAACGAAAAGTTTATTTTTCCAGTATCTACATTTAGGAGGAATGTTCAAAATGGCAAAATGGGTTTATATGTTCACCGAAGGTGACGCATCCATGAGAAACACTCTCGGTGGTAAAGGTGCGAACCTTGCTGAGATGACAAAATTAGGTCTTCCAGTACCACAGGGATTTACAATTACAACAGATGCTTGTACTCAGTACTATGAAGATGGAAGAAAGATTAACGATGAAATCATGGAACAGATCATGGAAGCTATCGTTAAAATGGAAGAAGTAACAGGAAAGAAATTCGGAGATAAAGAAAATCCACTTCTTGTATCTGTTCGTTCCGGAGCAAGAGCTTCTATGCCAGGTATGATGGATACAATCCTGAACCTTGGTTTAAATGAAGAAGTTGTTGAAACTCTGGCAGCAGCATCAGGAAATGCTCGTTGGGCATGGGACTGCTACAGAAGATTTATCCAGATGTACTCTGACGTAGTTATGGAAGTTGGTAAGAAATACTTCGAAGAACTTATCGACAAAATGAAAGAAGAAAAGGGTGTTACCCTTGACGTTGAACTTACAGCAGAAGATTTAAAAACTCTGGCTGGACAGTTCAAAGCTGAATATAAAGAAAAAATCGGTGAAGAATTCCCAGCAGATGCTAAAGAGCAGTTAATGGGAGCTGTTAAAGCCGTATTCCGTTCTTGGGACAACCCACGTGCTAACGTATATCGTCGTGACAACGATATCCCATATTCCTGGGGTACTGCTGTAAACGTACAGATGATGGCATTCGGTAACATGGGTGATGACTGTGGTACAGGTGTTGCATTTACTCGTGACCCAGCAACAGGTGAAAATGGTCTGTTCGGAGAATTCCTGACAAATGCACAGGGTGAAGATGTTGTCGCCGGAGTTCGTACTCCAATGCACATTTCAGAAATGGAACAGAAATTCCCAGAAGCATTTGCTCAGTTCAAAGAAGTTTGCAAAACTCTGGAAACACATTACAGAGATATGCAGGATATGGAATTTACAGTAGAACACGGTAAATTATATATGTTACAGACACGTAACGGTAAGAGAACAGCTCAGGCTGCTCTGAAAATCGCTTGTGACCTTGTAGACGAAGGTATGAGAACAGAAGAAGAAGCAGTTGCAATGATCGATCCACGTAACTTAGATACACTGCTTCACCCACAGTTTGATGCTGCTGCTTTAAAAGCTGCAACACCAATGTCCAAAGCACTTGGAGCATCTCCGGGAGCTGCTTGCGGTAAAATCGTATTCACAGCTGATGACGCTGTTGAATGGGCTGCAAGAGGAGAAAAAGTTATCCTTGTTCGTCTGGAAACATCACCAGAAGACATCACAGGTATGAAGAGCGCTCAGGGTATCCTGACAGTTCGTGGTGGTATGACATCTCACGCAGCAGTAGTTGCTCGTGGTATGGGAACATGCTGTGTATCCGGTTGTGGTGATATCACAATGGATGAAGCAAACAAGAAATTTACATTAGCTGGTAAAGAATTCCATGAAGGAGACAGCATTTCTCTGGATGGTTCTACAGGTGCTATCTATGATGGAATTATCCCAACAGTAGATGCTACAATCGCTGGTGAATTCGGAAGAATTATGGGATGGGCTGATAAATACAGAACAATGAAAGTTCGTACAAATGCTGATACTCCGGCAGATGCAATCAAAGCTCGTGAGCTTGGTGCAGAAGGTATCGGTCTTTGCCGTACAGAGCATATGTTCTTCGAAGGTGACAGAATTGACGCATTCCGTGAAATGATTTGTTCTGAAACAGTAGAAGAAAGAGAAGCTGCTCTTGAGAAAATCCTTCCGGAACAGCAGGGAGATTTCGAAAAATTATACGAAGCTCTTGAAGGTAACCCAGTTACTATTCGTTTCCTGGATCCACCATTACATGAGTTCGTTCCTACAACAGAAGAAGATATCAAGAAATTAGCAGATGCTCAGGGCAAAACAGTTGAACAGATTAAAGCAATCATCGACTCTCTTCATGAGTTTAACCCAATGATGGGACATCGTGGATGCCGTCTTGCAGTTACTTACCCAGAAATTGCTAAGATGCAGACAAAAGCTGTTATCCGTGCAGCAATTAACGTACAGAAAGCTCATGCTGACTGGAACGTTTGCCCAGAAATCATGATCCCACTTGTTGGAGATACAAAAGAATTAGCATACGTTAAGAAATTCGTTGTTGAAACAGCTGACGCTGAAATCGCAGCAGCTGGTATCGAATTACACTACGAAGTTGGTACAATGATCGAAATTCCAAGAGCTGCATTAACAGCTGACGAAATCGCTAAAGACGCTGACTTCTTCTGCTTCGGTACAAACGATTTAACACAGATGACTTATGGATTTTCTCGTGATGATGCAGGTAAATTCTTAGAAGCTTACTATGATGCAAAAATCTTCGAAAACGATCCATTCGCTAAATTAGACCAGATCGGTGTTGGTAAATTAATGGAAACAGCTATCAAATTAGGTAAACCTGTAAATCCAAAATTACACATCGGTATCTGTGGAGAACACGGTGGAGATCCAAGTTCCGTAGAATTCTGCCATAAGATTGGTTTAGACTACGTTTCCTGCTCACCATTCCGTGTACCAATCGCTCGTTTAGCTGCTGCGCAGGCAGCTATCAACGAAAAGCAAGCAAACTAATTGCAGTTTTTTCGTAAAAAATAGTGTCCAAGCGTAAGAAAATCGCCTTATTCTCAAGTAAAATTGGGAATAAGGCATTTTTTGTGCGTAAAAATGTTGATAAAACTATTTATCTGTCGAGAATTGTGTAATATACTGAAGAAAACGACACAAAAGGAGATAGAAAATGACACCGGAGGAGTTTCTAAAAAATATAGATTTAGCAACTATTGTAAGAAAGTCAACTAAAAAGGAAAAACCAGTATCACTTGATAAAGATGATGCCACAAATTTGGCTTTAGCATTTCAAGAAGACATAGAAAAAGCATGTGATATTCTACGTAGTTTGTTCAATAAATATAAAAAGGCAGGAAGATTTCCTAAAGAATTTTTGCAGACAGTGTATGCTGTCATTTTTAAAGAATGTTTTAAATTATACACAGAGGAGAAAGAAAAGTATAAAATTGCACCAAACGATAAATATAAATTGTTAGATGAAGGTGGTATGATTCTACAAAAGAAAAGACCTTTTATCACTGAAAGGGTATTTAAAGATATCACTGGAGTACATTCTACATATCAAGAAAAATGGGGAATGACACCATTCAATGATGTCATGATGTTACTCTATGAACCAATAGGTCTTTTTTCACTAAATCAACGTGGGGATTTATTTAGAAGAATTATTATTAAAGTGTTGCAAAATACATCATATTCAACATTTATTGATTTGTCTGGAGATATTACGATATATGAGGATATTTTTCCTTGTGGAAAAGAAATTTTACTTGCCAGTGATAGTAATGTTGGAGATTTCTACTATTCAATTATACATGATTGTGACAAATTTAAGAGTGAATTTAAAGGTATACTCAAAAAAATATCTGGGAAAAAAGTAAAGTTTAAAGAAATAGAGGAGAAAGTAGAAAAAAGTAGGTGTTCTACAACTAAGGACTTAAGAGCGAAATTATCAAAAGAAATAAAATTTCATGTTAATAAAGGTGAAAAGTACATTATTACATATCCATATCAAGAAGACAGCTTGAGAGTCAGGAAGGCAGTTTATTATTTTTTATCTGTACTTGGAGAGGATTTTATCAAAAAATTGAAGAATAATAATATGTTGCAAAGTGTTGGGGAGAGAATAACCTATTTAAGCAAAAGACTTCAAAATACTAAAATTGTTTGTGGTGATGTAGAGAGTGTAGTGTGTAATATCCAAGGGAAAGTAATAGATTTGACGAAAGATTTTAATAAAAAGTGGAATGAAATAAAACCTAAACCGATTAGCAGTAAGATTTATAATGTAGATTATAGAAAAACACTTAGTACAAGAGATAAGCCTATTATGTTGTTTTATGATTATACTATTCGTCAAAATTTGAAAGACTTAATAAGTTTTGCATATTGTGTAAATCAGTATACTGTTGCATGGATGGTGGTTTGTAATAAAGATGATATTATTGTTCGTGAAATATTCAAAGGAGCTGATATCTACAGTTATGAATTAGATACGCATAGGTATTTTAAGAATTTTTTTATGATGACTAAGGATATATCCATGGAAAAAGTACTATTAACAAATATAAAGTTAAACGGTGATATTTATATTAAAGAAATCGAAGAGTCACCAATATTTACAATGTTAAATTTAGCATTGATAGGTAATAACATACCTACATCAGCGTTTGCTAAAATATTGGTACGAGAAACAAATATTGAAAAAACTGAAAAAGACTATGAGTATGAAGAAATTATTGAAAGACTGAAAGAGGAAGAGGAATAAAAATGGCATCGGAAAGAAAACTACCTAAGAATAGCAATATTGAAATAAAGGAAAATAGTAAAAAAGAAGAACTATTTAACTATCAAGAAGAAGCTATTAAAAACTTAGAAAGGTTAGATAGTTCATATCAACACTATTACAGAACATTAGTAGTCGTACCAACTGGTGGGGGAAAAACGAGAATTGCTATCGAGTATTTATATAAGAATGTATTATCTCAAAAAGGAAAGAAAGTTTTATGGGTATGTGAAAGATTATCTTTATTGAGTCAGGCTTATAAAGCTTTTGAAAATTTGGCTACGAGAAATCGATTAGGTGGTAAGGCTTTGTATGTTACAGCACATATTTTTTCAAGTAAGAACACATCATTTAGAGATGAAAATTTATCAAAAGATGTGCAACTGATATTAACTACAAAGCAGACATTATGCAAAATTTTAGATTGTGAAGAGGGAACATCAAGCAATAAGGACAGAGTAATTTATAAAGAATTTTATGATTGGTTAGTAGGTACAGAAGGTTTAACTGTAGTTATAGATGAGGCTCATCATGCAGTGGAGAAAGATTACGAGAATATTTTGGGAACTTTAAGTAGTGTTATGGTGGGAGGTAAGAAAAGAAAACCTTTACATATTATAGGCTTAACGGCAACTCCAAAGAATACAGAAAGATTTTATCCTATTGATAATGTGTTCTTTCATGGTGTAGATGGTAAACATAAAGCCACAACGACTACATGCTATGCAAGTAGGGTATCAATAAACCAGTTGATAGCAGAAGGGTATCTTGCTAAGCCTTTTCTTGCAAAGAAGGATAAGCCCAAAAGCGATAAAGAATTATATAAAAGTATAGCAGATACGTATCTCATGGGGGTAAGCTCTTTAACGTTAAAGGCTTTACAATTACAAGAGAAGAAGTGTGCAAAGCTTCCAAAGATAGGTGCAGAGTCTTTTGGACAAACAGTAATTTTTATAGAGTCAAGAGATAAAGCTATTGAACTGTGGGTAGAATTTCGTAATAGAGAGATAGATTGTGGTCTGTCAATAAGTATAGATGGAAAAAATAATTTAGATAATCATAAAGATAAGCTTCAAAATTATTTAGATACAAGTTTATCTTCAGACCAGATAGTAAAGGTATATGAGGAGAGATATGCCAGTAATATCCTACCAGTCATTGTAAGCGTAGATAAGTTTAAGGAAGGAGTAGACGTACCTAAGACCCAGACAGTATTTATAGCAAGAGATAGCTCTACAGAAATATCAGTCACACAGATGGTAGGTAGAGCATTAAGGGGGGTACTGCAAGGTGGGACTTCGGAGGCATACTTGGTTGAGTTTGGAGATGAACAGCTTGATAAGGTACTGTGGGAAGTACCAGAAAGTAGTAGAGAAGAGGGGGTTATAGAACCACTGTTACAAGATTTTAAAGTTAAAAAATACATGGACAGTAATAATGTGGATGAAGAAGATATTAACTTATTAGAAGAACTAGAGAAAATAGATGCTTTGAAGTTTGCGGAAAATTCTAAGAGTATAGCAAATGTCCTCATGGGAAAAGTAATAAGGAACAATAATAATATAGTAAATAATGATATTTTGGTAAGAGTTTTGAACAGCTTTGGAAAAGTTGAAATTCCTATTGGATATATGCAAGTAGGACAAAGGTATTTACTTGTATGGGATAATACTAAGAATTGGTTTGACAATATTATAAAGGTTTTGAAAGACCTAGATAATTTGGAGGTACAGGCATTATGGTCAGTAGGTAAAAATTCTTTACTAAATTTAAGAGATAGCTGTTTGGATGATGTTATATATAAAAAACTATGTAAAATGGCAAAAAATTTAGACAGAGGTTTTGCAACGATATTTTGGAATTATGTGCATACGATTTTGTTTTATGTGTATGAAGTTTTGAACGAAGATTTAGTAAAAGGTTTATCAGAACTTGATGAATTTAAGAAAATTATATTTTTTTATGACTTTAATTCTAATCAAAAGGTTCAAGATTTGATTAAACAAATTGAGAATGAAACAGATGAGGAAAAAGTATCTAAAATTATTGATACTGGCTGGGAAAGGCTAAAGATAGAAATAAGTAAAGAGGTTCAAGAAGAGTATTTTAAAAAATATTTGGAACAATATTCACTAAAATATCATAAGGCAGAAGCGGAAAAGGAAAAAAGTGATTATTTTAGAATTAGGTTATATAGGGATGGTCGCAAGCGAGAAAATCTTGTAAAGCTATTACAACTTATTATACAAGGTGGAAAAATCAATAAGGAAATAGAAGAAGATTTTGATTTTTATGATGTATTTGGTGGAACAGGGACTATGACAGTTTGTATGGATAAATTTTGTAAAGGCGTTCGACATTTTAATGAGGTTGATACTGTTCTTTGCAGAGTTTTGTATTTGATGAAGGAATATAGTGATGTTGCGGTAGAAGATTTTGAAGAAAAGTTTGAGGAATTTCACAATAAATGGGTTAGCCATATTGAGGAAGGCGTTGCTACTGATATAAAGGCTATGCAAAAGCATATAAGGGATATATTTGGAGACTATGAAAACTTTACTATATCTGAGTTTAATACTGAGTATAAGGAGAAACAAAAACATATACAGTCAAGACTAAATGAATTAAAGGAAATTGCAAACGACCAGTCACAAAAAAATGAGGTTTCTGCAAGGAAAATAAAAGAGAATTATGAACGTTTGTCAAAGTTAAAACAAGCATTGAAAAATAAACAGGTTGAAAAATTTGTTAAATTGTATTTAGGATTATATGTGATATTCAATAAGCACTTGAAAAGACTCAATACTGGTAGTAAAAAATACTTGCGAGAGGTATGGAATGATGAAATAAATAGTGCCAGTGAAAATGATATAGAGTTGCAACATGAGGATTATATGTTATTGTATGCTTTTATTTATGTTTATAGCTTTTCGAGTAATAAGGTATCAGTTACATCAAAGTCGGGGGTAAATCCTACACAAATCGAGCAGTTTAAAAAAATTCTGAAAGAAGATACAGAATGGCTGAGTGGATTTTCTGATAGGCTACAAGGTGTTGATATTACTTCAAAGGGTTTTGAGGAAATTTTACCCAAAATATCAGATGACAAAAATAAAAGCGATGTATATTATTTAGACCCACCTTATTTTCTTACGAAGCAATATGTTTGCAAATTTTCTGATGCAAATCATTTAGATATGTTAAAATGGCTTCGAGAAACAGAGTGTAATTGGATATTTTCTTGCAAAGCATTAGAAACTAATATGACCTTACTTAATAGAAAGAAAAAGGAAGGAGAAAAGTATATTAAGACAGGAGAAAAGACTCTTGAAGAATATTTTAAATTGTTCCTTTACGGTGAGTCGGAGAAGATAATGAGAAAAGAAAATGGTGAAGAATACAGAGAAATTTCTGCTGACGTTTCGAGTGGAAAAATTCAGAAGAAAAAATTGTATGTATATTATGCTGAACCATTGAAAGGTAATAATTATGAAATTATGATAAGCAATATTTCACCAAGTAAAGAAAACAGAAAAGTATTTGAGTCTTATAATTTTAGGTGGGAGACTTTTACAGTATTCTTAAAACAACATTCTAACTATGATACATATAGTAAAAAGGTATCAAAAAGTTAAAATTCATATCAAGGGCGGTGTCCGTTAGGGCTACCGCCCATCTTTTAACATTCCAAACAATTCTATATTTAAGTAAACGCAAAATAGCGAGTACCTTGACATTTTTAGGCGGCTGCTTTGCAGCCACCGATATTTAAGCTTTGCGAATCCCTGCCGGAAGTTTTTCTGACCAGGGCAGAAGATCTTCCAGAAAAGAACAGTCCTTATCATTCATGTGTTTCGGAATCTCTTCCAAGAGATGCTGCACATAATCAAAAGGTTTCAGATTATTGGCTTTTGCAGTTTCTACAATACTGTAAATAATTGCGGAAGATTTGGCTCCATGAATCGTATCGATCATCTGCCAATTCTTCTTTCCAATACAAAAACCTCGGATTGCCCTTTCGGATGCATTATTATCAATCGGAACATCTCCGTCTGTAAGAAATACCCGGAGATATTTTTCCTGATTTCGTGCATATCTAACGGCATCACCAAATTTGTCCTTTTTGGACACATTTATGGTTTTCAGGTACGCAAAAAAAGCATCCACAAGAGGTTTGATAACCGCCTGTCGCTGTTTCAGTCGTTCATCAGAAGAAAGGTCATTCAATTTCCCTTCTTCCCGATAGATTGCCTGAATCTGTTTCATCAGCAGAAATGCATTGGATTCCTTTTGGGATGGTTTGGGAATCAGCTTCAAAGCTTCATCAAATCTGCGGCGACAGTGCACCCAGCATCCAGCAATGGTCAGTTCTTCCAATTCTTTTTCTAAAGTATGGTAGACCTGATAACCATCTGTTACACAGATGCCATCGTATCCTTTCAGGAATTCCCGTGGATGGGATGCATTTCTTGTCTGCTGGTATTCATACAGGACAATCTGCCGGTCTTGATACAGATGACCAGAACGGTATACCCACATCCAGCTTTTGCTTCCGGCTTTGCGTCCGTCATGGTTTACAAGCACCGGCGTCTCGTCTGCCTGGATCACATGATAGAAATACAATTCTTCATGAAGATGATCATAAAGGATCGATAGATATTCCTCTGCCAAACGTATGCACCAGTTTGCCATGTTCTGCCTTGTGATCTGCAGGCCATAACGCTGGAATTCCTGCTCTAACCGATAGAGAGGAACTGCATTCACATACTTTCCATTGATGATCGCAGCTCCAAGAGATGGTGATACCAAACTTCCATGCAGTAATGCTTTTGGATGGTCTGCTTTGACCATGTGCTCATCTGTTTTGCTGGCATACACACCGATGTGATGTTCTTCTACCTCTACCCTCGCAGGTACAAAATGATATTTTTTGGAAATGGCATCCGGTAACTGTTTCCACCCATTGACACCGAATTCTATTTCCAATTCCTCCTCTGACAGATAATGGTCAATCCGTCTGACCGTAAGTCCGGAAAGATCTGATTCTTTCTTTCCCTTACGCTTTGGCTGTTTTGGAGATTTGAGTTCCAGCTCATCAGGTTCTTTTTCATTGAGAACGTAGACAGCTTCCGCTTCATTGAAAAAAACAATAGTGCCGTCTACTTCTTGAAAACAGATCTGGCTGGTATCTTCCATTTTTTCAGATGACCTTCCAAAACGGTTCTGCTTACCAAGGATTACCTGTTCCATCAGAAGCTGCATTTTTTCATTCGATGCGTGAAGCTCCTTTGTTATGGCTTCCAATTGTTCCTGCTGTTGTAAAAGAAGCTGGATAAGAAACGACTTATCAACACTATTTAATTGTTCCTCCGTATACTTAACTGCCATAACCAAACCTCACTTTCCTGAGTGCTATTATAGCAGAACCAACGGTTTTTGGCTATTTTTGAATTCTGTCACCTTCGTCATTTTGACAGTGGATAACAGTCATGAATACCTGAAAATAAAAGCCTGAATTTCAGATATTTATGACTGTTATCCACAATCTGAAAAGTTTTGGAATCAGGAGTATATAGAAACTCACAGAAAACTTTCAGGATGTGAATAACTTTAAATTTTATATTGCACAGGGTGATTTATCATGGATGAAAGCAATTTTATTTTCTACGTTTTGCACAAATCACAAGGAGAATTCTGGACAGGAGATTTCTTCTATGGGATGTCTGGCAACGATTTCCAGACCTTGCATTAACATTTGATACTGGTCTGCACTAATTTCCAGTGCTTCTTCTTGTGTACGGGGCCAGCGGAAGTTTCCGTTTTCAATCCGCTTGTACAGAAGTAGAAATCCATCGCCCTCCCAGATAAGCCCTTTTATCCGATCTGTACGTTTGCCGCAAAATAAGAATAATGTATTCTTATCGTAAGGATCAAGCTGGAACTGAAAACGTATGATTCTGGCCAAGCCATCGATCCCTCTGCGCAGATCCGTAAATCCAGTCGCCAGATATACTTTTTTGAACCCGGAGCCATC
>ERZ894183.961-NODE-961-length-18132-cov-14.765669_pt1 | contig 18132 bp, 20 predicted proteins | sample MGYA00380279_ERZ894183 | MGnify/ENA primary metagenome ERZ894183 (study PRJEB32331, sample SAMN06328422) | human gut metagenome | biome: human gut microbiome; feature: stool | host: Homo sapiens | collected 2013-06-26 ... | reverse complement strand
TCTACAGAGGGTGTCTTTCTTTTGTGCAATATTTTGGATTTGCTCATTTATAGTTAAAAAAAGGCATTCGTTCTGTGGATTCCAAGTGGAGTATGAGATGGGTACAAAGCAGGATTATTCCAAGCAGCCGGCAGAATATTGGCGAAATCCTCCGGGCAAACGGAATGCGTTCCTATGATGAACACAAGCTGTTATTAAAAAATGAGGGGCGGAGCTGTCAGGACGATTTTTATATTGAAGATATGTAAATACGTTAGGACACTTTTCAGGGATAGGAGAATGCTGAAAAGTGTCCTTTTTTAAAAAGGTTTATTTCTTTTTCTTATGCACGTTCCGGATCGTCTTTTTCTTGCGGGGCGCATTTTTCTTCTGTTCCTGCTGCTGTTTTGACACAAGGCTCATCGTCTTTTTGTCGTTCTGGCGCGGGCGGATGAGGCATTTTTCGCCGTAGCCGATCAGATCCGTCCGCTTTGCGAGGGTCAGGGCTTCCACCACAAGGTCATAATTTTTCGGGTTCCGGTACTGGATCAGCGCGCGCTGCATGGCTTTTTCATGGGGATTTTTTGCCACATAGACAGGCTGCATCGTGCGGGGATCCACTCCGGTGTAGTACATGCAGGTGGAAATGGTGGACGGCGTCGGATAAAAATCCTGTACCTGCTGGGGCATGTAGCCCAGATCCCGCAGAAATTCCGAAAGCTCCACGGCTTCCTTTAAGGTAGAGCCGGGATGGGAGGACATGAGATAGGGAACCAGATACTGTTTTTTCTGCAGCTTGGCGTTCATATCCTCATATTCCTTGACAAAGCGTTTATACACCGATACGCGGGGCTTTCCCATTTTTTCGAGTACCGCATCGGAAATATGCTCCGGAGCCACCTTGAGCTGGCCGCTGACATGGTGTTCGCACAGCTCCTGCAAAAAGGTTTTGTCCGGATCGTTGACCAGGTAATCAAACCGCAGCCCGGAGCGGATAAAGACTTTTTTTACGCCGGGGAGCGCCCGCAGCTTCCGAAGAAGGGCAAGATAGTCGGAGTGGTCGATTTTTAAATTTTTGCAGGGCGTCGGGAAGAGGCACTGTCTGTCCGGGCAGACGCCGGCTTTCATCTGCTTTTCGCAGGCGGGGGCGCGGAAATTGGCGGTCGGGCCGCCTACGTCGTGGATATAGCCCTTAAAATCAGGCTCCTTGATAAAGTGCTCCGCTTCCTCCACGATGGATTCATGGCTTCTGGTCTGGATGATCCGCCCCTGATGGAAGGTCAGGGCGCAGAAGCTGCAGCCGCCGTAGCAGCCCCGGTTGCTGACGAGGCTGTATTTGACTTCCTCGATGGCGGGAACACCGCCCAGCGCCTCGTAGGAGGGATGGTAGGTGCGCATATAGGGCAGGGCGTATACGCTGTCCATTTCGTTTGTGCTCAAAGGCTTGGAGGCGGGATTCTGCACGACCAAAACGCCGTTGTCATATTCCTCCGTCAGGCGTTTCCCGCGGAAGGGATCGGTGTTCTGATATTGGATATAAAAGCTTTTTGCATAATTTAGCTTGTCTGCCAAAAGCTCCCGGTAGGAGGGCAGGGACAGCGCGTCGTAGACGTCCTCTTTTTTCGTTGTTTTGTAAACGGTTCCCGGAATAAAGGTCACATCCCTGATGTCCAGACCGCTGTTGAGCGCTTCCGCGATTTCCACAATACTCCGTTCGCCCATGCCGTACATCAGAAGGTCTGCGCCGGATTCGATCAAAATAGAAGGCTTTAGCTTATCCGACCAGTAGTCGTAATGGGCAAGCCGCCGCAGGCTGGCTTCAATCCCGCCGATCATAATGGGAACGTCGGGATATGCCCTGCGGATCAGCTTACAGTAAACGGTAGTGGCATAATCGGGGCGTTTTCCCATGACGCCGCCGGGAGTAAAGGCGTCTTTTTCCCTGCGCCGTTTGGAAACGGAGTAATGGTTTACCATGGAGTCCATATTTCCGCCGGTGACTAAAAAGCCGAGGCGGGGCGCTCCGTAAATTTTGATGCTGGAAGGATCCTTCCAGTCAGGCTGGGAGATGATCCCGACAGAAAAGCCGTTGGCGGTCAGCACGCGGCTGATGATGGCGTGCCCGAAAGAGGGGTGATCCACATAGGCGTCCCCGATCACATAGACGAAATCAAACTGTTCGATCTGCCGGTCTTCCATATCCTTCCGGCAGATGGGTAAAAATCCTGTATCCATAAAAACCTCATTTCCGATGAAAATATCATAGTCTGCATAGATAGTTTAAAGAAAATCCGGAGTAAATGCAATAAAAATCGCCGCGGATGCAGCAGATGTGCCCGACAGCCCTCCGCCGGCTGCCAATTCTCCTTCGCTCGCCAGTCGGCTTGCGGAAAATCCCTGCCGCCCGCAGACAGCGCCAAGCCGGAGGATAGCGGCGGGCAAAACGATTCCCTATGGACATCTGCGCAGCGGTAAAATATAATAAACCCGTAGGCTGCTTGAAAACGACGGGATTTCAAAGGAAAAGAGCAGAAACAGAAAGAGGGATACGATGATACACGAAAAAATTGATGTGAGAAACGGGGGCTCCATGGAATATGCCGCCCTGTATACGTACATACTGGACGATTCGCCGGAGATCGGGATTTCCAAAAGACCGGCGGTGATCGTCTGTCCGGGCGGCGGCTATGGAATGACCTCCGACCGGGAAGCGGAGATCATAGCGATGCAGTTTTGCGCAATGGGCTATCACGCGGCGGTGCTGCGGTATTCGGTGGCTCCGGCGCGGTTCCCGGCGGCGTTTTTAGAGCTTGGGAAAGCGGTGCAGACGATGCGCCAGAACGCGGAGAAATGGCATGTTGACCCGGAACGGATCGTGATCTGCGGCTTTTCCGCAGGCGGGCATATGGCGGGAAGCTACGGCACATTCTGGGCGGAGGACTGGGCAGGGCAGGCGCTTGGGGCAGATTGGGAGCAGCTGCGTCCAAACGGCATGATTTTGTGCTATCCGGTCATCACGTCGGGCAGCTATGCCCATGCGGATTCCTTCAAAAACCTTCTGGGGGATGAATATGAGGCGAAAAAGGAATCGCTTTCGCTGGAAAAGCATGTGAATGAAAATGTGCCCCGCACCTTTTTGTGGCATACGGCGGAGGATGACTGCGTCCCGGTGCAGAATTCGCTTTTGTATGCGGCTGAGCTGGCGGCGCATCACATTCCGGTGGAGCTGCATATTTTTGAAAAGGGCGGGCACGGGCTGTCGCTGGGCAGCAGGCTGACGTGCAATAAGGACGGCTATGGGCTGAATCCCGCCTGCGGAAAGTGGCTGGATCTGGTGCACACATGGATGGAGAACTGGCTTTTGGAGGGATGAGTGATGATCGCCCATGAGCTGAGCCTTTATGAGCAGAAAATATTGAGCGACCGGGAATTTCCGGTGCAGGTATTTATGAACCGGCCGCAGGGGAAGTGCCAGTATTTTGACATGCACTGGCACGAGCACATCGAGCTGCATTATGTATTGGAGGGGGAAACGAAGATCCAGTTAAATCAGGAGATCGTTTCGGCGCGAAAGGGCAGCCTTGTGATCGCAAACAGCAACGTGCTGCACGCGGGCTTTTCAGAGGAAACCGGCGGCGCGATGCTCGTGATGATCTTTGAAATGGGCGCGCTTTCCGGGGAGCTGGCGGAAAAAAATATCATTTTCCAGCCGATCATCCGGGATGATGAGCGGATCGGCGAGCTGATGCGGCAGATTTATGAGGAGCAGGAAAAGCGGGAAACGGGCTGGAAGCTGGCGTGCAAGGGAGCGCTTCTTTCACTGGTCTGCTATCTGGCGCGCCACTATGCGCAGGAAGAGCTGACAGACCGGGAGAGTATGCGGCGGCGCAAAAATCTGGAGCGGCTAAATACTGCCCTCCAATATATCGAGGCGAATTATCCGCAGAACATCAGCAACGGGGAGCTGGCGGAGCTGGTGCATTTGAGCAGCGACCGGTTTAACCATCTGTTCCGAGAAAGCGTGGGAACCGCGCCGCTTCATTATATCAACGAGGTGCGCCTGAAAAAAGCGATGAACCTGCTGAAAAACGGGGAATACACGGCGGCGCAGGTGGCGGACGCGGTGGGCTTTTCAGATTATAATAATTTCGGGCGGCTGTTCCGGCGCTATTTCGGGTGCACGCCGATGGAAGCGCGGAAAACACAAAATTAAAAACAGCAGAATTGTATGAGGATACAGCAGGGAAAGGCTATCTTTTCCCTGCTGTTTTATTTATAGTAAATGTGAACAGGGAAAAAAGAAAAAAATAAGTAAAATCATAAAATATCACAATAAAAGCAGGAGGATTCAAGAATGAAACTGGGCGTATTTACAGTTGTTTTGGGAGATCTGCCGTTGGACGAGGCGTGCAGCTTTCTGGCGGAAAACGGCGTGCAGATGGTGGAGATCGGCTGCGGCGGATTTCCGGGGAAGGCGCACTGCGATGCGGCAGAGCTTCTGTCAGACGATGAAAAGTGCAGAAAATTTGCGGACACGATCAAAAAGCACGGGCTGGAGATCAGCGCCCTGAGCAGCCACGGCAATATGGTGCATCCGGACAAGGAAATCGCGAAAGCCTTTGACGACGATCTGACAAACGCCATCCTTTTGGCGGAAAAGCTGGGCGTTCCGGTGGTAAACACCTTTTCCGGCTGTCCGGGAGGAAGCCCGGAGGACAAAACGCCGAACTGGGTGACCTGCCCGTGGCCGGATGATTTTTCACATATTCTGGATTATCAGTGGAACGAGGTGCTGATCCCTTACTGGAAAGAAAAGACAGCGTTTGCAAGGGCGCACGGCGTTCATAAGATCGCGCTGGAGCTGCATCCGGGCTTTTGCGTTTACAATACAAAGACGCTGCTTCGCCTGCGCGAGGCGGTAGGGCCGGAGATCGGCGCAAACTTTGATCCCAGCCATCTGATCTGGCAGGGCATGGATCCCGTGACCTGCATCCGCGAGCTTGGAAAGGCGGGGGCGCTGTTCCATTTCCATGCAAAGGATACGAAGGTGGATGCGGCAAATACCGCGTTAAACGGTGTTTTGGATACCGTGCACTACGGGAAGGAGCTGGAACGCTCGTGGATTTTCCGTTCCGTAGGATACGGACACGGGGAGGAATACTGGAAGGCGATCGCCTCCGAACTGCGGCTTGCAGGCTATGATTACGCGATCAGCATCGAGCATGAGGACAGCCTGATGTCCGGCAGAGAAGGACTGTTAAAGGCGATCCAGTGCCTGAAAAATTCCCTGATCTTCGAGGACAGGGGCAGCATGTTCTGGGCATAAGGCGCAAAAGCTACTTTGTCAGGGGTCTGCCTGCCCGCCGCACAGCCTGTGGCTGCCCCGGCACTTTGGCAGACGCTGCCTTCGCTCAGGAGGCGGTATGATGAAAAGAATGGAGAGAGACATGAAACATAGAATTGCAATGGTCGGGTTCGGCGGGATGGCGAACTGGCATTATGATCTGATCCAGACGATCGAAGGTCTGGAGGTGGCGGGAATCTGGGATATTAAGGAGGAACGCCGGGAGTATGCGCGTAGGAAGGGCGTGCACGTTTATGAGAGCATGGACGATCTGCTGGCGGATGAAAGCACGGATCTTGTCCTTGCGGCAACGCCGAACGACGTTCATAAGGAGATCGCGGTGCGCGCGATGGAGGCGGGCAAAAACGTGGTTTCCGAAAAGCCCGTAACCCTCTGTTCTGCGGATCTTGCGGTAATGCGGGAAGCGGCGGAGCGGACGGGGAAATTTTTTACGGTGCATCAGAACAGACGCTGGGACGAGGATTTTCTGACGGTAAAAAATGTTCTGGCGCAGGGAAAGCTGGGCGAGATATTCCGGATCGAATCGAGGGTACACGGTTCCCGCGGGATCCCGGGCGACTGGCGGCAGGAGCCGGAGCACGGCGGCGGGATGGTGCTGGACTGGGGCGTGCACCTTTTGGATCAGGCGCTTTTATTTTTCCCCGGCAAGAAGCTGAAAACGGTTTACGCGACGCTGACGAATGTGACAAACCAGCTGGTAGATGACGGATTTTCGGCGGATCTGGGATTTGAAAACGGCGTGCATGTGCTGGTTGAGGTAGGAACGAGCAACTTTATCTCCCTGCCCCGCTGGTATGTGCTGGGCGCAGACGGAAGCGCGGTTATCGAAGATTTTGGACGGGACGGCAAAATCGTGTGCGCGACGGGCGCAGACGAGGGCGACGTGGTTCCGGTGATCACGGCGGCAGGGCTTACCAAGACGATGGCGCCCCGCAGGGACGATACGATCCGCACAGAAGAGATGCCGTGGGCAGACAGTGACATCCGCGACTTCTACAAAAACGTGATGGCGGTGATCGAAGGAAAAGAGGAGCCGAGGATCAAGCTGGACGAGGTGGCAAGGGTTATGCGTCTGATGGAAGCAATTTTTGAATCCGCAAGGACAGAGCAGGTCGTGAGATTCGAGGGATAAAAAGGAGAGAGGGCTATGGGACGGATACCGGTTGCGGCGCAGGTATATTCGGTGCGCGATGAAGCGGAGGCTGATTTTGAGAAAACGATGCACCGCCTTGCACAGATGGGCTATGACGGGGTGGAGCTGGCAGGAATGTATGGAAAAAGCGCGGAAGAGATCGGTGCGGTTTTAAAGAAAGAAGGGCTTGCAGCGATCAGCGCGCACGTTCCCGTTGAGGAATTTGAAAAGGACATGGAGGGCACGCTGGACGCTTATGCGTCGCTGGGATGCAGATGGCTGGCGATCCCGTGGCTTTCCGAAGAAAGGCGGTTTGGCGCAGGGCGCTATCAGGAGACGCTTGCGCTGATCCGGGCGGTTTCGGAGGGCTGCAGACAGCGGGGGATGCGGCTTTTATACCACAATCATGATTTTGAGTTTCAAAAGACGCCGGAGGGCGTATATCATCTGGATCAGCTGTATGCAGACGTGCCGGAAGAGGTGCTGGGCGCAGAGCCGGATCTGTGCTGGGTAAAGGTAGGCGGGGAGGATCCCTGCGCCTTTTTAAAGCGGTATGCGGGGCGCTGCCCGGTGCTCCACATGAAAGATTTTCGCAGGACGGACGCGGGCGCAGAGCTGGTATGCTTAGGCGACGGCGAGCTTGGCGTAAAAGAGGTTCTGGAAGCCGGGATTGCAGGCGGCGCGCAGTGGATCGTGATCGAACAGGACGACCACCCTTACGGGGAGCCGATGGCGGATATGGAAAAGAGCCTCCGATTTTTGGAGCGCTGTGAAAAGGACTGAGTACGGAAAGTTATTATTTGTGCAGGAGCGTCGCAAATAGCCGGAAGGGCAGACGGGAAAGCGCGTCCGCGTTTTCCGTTCGCCTTGCCGCTTACGCTCCGGAATGGAGGTTAACATGGAAAAAAAATTAAGAGCGGGAATCGTAGGCTGCGGCGGCATTGCAAACGGCAAACATCTGCCTGCGATCAAAAGAAACGGGAAGTTTGAGCTGGTGGCGTTCTGCGACCTGATCCGGGAGCGCGCGGAAAAAGCAAAGGAAGAATACGGCACGCCGGACGCGCGGGTTTATACCGATTATAACGAGCTTGTAAAGGAGGATCTGGACGCGGTCTATGTTTTGACGCCCAACAGCGCCCACGCCCCGGTAAGCATCGCGGCGATGGAGGCGGGCAAAAACGTGATGTGCGAAAAGCCGATGGCAAAGACGTACGCGGAAGCAAAGGCGATGCTGGATACGGCAAAAAAGACCGGGAAGATCCTGACGATCGGCTATCAGAACCGCTACCGCGCAGATTCCCAGTATCTGAAAAAAGCCTGTGAAAACGGCGATCTGGGCGAGGTTTATTTTGCGAAGGCGCACGCGCTGCGCAGACGCGCGGTTCCGACATGGGGCGTATTTCTGGATGCCGAAAAGCAGGGCGGCGGCCCTTTGATCGACATCGGGACCCATGCGCTTGACTTGACGCTTTGGACGATGGACAACTATGAGCCGGAGAGCGTGACAGGCTCCGTATTCCGCAAGCTGGCAGACCAGAAGGATACCGGAAACGCATGGGGAGACTGGGATCCCGAAGAATTTACGGTGGAGGATTCCGCCTTTGGCTTTATTAAAATGAAAAACGGCGCGACGATCGAGCTGGAAGCCTCATGGGCGCTGAATACGCTGGAAGTGGACGAGGCAAAGACGAGCCTTTGCGGCACAAAGGCGGGGGCGGATATGAAGGACGGACTGCGCATCAACCGGGTGCAGTACGGCAGGCAGTGTGTGGAAAAGCCGGATCTGAACGCGGGCGGCGTAGCATTTTTTGACGGCGTGGAAGAAAAACCGGATGACGTGGAGCAGCGGGTGTTTTATAATGCTGTTATGAACGGCGGGGAGCTGACGGTAAAGCCGGAGCAGGCGCTCGTGGTAACGCGGATTCTGGAAGCGGTTTATGAGTCGGCAAAAACCGGGAAAACCGTGTATTTTGATTAAAATGGAGGATATGATGGAACTTGGAATGATCAGCTGGATCCGGGAAGAGGATTTTGCACATGTGAAGGAAAAAGGGCTTTCCTTTGTGGAATTGGACGTCAACGACCGGGCGCAGGAATTTCTGGACAATCTGGAAAAAATCGCGGAAAGGAGCAGCCGCTTTGAGCTGCCTGTGGGCGCGGTAGGACGCTGGGGAAGCGACAGGATCGACGAAAACGGCATCCGTCAGGAGGAGTTGGAGCTGGAGTACCGCCTGATCGATGCGACGGCGTATCTGGGCTGCAACGTTTATATCACGGGCTGCAATTATGTGGAAAGCCTTTCTTATTATGAAAACTGTACCCACGCGATCGCTTACTTTGAAAAGCTGATCGCCTACGGCAAGGAAAAGGGCGTAAAGATCGCCACCTACAACTGCCGCTGGAACAATTTTGTATGCGATCCGACGGCGTTCCGGGTGATCCACGGCTATCTGAAGGATCTTTATATCAAATACGATCCGTCCCACTGCATTTATGACGGCGGCGACTATCTGAAAGAGGCAAGGGACTGGGGAAAACGGTTTGCGCACGTGCATTTGAAGGGCTCCCTTTTGATCGGCGGCGAGCGCTATGACGATCCCCCGGCAGGGCTGGATCAGACAAACTGGGGCGCATTTCTGGCGATCCTCTGCGCGCAGGGCTACGAGGGGCGTCTGAGCATCGAGCCGCATTCTGCGAACTGGCAGGGCGAGCTGGGCGAAAAAGGGCTGGACTATACGATCCGGTATTTCCGGGCGCTGGAGCTGTGAGCATGAAATGGATGATCGCTTCGGATCTTCACGGATCCGCTTACTATTGTGAGAAGCTTCTGGAAGCTATAAAGCGGGAAAAGCCCGGACGGATCCTGCTTCTGGGGGATATTTTGTACCACGGGCCGAGAAACGACCTGCCAAAGGGCTATGATCCGAAAGCGGTGACCGCAGCCCTGAACCCTTTGAAAAACCAGATCCTGTGCGTGCGCGGCAACTGCGATACGGAGGTGGATCAGATGGTGCTGGACTTCCCGATCCTGGCAGATTACTGCGTGCTGGATCTGGGAGAGCGGGCTGCGATCGCAGCCCACGGGCATCATTACAGCATGGAAAGCCTGCCGCCGATGAAGGCAGGCGACCTGTTTTTGCAGGGGCACACCCATGTGCCGGGGCATTGGGTAAAAGACGGGATTCTCTGCTTGAATCCCGGATCGGTTTCGATCCCGAAGGAGCAAAGCTGGCACGGCTATCTGATGCTGGATCAAAAGGAGGCGGTCTGGAAGGATCTGGACGGGATAGTAAAGGATCAGATCGGATTGGAAAGCTATACTGATTGAAGCAGCACGGCTTAAGGCAAAACAAAAAAGCGGCTGGCAGGAAAACCTGCTCACCGCTTTTTCGTTATATGAGGGGGGAGATAGTGAGTAATTCATCTATCCGTAAAATAGAATACCCAATAAATGTGTCCAGAGTATGACCACTTCCTAAAAAAGTCATAAATTTTATGAAACGGGGATAAATTTTGCGAAATTCATGATTTTCTCATACTTTTGTATTATACTGAAAACGGACCGGCGGGGGATGCCGGTCTTAAAAAAGAGCTGTTTTCAGGGGATTACAAAGAGGAAGGTTTATGAACGACGAACAATATTATGATTTTGTGCGGCCCTACGAGGACGCCATGCAGATGCTGCTGACCCGGCTGGACGTGCTGAACCACAGCCTGTACGGCACGTCGGACAGCCAGCCGATTCATTACATACAGGACAGGATCAAGCAAAAAAAGAGCCTTGAAGAAAAGCTTGCCCGTAAGGGCAAGGAGCCGACCGTGGACAACGCCAAGGATTATCTGCAGGACATCGCGGGCGTGCGTGTTATCTGTTATTTTGTGGACGATATTTATAATCTGGTCAAAAGCTTAAAGCGCCAGACGGATCTGATCGCCGTGCGGGAGCAGGATTATATCAAAAATCCAAAGCCAAACGGCTACCGCAGCTATCATCTGATCGTGGGCGTTCCGGTTTACTGCATGGACGGGATGGAATATTTTCCGGTGGAGGTACAGCTTCGGACGCTTTCGATGGATTTCTGGGCGAGCATGGAGCACCGCATTTCCTATAAAAAAGAGCGCGAGGATAAGGAAGCGCTGACGGAGGAGCTGCGCAGCTATGCCAACGTGCTGGTGGAGATCGAAAGAAGCTTCGAGCGGCACAACGAGATCGGCAAGCTGGAAAAATAAAAACAGCTGTTTCGGCACAGTGTCCTTTGATTGGGCGCCGCAAAACGGATATAGGAGAAGGAGAGTCTTTCAAATGGAAAAAAGAACAATGGATAAACTGGGAATCGACGTTTCGCTGCTGGGCTTTGGCTGTATGCGTTTTCCGACCACGCCGGACGGGAAGATCGACGAGCCGCGCGCCGAGGCGCTTTTGGACCGCGCGATCGCAGAGGGCGTCAATTATATCGACACGGCGTACCCTTACCACAACGGGGAAAGCGAGCCTTTTGTGGGAAAGGTGCTGTCCAAATATGACAGGGATTCGTTTTTCTTAGCGTCCAAGCTGCCGCTGTGGGCGGTGGAGACGCTGGACGACGCAAAGCGCATTTTTGCAGAGCAGCTGGAGCGTTTGCGGACGGATCACATTGATTTTTACCTGCTTCATGCGGTCAACAAGGAAAAGTGGGACAAAATGAAGGAGCTGGGCGTGGTAGACTACTGCGCGCAGTTAAAGGCGGAGGGCAAGATCCGCTATTACGGCTTTTCCTTCCATGACAGCTATGAGGTGTTTGAAGAAATTTTGCGCTACCGGGACTGGGATTTCTGCCAGATCCAGTATAACTACATGGATACACAGGAGCAGGCGGGCGATAGGGGCTATGCGCTGGCGGAAGAGCTGGGCGTGCCGCTTGTGATCATGGAGCCGGTAAAGGGCGGAAGCCTTGCGAATTTTTCCGAGGACATCAACGCAAAATTCCATGCGATGGATCCGGACGCAAGCATCGCGTCGTGGGCGCTTCGCTGGGTGGGAAGCCATTCCAATGTAAAGGTCATTTTAAGCGGCATGTCCACGGAAGGGCAGGTGGAGGACAACCTGCACACGTTTAACAGCTTTGCCCCTTTGGATGAAAAAGAGCAGGCGGTGATCGCAGAGATCGTAAAAGAATTAAAAAGCCGCGTCCAGAACGGCTGTACGGGCTGCCGCTACTGTATGCCCTGCCCGGTTGGCATCGACATTCCGAAAAATTTTGCGCTCTGGAACAAGTACCATATTTACGGAACCTACGACCATGTAAAAAATGCGTGGGAGAACGAGTTAAAAGAGGGCGAGAAGGCGCAGAACTGCGTGCACTGCGGCCGCTGCGAGGGGCTTTGCCCGCAGAAGCTTTCCATCCGGGCGGATCTGGAACGGGTGTATGAGGACATGAAGCGGGCGCAGGAGAATGGGGATTAAGGTGCGGAAACTGGAAAAACGGGTGGCGCTGGTAACGGGAGCCACAAGAGGAATCGGGAAAGGAATCGCTCTGGCGCTGGCAAAAGAAGGGGCGGTTGTCTATTTTACGGGAAGGACACAGGAAGAATATCAGGGAACGGTTCCGTTGGAAGGTTCCCTGTCTGCCACGGAGGAACTGATCCGGCAGGCAGGGGGAACCGGATATGGGATAAGGTGTGACCACACAAAAGATGATGAGACAAAAGCGGTGATCGACCGGATCATATCAGAACATAAAAAAATAGACATATTGGTCAACAGCGTCTGGGGCGGATATGAATATTTTACGGACGGCACGGAATTTTGGAAAGAAAAGGGGTTCTGGGATGCTCCGGCAGAGCGGTTTGACAAGATGTTTGACGCAGGAGTGCGCGCGCAGTATATGACAAGCCTGTTTGCCGTCCCGCATATGATAGAAGCGGGGAAAGGGCTGATTGTGAACCTGTCTTTCTGGGCGGCGGAACGCTGCGACAAGGGGACTGCCTACTGCATGGCGAAGGCGGCGACGAATAAAATGACGGAAGCGATGGCGTTTGAACTGAAAGATTATAATGTCAGCGTGATTACGATTTATCCGGGGCTTGTGAGAACGGAATCCGTTATGAGGTCGAAGGATTTTTTTGATCTCTCCAATTCCGAATCGCCGGAGTTTATCGGAAGGGTGGTGGCAGCGCTGGCGGCGGATGAAACGGTCATGGAAAAGAGCGGGACGGTGCAGATTGCCGCACAGGTGGCGCTGGATTATCACTTTCAGGATATTGACGGGAAGCAGCCGATACCGCTGACGGGGGAGGAATAGGAAATGCTGAATAGTAAAACTGTAAAAGAAATCATGTTTACTTTGGGCGCGGATTTATGCGGAATAGCCGGTATGGATCGATTCGATGACGCGCCAAAGGGCTATCATCCGTCAGATGTTTTCCCGGCGTGTAAATCTGTCATTTCTTTTGGATGCAGGTTTCCGGTAGGGACGCTTGCCTGTAAATCGGATATTCCATATACCAGAGTAAGAAATTCCATTACGCCCAAAATGGATGCGATGGCATTGGATTTTTGTATCGAAATGGAAAAACATCATGCCGTATGCGTTCCGATTCCTACAAATGAGAGCCGGTGGGATAAAAACACCGGAAGATGGCGTTCGATCGTTTCCCAAAAGCATATTGCGCAGGCGGCAGGATTAGGGACGATCGGGAGACATTCGCTGCTGATAACGCCGGAATTTGGAAGCATGGTCTGGCTGGGGGCGGTGCTGTGTGATCAGGAATTGGAGCCGGATGAAATGAAGGAACCGGTTTGTGATCACTGCAATTTATGTGTGGATATTTGCCCGGTAAATGCGCTGGAAAATCCGGAGATAAAACAGCAGACATGCTGGGATTTTGCATTTGGGGATGATGAAGAAGAGCGCACATGGAAAATTTCATGCCACAGGTGCAGGGATATTTGCCCGTATAATCTGGGAAGTCAAAATGCAATATTGGGGGAAAGAAAGTGGCAGCATTTATGAAGGAACGCTGTTGGAAAACAATAGACTTTTAAACAGCATCTATATTGGGGAATATTTTTGATTGAGATTAATATCATTTGCTCCCCAATATTACAAGAACTCGAAATTACAGACAAATAAAAAGTTCCGGTATTTCACATTTGAGTGTTTTTCCAACGATGAGGAAACGTTGCTGGCTATGAGAAAAAAATTAGAGAAGATGAAAGAAGATTTCTGCAGTCCAGCAGTCACAAAGAAAATAGGACATTACCGGTGGAACAGACAGAGCCTTTGCCATACTTTGTATTGTGAGAGATATTCTTCAGAGATTGGAGCTTGAAACAGAGAAGTAAAAAGCACTTATTTTATGGTTAAGGAGCAGGAAGGTAAAGAGGCAGGAAAATGCTGCAAATCAGATATGTTCAATTAGAAGATAAAGCGTTTTGGTATCGTCTTGATAAGCATTTGCCGGAACAGGAATTTGAGCGTAAAGTCAGAGAAAAAAGGGGATACGTTTTATTAGATGATAATAAACCGATCGGATTGCTGAGATATAATCTTTTTTGGGATAATACGCCATTTTGTACCATGTTATTTGTTGATCGGAATAATCAGAAAAAAGGCTATGGCAAAAAGCTGATGGAGCATTGGGAAGCTGATATGAAATCCCAGGGATACGGTATGCTTCTGACCTCTACACAGGTTGATGAAAAAGCGCAGCATTTTTATAGAAAATTGGGATATAGGGATTGCGGCGGTTTTGTTATAGATGTTCCCGGATATGAGCAGCCGATGGAGCTGTTTTTGATTAAGGATATTCAGTAAATTCGGATGGAACAGAAACTTTGGATTGACTGAATAAAGCGAGGGATGATTTTGAATATATGTTCAAGAAGATGGCATTGTGATAATTCAGAAGCTTACAGAGGAGTGTGATATTGTGAAAAATATGTGGAAGTATATTTTGATTGGTTTAGGTACTGTCATTTTAGAATGGATATTTTTAGCTATATTCTCCCCTTGGTTTAATGGTATGGGAGATTTGGGCGGAATTATTGTCGGTGTTGGCTTTTTTCTTGCTTTTGAAATGGTTATTTGCACAGGTGCAATTATTTCAAAAATTAACATCAATAAGGATAAGTGAGAAAATTTCAAGTTTACCAAAATGAAATTCTATAATAGCTAAGCAAAAGCTGAGTATCTTTGTTTTTTTCAACTATAAGGAAGCATTGTTGTCTATGAGAAAAAATTAGAGAAGGTAAAAGAGGATTTGGGCAGTCCGATTCAATGTTTCCAGAGGAGGCGATGATTCCATTTGTCCCCTTATGGTCTTGGCGCCCGGAAATACTTTACGTTGCAAACAGTTTGATCGACAAATTAAAAACGCTCTATACTTTTATGGTTGAATAAAGTATAATGAAGTGAACGACAAAGTCGAAATTTATGAATTGATTGGAGTGATTTCATATGAAAAATACAGTAATAAACAGTATCAACAACAATAGGAGGGTAACAATCTCTTAACCCTCTAAATAAAATGGAGGAAAGAAATTTGTATAATGAAAAGGATGTTATTTCTAAGTGGAACTCGGAAATGTATGATTGCGAGGAAACGGAAATATACGATGTAGAATTTGCCTTATCTGTTATAGGTGCTGAAGCTAAGCGTATTTTGGAAATTGCCTGTGGCAGTGGGCGTTTTCTTGTACCTATGGCAAATGCTGGACATGATGTTACAGGTATTGATTTTGATGAACATATGTTAAATAGAATACCGACAAAAATATCAGGTGTTCAAAATATTCATTGGCACAAGGCTGATGTTATTAAAGATGAGTGGGGAAACGGATTCGATGTTGTATTATTAGCGGCTAATTTTCTATCTAATATTGTGTCGGATATGGATTACGAAAAATCCCAAGAACTTATGATTAAGAAATCAGCCGATGCACTTATTTCTGGCGGACATGTTCTTATTGATTATGCATATACATTTTATCCTGAAAAATGGTTTGATATTCCACACCCGAATCTTGTATGGCAGGGAACAGATAGCGAGGGCAATTTTGGAAGAATGATATTGTATAATAATACTTATGATACAGAGACGGGTATTGCAAAATGTATTCGCAGATTTGAGATGACCCTTGCTGATGGAAGTACTCTTGTTGAGGAAATACCTACCGAAAAACATTTTGTGACGATCGGGCAGGTTCATGAGTGGTTAGAACGATATGGATTTATCATTGAAAACGAGTGGGGAGATTATAAAGGAAATCCCATTAGTGAAAATACAAACAGAGCAATTCTTTGGGCGAAGAAAAAGTAATGCAGTTCATTTAAAATTTGTAGTTTGTTCCCTTCTCATCTATTAGAGTGTAACAAATCCCCCCAGAGCCGGAGGTCAGCGTTCCTCCGGCTCGTTTTTTAGCATTTTTGCATCATCCACAAATATCCTGTAAAAATCATGGTAAGCGTCCCGCCCTGAAAAACGGGGGCGAGCGTTTTTTCAAACCATTTTCGGACGTCGGAGGGATTTTTGGAACCATTTTCGATCCGGACATTTACGTTGGACTGGATCATCATAAACTCGATAAAGGAGTCCAGATCAAAGGAATGGGTCAGTTCCAGCGTTTCACGGCAGAGAAACTGAAATCCAAAAGGCTTTACATCGGCGTCGCTCCATTCATGCTCGTTGCGGAAGGGCTTTGGAAATTCCGGCAGATATGCTTCGTGCCACCATTTGGCGTAAGCATTTTGCGGCACAGCGCTGTCGGAAACGGCAGGATCAGGCGCAAAAGAGGCTGGAACTGCCCGGTCAGATACCGCAAAATCATAAACTGCCAGAAGGCCGTGATCAGACAGGAGCGGGAATAGGTTTTTCAAAAAAGCCTCGCGGTCGATCCACTGGATCGCTCCGGCAGCAGTGACAATATCTGCAGGGGCGTCCAGCCGCACCTTTTCGGCGCTGCTGACAAAAAAGGAAAGCTCTGGGCCTGCGCCGCAGATTTCATTGGCGGCGCGGATCATTTCCGGGGAAATATCCGTGCCGATAACGGTCCGGCAGATGGCTTTGAGCGCCTTTGCGGACAGACCTGCGCCGCAGCCGACGTCCAGACCGCGCAAAAAGGAATCCGTGCCGGCAAGCTGCGCGATTTTTTCAATGACCTGCGGATGAAGCCAGGGACGTTTTTTGTAGCCGTCGGCGATTCTTTGCGCGTCAAAAGAATGGGAATCCATGGAAAGCCCTCCTTTTGTCAGTCTTGTTTTTGGTCGGATAAAAGCTGTTCCTTCTGATATTTGTAATGAAGCGTTTCCAGCGCTTCGTTTGCGGCGGTTCTGTTGATGATGGATTTGACAAGAAGATCCAGATCCGAATTTTCCGTGTAGTCTGCCGGGACAAAATAGCGGATCCGCCCGTCGCGCATCATTTTGTAAACCTTATTTTTGTCCATTGTGGAGTTGTTGTAAACACCGATGGAATGCCCGCCGTTGGCATGGACGAGCTTCATGCACGGGATGTCGGTGTCGCTGTCTCCGATATAGACCATATTGCGGAAAGGAACCCTCATCTGATCGGGAGAAAAAAAGTCGTTTACCGCAGGATCGTTAATGTCCAGCGTGCCTTTTTCGATGCGGAACAAAAACTGCGTTTTGCTCGTATAGTTGATGACCTGGGCGGGCCATACCGCGACGCCGTTTTCATTATAATAAAAAGAGCTGGCATAAATCTTTTCAAACGCTCCGGCGCGGGCGACGCAGGTTCCCTCGATCATTTCCTTTAAGCCGGAGGAAATGATATAGTGTTCGACGATAACCCCTTTTTGCATCCCGTATTCGCGGATTCGTTCAAACCACTTCTCCACGCCGGGAAATAACTGGACTTTTGAACCGTATTCTTCCAGCTTCTCCCTTGTAAAAAGGACTTTTCCCTCGGATTTGAGCTTCATCATGTACATGTAGGCAAGATTCTGATCCATTTCATTTTTGGTGGAGAGCTCGTTTGTTTTCTGCCAGAAATCCGGCACGTCATAGCCGACGGACTGAATGTAGCCCTGCGCCTGCATATCGTCGGGGGACAGCGTTTTGTCGAAATCGTAGCAGATGGCGATAACGGGTCTGGTTTCCTTGTGTTTCCGGTTGTATTCTTTGTCAGCCATGCAATGCCTCCTTTGTCTGGGTGTTACTATGATTTTACAATGATTATCGGAGGGATACAATGATTTTTGAAAGTTTTATCCACGGAAACGGGAGAAATCCGGTAATGAAGGAGTTAATGGAAGTTGGGAGGAAATCCGGTCTGAAAGATAGTATCGCTTCCCGGCGTTGATCCCCCCTGCTGCAGGTCGGCGCGGCAGGGAGGTTCAGACTTCTTTTGGGGAAGGTTCATTTTTTTAGGAAATTTATTTTTCTTTGCATTTGATCCCGTAATTTCCGCGGCTGCCGTTTTCATAACCACGGTATATTTTGTAAGCCTTGCCGTCGATTTCCACTTCGTCATCAGAGATAAAAGTGCAGGAAAGCCCGTTTTCTTCACAGTAGCGGGAGATAGAGTCCATTGTTTCAGAGAGGGACGGATAAACGGAACCGTTGTTATAGGGAACCCAGAATGATTTTTTAAACATGGTAAATCCTCCTCGTATAATAAGTTTGTAAGCAAAAGAAAACAGCTTACAGACTTATTC
>ERZ894183.924-NODE-924-length-18887-cov-46.556181_pt1 | contig 18887 bp, 20 predicted proteins | sample MGYA00380279_ERZ894183 | MGnify/ENA primary metagenome ERZ894183 (study PRJEB32331, sample SAMN06328422) | human gut metagenome | biome: human gut microbiome; feature: stool | host: Homo sapiens | collected 2013-06-26 ... | reverse complement strand
GAAACATTGTTCCAATTGTTCCGGTCCCCCCAATGAAAAGCACCCAAACCATTGACAGTCAATCACTTAGGGGCCGGAACAATAAAAATTTTATTGTTCCACCCATTGTTAAATACTATTTATTATGGAAAAAACTGAGAAATTGGGGCTACCCCCAACTGGAAAACTTGGAGTGTTCCGGCGATGGCTGGGGATATACTCAAAAGAGGAGCGGGAGGCCCTGGACTACGCCCGCAAATTGAAAAAGACAACCATGCAAATAACACGTGGACAGCAGAGTCTGCTGTCCCGTCCGTACTGGATGCGGCATGAGGACTGGGTTGAGGTCCGCAAATTACAAACCAAATTAGAAAGGAGGTGTAGAAAATGATTGCAATTTATCTGTTGGCCATCATCGGCCTGTTCGCTGTTATCGGGGGAATTCGCCAATGGTGGATCAACCCCCGACGAAAACTGGATCGATCCATCAAGCAGATGGAGAGAGCGGAGAGACGGATTCAAAAGTTCAAAAAGAAGTCGTAGGCGAGTAGAGTCAGTAGAATTGGTTCAGTAGAATTGGTGCCAAATTGGTCCAGTAGAATTGGTCCAGTAGAATTGGTCCAGTAGAATTGGTCCAGTAGAATTGGTGCCAAATTGGGCCTCCGCTTGACCCACAAATACTGGACGGTACTCGCGTATACAGAGTTGAAATTGTTTGATCCTCCGAAAACCCTCTCTATTTGTGATTTAGGAGGGTGTTTTAGGAACCTTTCCCCCATAACCCTTATAGATGTATTAAAACAAAAAAACATGAAAGAAAAACACTTTAAGCAGCTCGGGAAGAACTGGGCTTTGTACTCGGAGATCAATACCAAGTACTGTAATTGGACCCCGTCCATTGCCACGGTCCACGAAGGTATGATTTGGCCGAATGGCATTTCGGTCAAGTTCCTGTGGTTCGGTGTGACCCTCATTCGCGTAAGTGAATAAATTAAAGATCCCCGGGGCCAAACGCTCCGGGGATTGTTGTGCAGAAATAAATTTTTAATTTGTATAAGGTTTGATTATATTTGAGGCATGGCACGAAGTACATATAAAATGAGTCCGCTCGCCTATATGGAGGAGGGACAGAAAAGGCGAGACGCCGGAGAATTTGTAAAGCCCACCGATGCGGAGGAGCTTTATTTTGCATTCATCGAGTATTGCAAATTCATGCAGGATAACTACTACTCCCAGGCTCACAAGAATAGGAATGGCGAAGACTGTAGCGTCTACATTTCCCGTCCGATGACCATCGAATCATTTAGGCTGTTCGCTGGACTAAATCCTGTTGAGTACGGGGAACTCACAGGAGAACCGGTAGCAGCTGCAATTGGTGGTACCATCGAGGATGCCATCAACTCCCAGCAGATTGAGGGAGCACTGGTTGGCAAGTACGCTGCCAGCCTTATCCAGGTACTTCAAGGACGCAAGACCAATGTCAACCTGACGGGAGGCATCACTCTCGAACAGATAACCGGAATGGAGGTAAAATAAAATGGGACGCCGGCTTCAATTTGACACCAAAGGCAACGAGAAGCAGAAGGAAGTGGCTCGGTTATGGCTTGATGATTCGGTCACTGACATTCTGTATGCCGGCACGAAAGGTGCTGGCAAATCCTACCTCGGGTGTTCTTTGATAGCCGGCGATGCCCTCACCTACCCGGAGACATTTTATTTTATTGCGCGTAAGACGGCTGCCGACCTGGTCCGGTACACAATCCCCTCCATCTACGAGGTATTTACCCACTGGGGCATCACGGAGAACTACTACCACTTTAATGGCCAATACAACTTCTTTGAGTTGTACAACAAAAGCCGCATCTACCTCATCGATGCCAAGTACAACCCCAGCGATCCCATGTATGAGAGATTCGGGTCCATGCAGATGACTCGGGGATGGATTGAGGAGGGTGGCGAGTTTATCCGCGAGGCGAAGACCAACCTCCAGGCTTCCATCGGTCGATGGAAGAACGATGTCTATAAGCTGGCTCCCAAACTCCTCATCACCTGCAACCCGTCAAACAATTTTCTCTACACGGACTACTACAAGCCATGGAAAGAGAACAAGCTGCCTCCTTGGCGTCGGTTCGTCAAAGCTCTGCCCCAGGACAACAAGACTCTCCCGGAAACGTACATTGAAGGACTTCTCCGGAACCTGACCCAGTCGCAGATCGAGCGACTGGTCTTTGGCAACTGGGAGTATGACGATGACCCGAATTGGCTGGTCGACTATGATGCAGTGTGCGACATGTTCAGCAATGAGTTCGTGCTCCCGACGGGCGACAGGTTCATCAGCACTGACCTTGCCGGGAAAGGACGAGACAGTTGGGTGGTTGGAACCTGGGATGGCATGATCTGCCGAATTCCCATTGCCAAAGGCTTCTCGGAAGGCAAGGAGATGGAGGAGAAGATCGCTAAATTGGCCACTGGTCTGAAAGTCCCCCGGTCCAGTATCGTCTCGGACGCTGACGGACTTGGGTTCTACTTGGAGAGCTACCTGAAAGGCATCCGGGAGTTTCACGGAGGACAGTCAGCTATTGACTCCAAGACGTACAACAACATCAAGTCGGAGTGCGCATTCAAGCTGGCGGAGCTCATCAACAAGCGCCAGATCCACATCATCTGCTCTCCCGAAGTTCAGGAGAAAATCAAGCAGGAGATGACGGTACTCAAGTCCAAGAACACGAACTCCGCTGAACAGAAGCGAGAGATCATCTCCAAGGACACCATGAAGCAGCTCCTCGGCAGGTCACCAGACTTCCTGGACATGCTCATCATGCGAATGATATTTGAGATAAAGCCGAAGGCGACTGGCATGAAGTCCGCCAAAATAATAATCCCCACAAAACGATGATACTGGACATCATAACCCTCATCCGCGACATAGTCAAGATGGTCAATCCTCTGGCCGTCTTTGAGTGTGACCAGGCTCGAATGCTGAACGTCAAAGTAGACACGATGGAAAGATTCGTAACAGACTCGGACGGCAATCGGGTATCGTCTGACTTTGTCTATGTTGAGGAGCCCACCACTGGCTACTATGATATTCCTTACAGGGGGCACCAGAAGCAAAGGACCGTCATGCAGATATACTTCTGCAAGTTCGAGCCGATGGCCAACGATGCCTACAAAGGCGACACGAAGTTCAGCCAGAACTCGCCCACCATCGGACGACTGGAGTTGAAGAATCAAATTGAGGAACAGATGGTTCGGCCATTCTTGTATCTCTTGAAGACTTCGGAATTGGGACTCAGACATCCGGAAATATTCAACACCATTAGGATTCTGTATCCGTCTCCTCGGTTCGATGCCAACGAGGTCAGCGTAGGACTGGAGCTAACTATAACGCAAGAATGGTGTCTCGATGCATATAAGCCCATTCCTCCTGCTCCACCCGAGCCTAAACCTGTCAGGCTGGTAGACATCATCCATGAAGGGTTTAACATGCGGGGGATTACGATAACCTTTGAAAATACTGAATCAAAACCCGTTGACAAGTCTGTAGGCTCCGAATCTATAAGCACTAACACTGTTCCGAATAACCTGATCACGGCATTGTACCCGGATGGAAGCATATTATGCGGAAGACCCCTAATTCCAGCATATGGAGGGGGAGAATGGAAGCTCAAAGAGTATACATTCCCGGACACAGAAGACTTACCTGTAACTAAAATCAATGTAAAACCTGAGGGAGAGTTCCCGGACGTCTGGACCTTCCGTGATATTTATACAATGGTATGATACAGCGGATCGACATACAAGGCGGTCAGATGACGTTCGGCCAACGCATAGAGCTTGGTCGGATCATCACTGAAAAGGAGTTGACTGACCTTGACAAGATGAAAGAAGGCATGCAATGTCTTGGCGTCAAATGGAGCCTGAGGAACACCTCAGAAATTGTCGAGTATTGGTACGAGGTTCTTCGGGGGATTAAGTACTGGATTGAACGAGAACAGGCTGAGCTCAAGTATGAGCCCAGTGCCGAGGAGAAGGCAGCCGGCATTGCCCAATTCTCCATGGTGGTTGGCGAGATGGCCACCATCACTGCACTGGCCAAGGACTACTCTAAGGACCCGGATGAGATCCTGGAATGGAAATACGGAAAGGTGTACAACCTCCTTTTCACGAACTTGCAGAGTCACCTCTTCCGGGAGCGATTGAACAAGGAACTGGAGCGTAAGGCTCAGCAGAAAGCCAATGCTCGCAAACCTCGAAACAAATGGCGGTAGGACTGGAACAGATATTGGCTGAGGGTCTCACCCAGATGAGGGACGAGATCATCCGGGCATCACAGGACGCCGGGCAGGAAGCTTCGGGCAGAACCTATGCTCAGATAACAGTCCAGACGGGACGAGAAGGTGAAACAGTTTGGGGAACAATCGAAGCTCCGAACTACTTCTACACTCTCATCCGGGGACGAGGTCCTGGCAAGATCCCCGCCAACTTGGGACAGATCATCATGGAGTGGGCAAAGCTCAAAGGCATCACATTCTCGGATCCCAAGGACCTGGTCCGATTCGGAAATGCCACTGCATGGAAGATAAAACGAGAAGGCTCGGAGCTTTACCGCAATCACATTTACGTTGACTTGGTAGACACTCCTGCGGACAACTTCGAGGAGTATTTGACTCAACACTTAGACCGGGCAATGGAGGTCCTCATTGAAGAGACTTTCGTCCCCGACAACAATATGGACCACGGATATATAATATAACGCGATATGGCAATTACCAATCAACCGGCTGAGATTTCTTTACGCTCAGCATATTCGCAAATACCAGTTGAGACCGACAACTTAACATCCGGTCTTGAGATCAAGACTCAGAACTTCGATGAGGCCAACATGATCTCGTTGAACATTATAGACAATGAGAGGGTCGAAGTAATTGATAACAGTGGAGGTAGTAGTAACAACTATTTTGTGAAGTTTATTATCCGTAGAAAGGCGATACCCGGGGAATGGTATGCTCTTAGGGTTTCTTACGGGGAGGGAGTGGGTGCCACTTCACTCACCGTTGGTTTGTTCCAAGCAACCGATTCGGGTGATCCTACCCCTTGGATTGCTAAGACAAGGATGTCACTTGGTGCCAACATGACGTGGAGGGTTCAGGTACCGACCGGGACTACAGTAGTATCCCCCTGCGTTGTACTTGTCATTTTTGCAGGTATTGAAGGAGCAACAGCTGGAGTGAAAGTCACACTGACCGACATGTCTTTGGCCTACGGCCAGAACTTCATCGCCTATAGTCCCAGTCCAGTTAAAGCAGCGAACTCACTAACTGAAAGCATCAACATCTACAGAGACTCGGGATTCGGGACTACGAAGAAATACGACCTCAGTTTCTTGGCTAAAGCTGGATTCCGGGATCGTAACAGGACATACCCGTATGTTAACAGTCGCATAGGTTTTGGCATTGACTACAACCTCATATCGGCATACGCATACAGAGGCATCGGCGAACAAAACTTCAATGTCCGGTATGCCTCCCGGGGAGTTTGTCCCCGAGGCCACAGCGTTGACTTCTCCGAAAGACCCGTAGGATTTGTGTTGACGGACCGGGTTCCTGACGGGGACGGACAACTATATGTTAAGAAGTATTTTGGATACCCTAACTTCCTAACCCTGTTTGCTAGGGGGGCGGGATCAGTAAACCTACAATCAGCCATGGAAGTGAATGTTATGTATACGGGGAATACATCCCTCGAGAAAGCGGAGATCTCCCCCATGATTAACATCCCGCTTGTCCTCGAGTTCGACGAGGAATTGGCAGATGGTGCTGACTACGTTATTGTCAGAAATCGCAATTTGCCCTTGAACTCCGACAAATGGCATATACATTACGTCGATACAGAGGTACCTTGCAACCCATTCTACATTCGTTGGATAAACCAGAAAGGCGGATGGGACACTTACATGTTTGAGCAACACAAGAAGTATACGCAGGAGGTTGACCGGGGAGACCAATACGTATTAGCGAATTCCAGAGACCCTTATACCTCACAGACGAGAGGCGAGTTAGCTCCGGAGTTTAAGAACATAGTTCAAGCAGGAGCAGAACAACTTGACGAGAATGACTTTAATCTACTCAAAGGAATTGCTCTCTCGCCTTTGGTCCAGGTTTACAACTATCAAATTGGAGTATGGCAACGAGTCCTCGTAGATGATACGGATCTGACTTGGGACACTAAGGCCCCACGGAACACTGTTAGCTACGAGTTCCAGCTTATTGACGAACAAACTCAGTGGTAATATGAACTACGAACTACTCATGAAAGGCATTGACGGCGAGGTCTGGTCCCTGGACCTCCCGCTGGATACTCCTGCGATGAATTACCAGATCAACAATCTGGCGGAGCTGAAAGACAGGAATGTCTCATATTCCCAGCGTATCAGTCTGCCCAGGACGACTCACAATGAGCAAGCATTCCAGTTCAGTTTTGTAATTGGCTCGGGGTCGTATGTGCCATACATGAAGTTCCCTTGCCAGCTATTCTATGAGGGAGCACTCATATCCCCGGCTGGAGCAGTATTGAACATCGTAGACGTATCAGATACATCGATCGGGGTCCAGATCCTCGGGGCAACCGCTGACTTGTTCGACACCCTCAACAACACTGACGCGAAGGATCCCGGGACTGGCATGTTCCTCCTCAAGTGGTACACGGACACAATGGGACAGGCCGAGCGATACCTCTCCGGCCCCGAGGAATCTAAAGTCCTGTACTTTTGGCTGTATGCAACTCTACAGAAGAATCCGAACGTCCCTCCGATCTCCACGGAGGCAATCCAGGAAGTCCGAGAGTTGGACAAGTTCTATCCCCATCTCAACTGGTATGATCTCGTAACGTGGATCTTCGACCGGGAAGGTTACAGTCTTGAGACCGACGTGGATCCAGTCGACCGAGCCGAAATGTTTTTGCCTTGCACTTACCCCGTTTTGGCAGACCACCCCAATGCTCCGAAAGCATCCGGAACTGGCTGGATCCAGAATACCCCTCCTGGCGGTTTAGCCGGTGTGACATGGCAAGGCTCCCCGGGGGTAACTCTCAGTGACCCGGTCGCCGGACGTTTGACTATAGACCCCATATCTGGATCTGGGGGATTCAGCTGGATGACTCTATGGGACACGACCATCACGTTTAGTTTCTCATGGTCAAACACTTCTGCCATCCAAAGGGGAACGGTGGCAGTCCGGGTTACCCACTACAAGAACGACGGGACCAGTGCTATAGTGTTGTCCAAATCCTGGACGTCTGGATCTTCCGGCAGCGCTTCGGTCGACATCCCGATGGAGGCAGGAGAGCACATACTGGTGGCTGGAACTCTCGTCGCAGGCCATTTCACTACCGATCAGTATGACATGAGATTTCCAGTCAGCATTACTGCTCCCATCCCGCCGGAAACTTCACCAGGGGATAGGCCTTATCCCGGGCTAACCTATGACCTCCTGGCTTCGACTGGGTTTAAGAGTTTGGGGGACATAGTCAAAGCTTTCTTCCAGCTGTTTGGTCTGACTATTGACGTGAATCCCGCCACCAAAGTAGCAAGAGCATACTCGGTTCAGGAGTTCTACAACAGACGAAGCTCGTCCGGGAAGAATTGGTCTGACAAGCTGATAAAAGGTAAGGACACAAAACTTACCTTCCAGTTATCCAGCTATGCCCAGTCCAACGAGATAAAGCTGGAGGACAACAAGGACAACAATGTTACTGACTCGTACAAGTTCAGCATCCCGGACGTCAACCTCCAGCCCACTAAACTCCTGTTCCAAATTGGGTTCTTGGCAGGACTCAACCAAACCCTCTATGATGCGGGCAGTACGCAAAGGTTACACACACTTGCTAACTACCCTATCTGGACCATCAATAGAGGTCGGATGGAGAACGGGGAAATGACCGAGACAACTTGGGAGTACAATGCTCTCAGTAAGCCGATGGTCGTCCACATCAATAAGTCTGACTATCTGCGACCCCAGGTGAGTGTAGGCTACACCCTCACCCCAATACGGTTATACACGGCACGTTTCAAAAGTTTGAATTACTACGTTCCTAAATACTACGGCAAGCTCATCGACAATATACTCAAAAGACCGAAGATCCTACAGACCCAGATTCTTTTGGACTCGCTCGACATCCAAAGCCTGGACCTGTTCAACCCGATATGGCTGGAAGAGCATGGGTTCTGGTTCTACGTCTCGAAGATAAACAATTTCCAAGCTGGAAAGATAACCAAAGTGGACCTAATACGAATGTAATATGGCCGAAGAACAGAAAAGCACAATTTACAATGTCAAGGTAACAGCTGAGGATGCCCTTAAGACGTTAGCCGAATTGAAACTCCGGTCCCAGGAGCTGAGGGATCAACAGAAGGCTCTGGGCAAAGTGACCGAGGAGAATGCCCAAGAATACTACGCACTTGACAACCAGATCAAGGCAATCAACAGCGAGGCGAATAAGTACCAGAAGCAAATCCAGAATAACATTAAGCTCCAGAACCAACAGGAGGCCAGTCTGAACAAGCTCAGAACTCAGTTGGCTTTGGACAATGCCGAGTTTGCAGAGCTGGGCAACTCAATGGAGGACGCGGCTCGTAAAGCCGAACTCGGCAAGCGCATTGCAGAAACCACCGAGGAGCTCAAAGCTCAGGAGGAGGCACTCGGGGACTATCGCCGGTCAGTTGGTAACTACGAGAAGGCAACGGATAACCTGAAACAGGAGCTCAACGACTTGACCGACACTCTGATCCGGATGGCTCAAGCCGGGGATACGAGTTCAGCATCCTTCAAGGAGATGGTCAAGCGAGCTGGGGAGCTCAAGGCGGCAGAGGACACGGTCAATACAGCCATCGACCAGACTGGACGAGGAATCGACACACTGGTCGCTGTCACGGATGCAACTTCGGCAATCACTTCCGTCTACGGTTTATGGACCACAGCCACTCAGGTACTGGGGAGCAAGAACGAGGAGCTCAATGCTATCATGACGAAGATGATAACCATCATCACGGCTCTTTCCTCTTTGTCTTCTCTCCAAGCAGCTCTCTCCAAGACCGAAGCCACTTATCGAGCTGCATCTAACTTGGTTCAGCTGGTTGGCATCAACCAGACTCGCGCCGAGACGAAAGCGATAGCTGCTAAGAACGCCGTCCAGGGAACTGGCAACATCCTCACCAAAGCAGCAGCAGCTGCCACATGGCTTTGGAACGCGGCTTTGGCTGCCAATCCCGTTGTATTGGTGGCAGCGGCAGTGGTCGGATTGGTGGCTGGAGTGGTTGCTCTTACGAACGCATTTAACAGTAACACGGAAGTTCAAGAGAGAACAACCCGGGCAATGGAGGCATACAATCGAGCTGCCGAAGCCTCCACGTATGTACTGGATCAGATCGAGACCAAGCGGAACACTCTGTCCAAAGCCGAGGAGATCCGGGGCAAACGAGAGATCGAGAACCTCAAAGCCAATCATGCCACGTCGGAACAGATCGCCGAAGCTCAGCTCAAAACAGCCAACAAGCTCCGCGAGATTGAGATGAGTGCAGCTCGTCAAAGACAGATGGCTGCAATGGATGAGTTCGACTCCTTGAAGAAGGTGATTGCAGCCAAGGAGGAGGAGCTCAACACGTGGTCAGGAAGCTTGAACAAATACAAGGAGGCCAAAAAGGAACTCGACGACTTGAAAGATCGATACCAAGAACTGTTCCGGACAATCGAGAATGAAGGAGCTGCAGTTGCCAATTTGGCTCTCGAGACTGCAATAGCCAATCGGGAGGCTCAGCAGTCCATTGCCGATAAGGCTCTGGAGGTTGCTTTGAAGAATTCGGAAGCCATGCAGAAAATCCGGGAAGACGATCTCAGGTTTCAAACCACATTCCAGTCTACGAGCATCGCCATCCGGATGGAGTATGAAAGGAAACTCTACAAGGCAGCTCAGGATGGAGCCCGGGAGCGTCTGGCTCTCCAGAAAGCTCACGGCAAAATCACTAACAAGGAGTATCAGACGGCTCTGAATGCCATGGCTCGGTCAGACAAGCAGTTCTACGAGAATCAAGCCAAACAGCTTAATGACTACCTTGCTGGGGTGAGAGCCAATATATTGGCTGTAGCCTCCGGAGGCACAGTCGACATGCAGATTGCCCAGGTTACTCAGAAGTACCAGGATGCCATGAAGGAGCTGGCCAACATTCAGCCTCCCCAGTTCGTGAGGGGTATGAGCGAGGAGGAATACCAGAAGGAGTATGCCGCTTATGAGCAGTTCCTGGTCAACAGAGCCGAACTCGAGAAACAGATCCAACAAAACCTCCAGGACGAAATCAAAAAGATCCGCGAGGACGCTACCAAACAGCAACTTGACCGATTCAACCAAGTTCTCAACGAACAGTATGCCGAAGATCTCTCAAAGGCAGCGGACAACGAGAGAAAGAAGCTGGAGCTCGAGAATGAGATGATCCAGAAACAAATCGAAGCCAGGAAAGCTGCCGGGGAGAAAACCTATGAGCAGGAGGCCCAGCTCCGAGCCAACAATCTTCGTCTCCAGCAAATGGACCTCGACAAGGAACTCGCTCAAGCTGAGTTAAATCACAAGTCCAAGTATGAGATCCGAAAAAGGTATCTGGAGGCCGAGTTGGCAGCAGCTCAAGGAAACGAGGACGCCATTGCTCAGATCCAACTCGAGATGGCCGAGAACGAGGAGTCTTTATGGGAGGAGCGAATCGAGAAGCTCCAGGAGTATGCCGGAATAGCATCTAGCTTCGCCACTGCTTTCAACGATTTGGCCAGTGCTCTCGGGGAGCGTCGGGCTCAGGAGGTAGAAGAACAATACAGCCGGGAGGAGCAGGCATTGGCAAACATGTACGCTAATGGTCAAATCACGGAGGCCCAGTACAACGAGAAGAAAATCAAGATAGAGAAACAGAAGGAGAAGGAGTTGGCCAAAATCGAACGGGAACAAGCTATCCGGGAGAGGGCAATGGGATCCTTCGAGATTGGCATCAATACTGCCATCTCCATCATGGCATCAGCTAAAATGGGATTCCCTTTGGCTATCCCGTTCATTGCAGCAGCTGCGGCTTTGGGAGCAGTTCAGATGGCAGCTCTTTGGGCAGCTCCTCTGCCGAAAGCCGCAAGAGGTAAATACATTGAGGGACCCAGTCATGCCGCTGGAGGAGTGCACATTGAGGCGGAAGGAGGCGAGACCATCATTAATAAGAAGTCGAGTCGTATGTTCCTTCCTCTCCTGTCTGCCATAAATGAACTCGGTGGCGGAGTACCGTTCACTAAAGTTGGGTCGGACGGGGGATATGCTCTCCGGTCATTTGCTGAGACATCAGATCCCATGAATCGACTTGACATGGAGAGAGCAATTCAGAAAGCATTTGGTCAGGTGAGAGTGATTGCTACAATCGAAGATATTCGGAGGGAAGATGCTAACTACGTGCAGATTCAGGACCGGGCTAATTTTTAAATAGTCCAGCACAAATAGTATTTCAATATCTATTAGGAATAATTATATTTGTATCGAAATAATTTGGCACATGATATTCATCAACTTAAAAGGTGCAATTGACTCCGAGGAGAATCGGATCATGATGGAGCTTTGGGACGGGCCCTCAGAAATTTGCTCCGTGGAGACCTTCCGCCGGGTACTTGATGAACACCCCGACGAACAGGAGGTGTGCATCAACATTGACTGTGACGGTGGCTCTGTTGAGGAGGGCTTCAAGATTTACGATTTTCTTCGCATGAGTGGGAGGACGATATATACAAATATTGTCGGGGGATGCCACTCGATGGCAGTGTGCATCCTGTTGGCAGCTCCGGCAGAGAACCGGTCGGCAAACAGGAATTGCCGGGCACTCATCCATCGGGTATACATGCCGGTCGGGGATTGGCTCACTTCCGACGATGCTCGTAGCATTGCCGAGGAGCTTGCTCTGGAGGAGGAGGCTATTCTTGACGTGTATGTCGAGAGAACAGGTCAGGACCGGGAACGGCTTCGCAATGTCATGCATGAGGAGCGCATCCATGATGCCAAATCACTTCTTGACTTGGGATTCATATCCAAAATCAATTCATACAACACAAACCAAATTTTCAATGCTATGGCAAAAAACGAAAAAAGCGCTTATGAAAAATTCATGAGCAAAGTCAAGGCATTCCGGAATGGCAAGAAAGGCGCTCCCGCCAACTTCGACTATCTGGATGCTGAGGGTCAGGTCGTTCTCCAGACCGTAGGTGAAGAGGACAATCTGGCCGAAGGTGTAGAGGCAACTCTCGCCAACGGCGAGACGTCGGGCACTGTCGTTCTGGAAGACGGCCGGGTGGTTACTGTCGAGGACAACATCGTCACCAGCATCGAGATGGGGGACACCGAGTCTCTCGGGGACCGCGTTGCAGCACTGGAGGCGATGCTCGACGAGGCAACGAACCTCATCGAGGAGCAGGAGAACGAACTCCGCAACCTCCGTGGTAGCAACTACCGCCCGAAGAACCGCAAGACGGTTCTGCCCGGAGGCAAGAAGCCCGAACCCTCGGCAGCTGACCTCAAGAACGAAGCTCGCGAAAAGCTCCAGAAGGTCAACGCTGCCAAAAAGATTCTCAAGTAGTCAAACTCAAAAACTTTAAGAACTATGGCAGCTAAAAAAGGCGGATTTCTTGACATGGACAAGTTCACTTTTTGTGGACGTGTCATTCAGGCAATCTCGGAGATGATTATGGAGGACACAATTCAGGGTCCTGACATCAACTCCATTCACACAGTCTTCCCCGACATCGTCACTAACACTGAGGTGGGTTACATCGGTGAGGGTGGCATGGTCGGCGTGGTCAACACCGGGTGTAACCCGACTCCTCAGTCGTGGAACATCAACACACGCAAGCTGAAATGGGAGCCCGGCATCTGGGAGATCCTCCTGTCCCAGTGTTACACTGACCTTCAACAGTCGGCAACTATCTACTCTCTCCGCACCGGCGTCGACATTCCGGACTTCACGGATACGGACTACATGAACATCGTCATCGAGGTTCTGGAGCGCTCCATTATGGACTTCTGGTACCGCCTGTTCTGGTTCAATGACAAGGGCGCCAAGAACGTCACTGACAGTGGTGTCATTACGGATGGTCTCGACCTGAAATTCTTCACCATCATCGACGGTTTCTGGAAACAGATTACCGAGCAGGTGACAGCCAATTCATCCCAGCTCGGAGTAACAATTGCGGAAAATACCGGGGCATCTTACGCAGCTCAGAAGCTTACTCCGGACAAGGCCAAGGAATACATTCAGTCGGTCGTGTTCAGTGCCCCGCTTCTGCTCCGTCAGCAGTCTGACAAATTCATCCTCGTTACCCAGTCGGTCTACGATGCCTATCAGCAGTCTCTTATGGACGCTTGCTGCCTCGAGTCGGCTCGCTTAGCTCTGCTGAATGGCATGGAGGCTCTCAGCTTCAATGGCATCCCTGTCATCGCAATGCCCATCTGGGACAAGATCATCGCTACGTCGGAAGACACTGGCACGAAGCTCAACAATCCCCATCGAATCCTCTTCACCTCGAAGAGCGTCCTCGGCATAGGTGTTGATGCAATCGACAGCTTCGAGAAGATGCGGATCTGGTACGAGTACAAAGACCGCGTAGTCTACGTAGAACTCATGGGTCGGGCGGATGCCAAGCTCACTAACCCGGATCTGTTCTCGGTAGGTATCTAATCCTCAAAAACCTAAGAAAATGGCAGGACTTGATTGTTCTAAAATCAAAACAGGATTCATCAACCAGGTGTGTGGTAAGCCGGCAATCGCCGGCACCACCGCCAGGGTGGTTCTCCTCAGCTACTCGGACGTCGACAAATCGAAGTCTGTTGTAACCGACAACGTTATCTCTTCGCTCATCCTTAAGACCGGTGCCACTGGTTACGAAGTCGACTCGCTGCCCAACGCAACAGTTGGCTCGGACACCATCAATGCTGGCACGTACCTCAAGACTCACCAGCACAACGTGGTCGTCCGAATCTTCAAGAAGTCGGAAGCAGCCAAGAAGTTCGTAAACGGTCTGACCAATGCCCGCGTCATCGCTATCGTCGAGAACAACGACACCGGCGACAACGGAGACACCAAGTACGAGGTGTATGGCTGGGACTCGGGTCTGGAGCTCACCGAAATCACTGTCACTACCGAAATGACCGACGGCGTCGCATACCAGGTAACTCTGGCCAACGGCACCATCGCTCAGGAAGGTTCGCTCCCGATGAGCCTCTTCGACACGGACGAAGCCACCACAGACCTCATGGTAGACGGGCTTCTGACCAAAGGATCTAAACCGTAGCACTCATGACTGACATGCTCGAAAGACTGAGAGCTTACCAATCCAAGTATGGGTCCCTGAAAGGCGAAGCCTATCGGGCCCATACATTGGAATTGGAAAAAAATCCCGCTCTCCATCGAGAAGTAGATGAACTTTCTCGATACTTTTTGAATAAGTCAGTTTCCCGGTGCGGCTTCTGCCTGATCGAAGCCGACTTAGCATTAAGACGAATAACAGAACAACAAATGAAAAATGTAGCACACCCCGATTACGAACTCAGAGCAGGTACTCTGCTCCATGACCCGATCAACAAAGAGTTCAGCAAGATCCTCACCCCGAGGAACATCACGGAGGATCTCTGCCTGTACCACATCGCATTCAACAAGGATGCGCTCTCGTACTTCACCCGAGTTCCCGAAGACCTGAACGACCGACTGGAGAAATTCATGTCTCGTTATGGCAAGGAGATGCCGGACAAGGACGTGGAAATCAAGAAGCGTCAGGCTCAGGTTCTGAGCAAGCAGATCGATTCTGTCAAAGCCGAACTCGAAGAGCTGAACAAGAAACAGATCGAGCTGAACGCCAAGCTCGATGAGTACTCCAAAGCCATAGAGGCAATCCATGCCATTCTCGACTCGGCATCCGCCGAGGAGAAGACCGAGGAGAAGACCGAGGAGAAGACCGAGGAGAAGACCGAGGAGAAGCCCGCCGACATCGACACCGAGGTGAAGGAGTTCATCGACGCCGGGATGGATCTGGAAGCCATCAAAGAAGCCTATGCAGACTCGCAAATGTCTGCCGGGGAGATCGAAGAGGCTTACAACCGGATAGTCAATCCCGTTTCAGAGGCTCCCAAGAAGGGAGCCAAAAAAGGAGGGTCCAAATAGGACTGGTAATAGGACGGGGTCGCTTCCCGTCCCTCCTACTATTAAAATTACGCCAGTATGAAAGTTGCACAGATCAAATCAGCTCCTCAGTTCGTATCCCGGGACTGGAGGCAATATGGCATCCAGACATACGGAGATACCAATGATTTTCCCCAGACGGTCAGCGAGATTGTTCAATCCTCAAAGACCGGAAATGCCTGTGTGAGCATATACAATGACTTCGTATACGGTCATGGGTTTAAGGATCCCGGCATTTACAGATTACGGGTAAACAAAGAAGGGGAGAAGCTTGACAAGATCCTCCGCATGGTTTGCAAAGACTTTACGGTGTGGCATGGATTTGCAATTCATGTTAACTATAACATGAATTTCCGAGTCAGCTCGATCCACCACATCCCATTCGAATCCCTCCGACTGGAGAAGGCGGATGACAATGGGTTTATTGGCCGGACGGCATACCATCCGGATTGGGGTCACCGAGACAAGACGAGGTCCCGGTGGTCACCGTCTGACATTGAGTGGTTTCACCTCTTCAACCCGGATCCGGAGGTCATTCTCAACCAGGTGGAAGAGGCTGGCGGCTGGGACAACTACAATGGCCAGATCCTCTACTTCTCCGGGGACTCGGAAGGCAGCCCCTCTTACCCAATCCCCATATTCATCGCTGAGATGACGGACATGAGAACTGAGGAAGCACTTGCCAATGTAGCCGGTAGAAACGCATGCTCCAACTTCTTGTCAGCTGGGATCTTGGTGGACATCAAGGATGAGACTCAAGATGAGTCTCAAGTGAATGAGACCCAAGAAGAACTTAACAAATTTCAAGGAGATGAGAACACTTCACAATTGTGGTACATCCAGTGCAAGTCAAAAGATGAAGTGCCCCAGTTCATAAGGTTCTCCGGGGAGAACTATGACAAAGCATTCGAAGTAACGCAGAGAGTCATCCCGGAGAACATTGGTCAAGCCTTCAAGCAGCCTCCCATTCTTCGAGCTGTTGACGTGGGGGCTAACTTTGGGGCTGATCTCATGACCAATGCCTACAAGTACTACAACTCTGTTACAGTCCGGGAGCGTCAGCAGCTGGAGGAGACTTTCGTATCGATCTTTGAGTACTGGTGGGCTCCTTTGGAAAATCCCGACTTCGCTATTCAGTCTCTCACTTACAATGCCGGCGAGTCTATAGCAGACAGAATTGGCAAGGACAACATGACTCAGGTACTGGAGATTATCCGGGACCAGATGCTCTCCACTGTTCAGAAGAGAAACATGCTCAAGCTCATCTATGGGCTTTATGACGAGGAGATTATAAAACTCATGCCCGATGATACTCAACTCTAACGACCTTCGGAATGTTCGGCCGATAGCCGAGAACATCAACGACCCGGCCAGACTGGAACCATACATCCGGGAGGCTGAGACCCTCAGATTGGTGGATGCCATAGGAGCCAATCTCTACAGATGGCTCGACGAGACAGACTTTTCTGGCCCCGGACCTTTCCAATACGGGGACGTAACCATTACAAAAGATCAGTACACTGCCGCCATGGAAGGTGGATATTATGACGGTGGCTGTTCTAGGGATGGCAGAAGCGAAGGTCTCAAGATCGCCATTGCATATATTGCATATTCCCGATTCATCGTCAACAACCCGGTCAATCCCACTGCCTTCGGGGTGAGGTACAAAGATGGCGAATTCAGCACTCGAGTAGAAGACAACATCATCATCCGTAGCTCGAACGAAGCACGGAACATCGGGGAAGCCTACCTCGAGAAGGCTATAAATCACCTTAAAGCTCTGCGGTTACTGACTCCATGTACTGAATACAAGGAGTCCCCGTCTCGTAAAATGATTATGGGACGCAATAAATTATAAGTTTAACAGGTATGGAGGAGGAAGTCATGAAAGCGGGAAAATGGATATGCGGGAGTATTGTAGGGTTTTGGGGGCTTTTAGCTCCGGTCCAGGTCCTTATCCTCTGTGTCTGTATTGCCATTATCGTCGACTTCATAACTGGAAATATTGCTGACTACAAGCGCCACAAACGAGCCCATCAAAAATATGTGTTCAAAAGCGAGAAAATGTGGGACACGTGTTGGAAGTTGGGGCTCAGCATTATCGGTATTGGCATGGCCTACATGCTTGACGTGTGTGTCCTCCCGAACTTGGGGAATCTCAACCTTGCCAACTTCTTCGCTGCTTTTGTGGTCGGGACTGAGTTTTGGAGCTTTCTGGAGAACTCCGCAATCATTTCGAATCATCCCATATTCCGGGCTCTGCGGTCATACATGGAGAGATCGGTCAGCAAGAAAACTCAAATAGATTTTGAATGCCATGAAGACAAGTAAGTATTTTAAGCCCGAAGAATTCGAGCGATGCAATCCGTCTTGCTCCATCGAAGACATGGACCAGGACTTCCTCGATCTCCTGGATGACCTCCGTGAAAAGGCAGGCATCCCCCTCGTCCTCAATTGTGCTTATCGTTCCAAAGAACACGATAAGGCCAAAGGACGGTCCGGTAACAGTGCTCACACCGAAGGTTTGGCAGTGGACATCCGGTGTGCCTCGGGTCCCAATCGGATGAAGATCCTCCGGGCAGCCATTGCATTGCGGATCCGGAGGATAGGCATCGACGGGAATTTCATCCACGTAGATGCTTCTAAAACCCTCCCGCAGGACACGGTATGGACTTACTAAAGAGAGTACTCTGCACAATAGTTCTTGTAGGTATAGGCTTTATAATCGGGCGTAAAACAGTCGAGGAGAAGACCGTTATAAAGTACGTCGATTTACCCCCAATTCAGGGGGAGGTCAAAGTCCCGGATTTGGTTCCAAAATGGGAGGGTTTTAGGAATCCAATCAAATTGATATATATCTATAAGGGCCAGGAGGAAAAGGTTCACAAAACACTCCCCAAAATCACAAATGGAGAGGGTTTTGGGGAGGACCAAAAGGAGGTGGATACTCTGGAGAGTGTAAAAAGGACAATATCGGACTGGAATACGACCAGGAAATACGCTGGAACATTTTTCAAAGACCCCGAAATTGGCCAATTTGACTGGGAGGCTACCATCCAATACAACACTCTCCGGAATCTTGCATACAAGTATATCCCCGTCCGGGAACAAATCAAAGAAACGAGGTCCCAGAAATGGTCCCCATTTCTGAGAGCTTCGGCTAACTCATTCGGTCAGGTTGGGGCTGGGGGAGGCATATATTACAGGAATTTCGGAGTAGATATATCCTATGTGCGGGACTTGGAGCTGACCCGATCGGGGTATGAGGTTGGCTTTAGCTGGAAATTTTAGGAAACTACTCCGTCCCGGGCTTAGGGGAGCCCGGGTTTTTTGTGTTCCCAAGCCGAGGATATTGGCCCCCGTGGCAGGGACCAGCAGTAAACAATGGTAGGGAATATGGGTTCTCAAAGAGGATGAGCCCCTAAAAAAGTTGGTCAAACCATTGTTCCATTGTTCCCAAATCACGGGGACCCCCCGGCCCCAAAAGTTGGTCAAACCATTGTTCCATTGTTCCGGTCCCCCCGGCCCCAAAAGTTGATAAAACCATTGTTCCATTGTTCCGGTCCCCCCGGCCCCAAAAGTTGATGAAACTATTGTTCCATTGTTCCGGTCCCCCCAATGAAAAACATCCAAACCATTAATAATCAATCACTTAGGGCCGGAACAATGTGGA
>ERZ894183.908-NODE-908-length-19141-cov-8.645552_pt1 | contig 19141 bp, 19 predicted proteins | sample MGYA00380279_ERZ894183 | MGnify/ENA primary metagenome ERZ894183 (study PRJEB32331, sample SAMN06328422) | human gut metagenome | biome: human gut microbiome; feature: stool | host: Homo sapiens | collected 2013-06-26 ... | reverse complement strand
AGCGTTTATCTCAGTCAGAGATTGGACTCCCACTGAGACAAATTTGCTATTACTCACCACCTGAAGAGGTGGGAGTCTTCTCGACTGAGATAAAAACAGATTAAGAAAAGAGGATGATTATGGCAGTTCAGATTATTGTAGATTCTACGGCTGATTTTTCAGCGAAAGAAATTGAGAAGAGACAGATTACCTGTATTCCGATGACTGTAACATTCGGAAATGAGCAGTATATCGATGGAGTAGATCTTACGAAAGAAGAATTTTTTGTGAAACTGACGAAAGAAAAGGAATTTCCTAAGACATCACAGCCGTCTCCGGCAAAGTTTGCAGATTGTTTTGAAGAGGCAAAAGAGAATGGAGATGACGTTGTGGCAATTCTGGTTTCCGGTGCGCTCAGTGGTACGGTGCAGAGTGCCACAATCGCGAAAGATATAGCAGAGCATGATGGCGTATATATTGTAGACAGCAAGTCAGCCACACTTGGAATCCGGCTGTTAGTAGACCGTGCAGTCAGAATGCGTGATCAGGGAAAGAGTGCAAAAGAGATTGCAGACGCGTTGGATGAGTTAAAAGCGAGAGTACGAATTTTTGCAGGACTGGATACGCTGGAATATCTGCAGAAAGGCGGTCGGATTTCTAAGACAGCAGCAAGTATCGGAAGACTGGCGGGTATCAAACCAATCATAACCATTGATGAAGAAGGAAAGGTAGCAGTATGCGGAAAACAGCGTGGTAATAAAAATGTGTTCCGCCAGATTATAAAATATGTCAAGGCTGATATGCCGGATGAGAATTATTCGGTATATTTTCTGTATTCAGCGGACAAGAAGAACTGTATTTCATTTATCCAGACATTGCAGAAAAATGGGTTGGATTTTGGTAAGATCAAGACCAGAGAGATCGGACCGACGATTGGCAGCCATATCGGACCAGGTGCATTCGGAATTGTATATGTTGCGAATAAATAATAGAAAATGCCAGAAAATTCTTGCGAGGAATCACAAATCTGTGGTTCCTTTTTTCATTTGTATTTCCGATGATTTTGTGGCAACCGGATACTAAAAATGTTATTGTAATAGGTAGGAGGAAAAGACAATGCTTACAATAGGAACACATATGTCGATTGCCGGAGGGATTGCGAAGACTGCTGAAAATGTGGTGAAGATGGAAGCGAATACCATGCAGATCTTTAGTCGTAATCCGAGGGGATCAAATTATAAAACATATACATCAGAAGAGATAGAAAAGTTTCAGAGTATAAGAACGGAACATCACTTTGGACCGATTCTTGCCCATGCGCCATATACTATGAATCTGGCAAGCGCAACGGAGAAAACTTATGAATTTGCCAATATGGTAATCAGAGAGGACATTCAGCGCATGGATGAGCTGGGGATTGAGAATTTGGTGTTTCATCCGGGAAGCCATACGGGGATTGGTACAGATGCCGGGATTCAGAATATTATCCGGGGGCTGGATCAGGCAGTGACAGCAGACCAGAATATTCACGTGCTTCTGGAAACTATGAGTGGAAAAGGTACAGAGATTGGTGTGACATTTGAGGAACTGAAAGCAATCCGTGATGGAGTAAAGTATCCGGAAAAGGTTGGAATCTGTCTGGATACCTGTCATGTATTTGCGGCCGGATATGATATTGTAAATGATCTGGAAGGTGTGCTGGAGAAATTTGACCAGGTGCTCGGACTGGATCTTTTACGTGCCGTTCATCTGAATGATAGCATGATGCCGTTTGGTTCTCGTAAGGATCGCCATGCACCGATCGGAGAAGGTGAGATTGGCATGGAGTCATTGTTGAATGTCTTAAGGCATCCCAGACTTCGTGACCTGCCATTTTACCTGGAAACTCCGTTTGACGATGCCGGTCATAAGGAAGAAATTGCCATGATACGGAAACGATTAGAAGAAAGATAGAGCAGGAGAGCATTATGCAGAAACATTCAGAAGATTTGACATTAAAGAAGATTGCCGTGATTCGTACAGACTTTCCGGAAAAATTCGGTTTGCCAAGGCAAAGCGGCCTGGCAGAGACCAGAGGCAAGATTGTTTTTGAACCGGAATATCGTTCAAAGGATGCACTGCGTGGACTGGAAGATTACAGTCATCTGTGGCTGCTCTGGGGATTTTCGGAAGTGAAGCAGAAGAACTGGCATGCGACGGTGCGTCCGCCGAGACTGGGAGGAAATACTCGTATGGGCGTATTTGCCACAAGATCTCCGTTTCGACCAAATCCAATCGGATTGTCCTGCGTTCGTCTGGTGGAAATCTGTGATACGGAAAAAGAAGGAAGCGTATTACTTGTAGAAGGCGTGGATATGATGGATGGCACACCAATCTATGATGTGAAGCCGTATCTTCCTTATGTGGATTGTAAGGTGGATGCCGCAGGTGGATTTGCGGAGCGGCACAAAAATGATGGATTAACGGTAACGTTTGACGGAGATCTGGAAATGCGCGTGCCGGCAGAACAAAGGGCAGTGCTGAGGCAGATTCTTGCGCAGGATCCAAGACCGTCTTATCAGGAAGATCCGGAGCGTATCTATGGTATGGATTATGCAGGCATGCGGATCCGGTTCCGGGTAACGGATGGGTGTCTGCGTGTGTGCAGTGTGCAATAGAGAGTGTAGGGAGAATAATGAGAAAAAAGCGTGAAATGCATATATTACTGATAATATTGTTGACAGTTGCATTGATATGTGGCTGTAGTACAAAAGAAGAGCAGAATAACGAGCAAAAAGTCGAGGGCGTGGAGATAGAAGAAGATACAGATACTTACAGATTTGTGGATGTGCTGGGGAATGAATACGAAGCTGAGCTTCTGGATATTCCGCCGATTACACAGGATCTGACGAGGATCGAAGATCAGGATGGCAAGAAATTCTATCTGGGTGAGGATGGAGAGATAGCGTCCAGATTAGGAATTGATGTATCAGAGTATCAACCGGAAGTGGACTGGCAGCAGGTGAAAGATTATGGCGTAGATTTTGTGATCGTGCGCCTGGGATATCGTGGATATGGAGAAGCAGGGAAACTGGTGGAGGACAGTATGTTCCGGAGCCACGTGGAAGGTGCACTGGCAGCGGGACTGGATGTGGGTGTGTATTTCTTCTCGCAGGCTGTTGATAAAGAGGAAGCAGAAGAAGAGGCGCAGTTTGTATTGGAGCGGATTCGGGATTACGACATCAAAGGTCCGGTGGTATATGATACAGAAGAGATTAAGAATGACACGGCAAGAACGGATGATCTGGACGGCAAAGCATTTACCGATCATTGTATTACATTCTGCGATGTGGTGAAAGCGGCAGGTTATGAGACGATGATCTATGCTAATATGAAATGGATGGCATTTACATTGGATCTTACGAGGCTTACTGACTACGAGAAATGGTATGCAGATTATGAACCACTTCCGCAGTGTCCGTATGAAATCTCCATGTGGCAGTACACAGAGACCGGACAGGTGCCCGGGATCGATGGAAATGTGGACATGAACCTCTGGTTTTTGTAGATGATTTTATGAAATGTAGCTAAATATATGCAGGGTGTATTTACACATTTGTAAAGAATATGTTACTATTAAAATAGTTTGCGTATATGTATGAAAAGGTGGAAGAGCATATGAAATGGAATAAATTTAGAATTAAAACAACGACAGAAGCAGAGGATATTGTCTGCAGCAGTCTGATGGATCTGGGAATCCAGGGTGTGGAAGTGGAAGACAAGATTCCGCTTACCCAGAGAGAGAAGGAGCAGATGTTCGTGGACATCTTGCCGGAGATCGATGTGGATGACGGCGTGGCTTATATCAGCTTCTATCTGGAAGAGGATGAGGACAAGGAGAAGATGCTTCAGGCAGTCCGTGAGGAACTGAAAGAGATCGGTACCTATGTGAATGTCGGAAGTATGGAGATCGAAGAGTCTCAGACGGAAGATGTAGACTGGGTAAATAACTGGAAGCAGTATTTCCATCAGTTTACCATTGATGATGTACTGATCATTCCTTCTTGGGAAGATGTACAGCCGGAGGATGAGGATAAGATGATCATTCATATCGATCCGGGTACAGCATTTGGTACAGGTATGCATGAGACGACACAGCTCTGCATCCGTCAGATAAAAAAATACGTAACAGAAGATACAGAGATTCTGGATGTGGGATGCGGAAGTGGTATTCTTGGTATGCTGGCATTGAAGTTTGGGGCGAAGCATTCAACAGGTACAGACCTGGATCCGTGTGCAATCGATGCGACACATGAGAATATGGATGTAAATGGAATCAGCCGTGACCAGTACCGTGTTATGATCGGTAATATTATCGATGACAAAGAGGTACAGGATCAGGTTGGATATGACCGTTATGATATCGTGGCTGCTAATATCCTTGCAGATGTATTGGTTCCACTGACTCCGGTTATCCTGAATCATCTGAAGACTGGTGGGATTTATATTACAAGCGGTATTATCGAAGAGAAGGAAGAGACTGTAGTAGAAGCAGTGAAGGCAGCAGGTCTTGAAGTACTGGAAGTAAACCATCAGGGTGAATGGGTATCAGTAACCGCCAGAAAGAATTAATCATACAGGCGGAGAGCAGGAGGAAGTCATGCAGCAGTTTTTTGTGACAGCGGATCAGGTACAGGAAAATCAGATTTACATAGAAGGAACTGACGTTAACCATATGAAGAATGTGCTTCGGATGCGTCCGGGTGAGAAGCTTGGCATCAGTGATGGTAATAATCACCATTATATCTGTCAGGTGGAAAAATACGAGGATGCACAGGCAGTTCTCACGATTCTGGAGGAGGAGAGTGTAGATACGGAATTGCCGTCTAAGGTCTATCTGTTCCAGGGTCTGCCAAAGGGGGACAAGATGGAACTGATCGTGCAGAAAGCAGTAGAACTTGGTGTATATAAGATCGTTCCGGTAGCGATGAAGCGCTGTGTTGTACGTCTGGATGATAAGAAAGCAGCGAAAAAGGTAGAGCGTTGGGGCGAGATCGCGAGAAGTGCAGCGAAGCAGTCAGGAAGAGGTATTGTACCGAAGGTCGGAGGCTTATTGAAATACGATGAAGCACTGATGCTATCCAAAGAGCTGGATGTAGTCATGATTCCTTATGAACTGGCAGAAGGTATGGAACAGACGAAACAGATCATGGAATCCGTGAAACCGGGACAGTCAGTAGGCATCTTTATCGGACCGGAAGGCGGTTTTGAAAAAGAGGAAGTAGAGCAGGCAAAAGAGGCAGGTGCAAGTGAGATTACACTTGGCAAACGCATCCTTCGGACAGAGACCGCCGGGCTTACTGCATTATCGATCCTGATGTACCATTTAGAAAAGTAATCATATTTTATATAGTAGAAGATTATATGGAAAGGAACAGATCATGAAAGTATATCTGGATAATTCGGGTACTACCAAAGCGTATGATGAAGTTGGCGATCTTGTACGCAAAGTGTTATGTGAAGATTTCGGTAATCCATCTTCCATGCATTACCGTGGAGTGGAATCGGAACAATATATAAAAGAAGCAAAAGATACGTTAGCGAAGATTCTGAAAGTACAGCAAAAAGAGATTTTCTTTACTTCAGGAGGAACAGAGAGTGATAACTGGGCGCTGATTGGGGCTGCAAGAGCTAACAAACGAGCAGGAAAGCATCTGATTGCGTCGTCTATAGAACACCCGGCGATTCTTAATACACTGCGTTTTCTGGAAGAGGAGGAAGGATATCGTGTGACTTATCTTCCGGTGGATGCTTACGGAAGAGTGAAGCTGGATGCATTGCAGGAGGCATTGTGTCCAGAGACCATCCTGGTATCTATTATGTATGTGAATAACGAAGTTGGATCTGTACAGCCGATCCAGGAAGCAGCAAGTATTGTAAAGGCTTATAATAAAGATATTCTGTTCCATGTGGATGCAGTACAGGGATTTGGAAAATACCGCATTTATCCGAAAAAGTTAAAAGTCGATATGCTTTCGGTCAGTGGTCATAAGATCCATGGCCCGAAAGGTGTGGGCTTTTTGTACATTGATGAGCATGTGAAGATTCGTCCGATCATATACGGCGGAGGACAGCAGAAGAATATGCGCTCCGGTACAGACAATGTCCCGGGAATCGCAGGCATGGCGCTGGCGGCATCCATGTGCTACGATCATCTGGAAGAAAAGGTGGAGTATATGCGTCAGATAAAGTCGCATTTTGTAGAAGAAGTACTGAAGCTTCCTGATACAGTCGTTCATGGCCTCTATGATGAGACCAGTGCACCACACATTATCAGTGTAGGATTTGCAGGCGTAAGAAGTGAAGTGCTTCTGCATGCACTGGAAGACAAAGGTATCTGCGTATCCGCGGGCTCTGCGTGTGCATCAAACCATCCTGCTATCAGCGGAGTGCTGAAAGGAATTGGTGCGAAGAAAGAATATCTGGATGCGACGATCCGCTTCAGTATGTCAGAGATGACGACGGAAGAAGAGATGGACTATACACTTCAGGCACTGCAGGAACTGGTGCCGATGCTTAGAAGATATACGAGACATTAAGAGAAAGGAAATACTATGACATTTCAGACATTTTTATTAAAATACGGAGAAATTGGAATTAAAGGTAAGAACCGTCATCTCTTTGAGGATGCGTTGGTGCGTCAGGTGCGTTACGCACTCAAGGATCTGGACGGAGAATTTGAAGTACACAAGTCACAGGCGAGAATTTATGTAGACTGTGAAGGCGCGTACGATAGTGATGAAGTAATCGAACGTCTGCAGACAGTATTCGGACTGGTAGGTATCTGTCCGGTCGTGCGCAAGCCAGATCAGGGATTTGAACAGTTGAAAAAAGATGTGGTTGCATTCATGGATGAGATGTATCCGGACAAGAATATCACATTTAAGGTAGAAGCGAGAAGAAGCAGAAAGAGTTATCCGCTGAACTCTATGGAGATTAACTGCAAAGCAGGAGAAGCGGTGCTGGATGCATTTCCGGAGATCCGCGTGGATGTACACAAGCCAGATGTACTGCTTCACATTGAAGTGCGCAATGAGATCTATATTTATTCACAGATCATTCCGGGACCTGGTGGAATGCCGGTTGGAACCAATGGAAAAGCAATGCTTCTGTTATCTGGTGGAATCGACAGTCCGGTAGCAGGATATATGATCTCAAAACGAGGCGTAGGACTGGAGGCAACTTATTTCCATGCACCGCCGTACACCAGTGAACGTGCAAAGCAGAAGGTTGTAGACCTGGCAGCAATCGTGGCAAGATATTCCGGACCGATCAAACTGAATGTGGTTAACTTTACGGATATTCAGTTATATATTTACGATCAGTGTCCACATGATGAGCTGACCATTATCATGCGTCGTTATATGATGAAGATCGCGCAGCATTTTGCAGAAGAAAGCGGATGTCTGGGACTGATCACAGGTGAGAGTATTGGTCAGGTGGCAAGCCAGACCATGCAGAGTCTTGCGGCTACCAATGAAGTATGTACGATGCCGGTATACCGTCCGCTGATCGGATTTGATAAACAGGAGATTGTAGAAGTGTCTGAGAAGATTGGAACTTATGAGACATCGATCCAGCCGTTCGAGGACTGTTGTACTATCTTTGTGGCGAAACATCCGGTAACCAAACCGAATATCAATATTATCAAGAAGTCAGAGGAGAAGCTTGCTGAGAAGATCGATGAGCTTGTTCAGACGGCAATTGATACTGTAGAAGTAATAGAAGTGCGTCGTTCTTAGACGGCGCACTTCTTAAAAATGCCATGGTTGCGAGAGCGTGAAGCATGTAGCAATCCGCAGGCATTATTAATTATAATATTATTATAATAACATGATAATGGATTAGATGAGATAATCTTTCAGAGCGTCGAGGATCTTGTCCACGTTCTCATCTGTGTGGATGTTCAGTGTGATCGGCTTGGTTAAGTCCAAACTGAAGATACCCATGATAGATTTAGCGTCAACGACATATCTTCCGGAAACCAGATCGAATTCATTATCAAACTTGGTGACTTCATTGACAAATGATTTCACCTTTGCAAGAGTATCTGTATCGAAAGAAATCTGTACAGTTTTCATTCTTGTTACCTCCTTTTGTATGTGGAAATGTCGAAAAAATGTCATATATGTTTTATCTGTGGCATCTGACATTCTATAAACATATTAAAAGGCGTCAGTAGAAAAGTCAAGGAGAAACTAATTATGAGAAAAGCAGCACTTCATAACCTTGGATGCAAGGTGAATGCTTACGAAACCGAGGCAATGCAGGAGATGCTGGAGCAGAACGGTTATGAGATCGTGCCTTTTGCAGAGGGCGCAGATGTGTATGTGATCAATACCTGTACGGTTACCAATATGGCTGACCGCAAATCCAGACAGATGCTCCACAGAGCCAGAAAAATGAATCCGCATGCAGTAGTCGTAGCTGCGGGGTGTTATGTGCAGGCGCAGGGCGCGAAAGCGGATGACTGTATTGATATCATCATCGGCAATAATAAAAAGAAAGATCTCATCGCAATCCTGGATGAGCATTTTGCTAAAATAGAAGAAAAGGAACCACAGGTAGAGCTGATTGACATTGCACATACTCATGAGTATGAGGAAATGCGTGTGTCCAGACAGGCAGAGCATACCAGAGCCAATGTAAAGGTACAGGACGGATGCAACCAGTTCTGTTCTTACTGCGTTATCCCGTATGCCAGAGGACGGGTGCGCAGCCGTAAAATGGAGGACGTGCTTGCGGAGGTGCACACACTGGCGTCCAATGGGTATCAGGAGATCGTATTGACCGGAATCCATCTCAGTTCTTACGGTATTGATACCGGGGAGAATCTGCTGGAACTGATCCGTGCCGTACATCAGGTGGAAGGAATCCTGCGTATTCGTCTGGGTTCGTTGGAGCCGCGTATTATTACCAGAGAATTCGCAGAGGGGATAGCGGCACTTCCGAAGATGTGTCCGCATTTCCATCTGTCTTTGCAGAGTGGATGTAATACAACTTTGAAGCGGATGAACCGCAGATATACAGCAGAAGAATACTATGAGAAATGCGAACTGTTGAGAGAGGTTTTTGATCATCCTGCGCTTACAACTGATGTGATCGTAGGATTCCCGGGTGAGACGGAAGAAGAGTTCCGGGAGTCAAAGGCATTTCTGGAGAAAGTGAACTTCTATGAGACACACATTTTCAAATATTCCAGACGTCAGGGCACTAAGGCAGCCGAGATGAAGGATCAGGTACCGGAGCCTGTGAAGACTGAGCGCAGCAATCAGCTGATCGCTCTTGGCAAGGTAAATAAAAAGGCATTTGAAGACCGCCTGATCGGACAGACAGTAGAAGTCCTTATGGAAGAGGAGATTCAGCGCGACGGTGAGACGTGGCAGATCGGACATACGAGAGAGTATGTGAAAGTTGGACGAAAAACGGAAGAAAATCTTGCAAATCAGTTAATAAATGTAGAAATCGAAAATCGTTCGCAAATAATTGATTGAATTTTATAATGGATTCATGTAGAATAAAGTTGAAGTATTTCGAGAGGACGTGAGTATATGAAAGATTTAACCAACACACAGTTTTTTCAGGTAGAAAGCGGTCCGCAGATTCAGGCAAAAGATATTCTTGAGATCGTGTATGAAGCACTGAGCGAGAAAGGCTATAATCCTGTGAATCAGATCGTAGGATATATTATGTCAGGAGATCCTACTTATATCACAAGTTATAATGGAGCCAGAAGCCTGATTATGAAGATGGAGCGGGACGAGTTAGTAGAAGAGATGCTGAAGACGTATATCAAGCATTTCGGATGGGAAGAATAGTATATGAGAATTATGGGGCTTGATTACGGATCGAAGACGGTCGGTGTAGCTATGAGCGATCCGCTTGGAATCACGGCACAGGCGGTCGAGACGATCTGGAGGAAGGACGAGAATAAGCTGCGCAAAACTTGTGCGCGGATTGAAGAACTGATCAGTGAGTATGAGGTGGAGCGGATTGTTCTCGGACTTCCGAAGCACATGAATAATGATCTGGGAGAGAGAGCACAGAAGGCTCTCGCGTTCGGAGAGATGGTAAAGCGCCGTACAGGGCTGGAAGTCGTGATGTGGGATGAGCGTCTCACGACAGTGGAAGCAGAGCGTACTTTGATCGAGAATAATGTAAGACGTGAGAACCGTAAGCAGTATATTGATAAGATTGCCGCGGTTTTTATTTTGCAGGGATACCTGGATTCGATTGGATAATTTTCGATAAGATAATTAGAACAGAGGTGAAGTGTCGGATGGAAAAGATTACGATGTTATCAGATGAGAATGGAGAAGAACTGGAATTTTATGTACTGGAACAGACAAAGGTTAATGGAGTGACATACATTCTGGTGACAGATTCTGAATATGGGGATGCGGAATGTACGATATTAAAGGATACATCCGATGCAGAGGATAAGGACTGCGTGTTTGAATTTGTAGAAGACGACGTGGAAATGAACGCTGTATTTAAGATATTCGAGGAGTTGTTGGAGGACGTAGACATCGAAAGGTAGCGTGCTATGGCGATAAGTCAGGAAGAGTTTAAGAAACTACTGAAAGAAAAAGGGTTAAAAGTGACCAATCAGAGGTTGCTTGTATTAGAAGTACTTGCGGATCATCGTGACACTCATATGACTGCAGAGGACATTTATGACCTGGTAAAGGAAGACTATCCGGAGATTGGTCTTGCAACAATCTACCGGACATTACAGTTGCTGCTGAATATGCAGTTAGTGGATCGTATTAATTTGGATGATGGGTGTATCAGGTATGAGATTGGTGACCAGCTGAACGGGGAATTAAAGCATCACCATCATCATCTGATATGTAAGATATGTGGAAAGGTTCTTCCGTTTCGACATGACCTTTTGGACGATTTGGAGCGTCAGATCGAGGAAGAAACGGGATTCCATGTGTTAGATCATGAATTAAAATTTTACGGCCAGTGTAAAGAATGTCTGAAGAAAGATCAGGATCAGATGTAATAACACATGGAGGTGTAAAGTTTGAAGAAAGGGAAAAACGGAAAATTGCGAATCATTCCGCTCGGAGGTCTTGAGAAGATTGGAATGAACATCACTGCCTTCGAATTCGGAGACAGTATTGTTGTTGTGGATTGCGGACTGGCATTCCCAGAGGACGATATGTTGGGGATCGATCTGGTAATCCCGGATATTACTTATCTGAAAGACAACATTAAGAAAGTTAAGGGCTTTGTGATTACCCATGGACACGAAGACCATATTGGTGCATTGTCGTATGTATTGAAGGAAATTAACCTGCCAATCTATGCGACAAAGCTTACTATGGGTATTATCGAAAAGAAGCTGGCTGAGCATAATCTGCTCCGCGCTACCCGCAGAAAGGTAGTAAAGCATGGACAGTCTATTATGTTGGGACAGTTTCGTATTGAATTTATTAAGACAAACCACAGTATTCAGGATGCATCAGCACTTGCAATCTATTCGCCGGCAGGTATTGTGATTCACACAGGAGACTTTAAGGTAGACTACACACCGGTATTTGGTGATGCGATTGATCTGCAGCGTTTTGCTGAGATTGGTAAGAAAGGTGTACTGGCACTCATGTCAGACAGTACCAATGCAGAGCGAAAGGGCTTCACGCAGTCTGAGCGTACCGTGGGATATACCTTTGATCATTTATTTGCGGAGTACAAGGATACCCGTATTATTATTGCAACATTTGCATCTAACGTAGACCGCGTGCAGCAGATCATCAACTCTGCTTACAAATACGGACGTAAGGTTGTAGTTGAAGGACGAAGCATGGTTAATATTATTGCTACGGCACAGGAACTTGGCTATCTCAAGGTTCCGGACAGAACTTTGATCGAGATCGATCAGCTTAAGAATTACCCGCCGGAGAAGACAGTGCTGATCACGACGGGAAGTCAGGGAGAATCTATGGCCGCACTGTCCAGAATGGCAGCGGATATTCACCGCAAGATTACCATTATGCCGAATGATACAGTTATCTTCAGTTCCAATCCGATACCGGGTAATGAAAAATCCGTTTCCCGTGTCATCAACGAACTGTCAGAAAAAGGCGCGAATGTCATTTTCCAGGATGCACATGTATCCGGACATGCCTGCCAGGAAGAACTGAAGTTGATCTACTCTCTGGTAAAACCGAAATATGCAGTACCGATCCATGGTGAATACCGTCACAGAAAGGCGAATGCCAAACTGGCTGAGTCGCTTGGCATTCCGAAGGAGAACATCTTCATGCTGCAGTCCGGTGATGTACTGGAAGTAAGCGAAGAAGAGGCTAAGGTTGTAGATAAGGTACACACAGGCGAGGTTCTGGTAGACGGACTTGGAGTCGGTGATGTTGGTAATATCGTACTGCGTGATCGTCAGCATCTGGCAGAAGATGGTATCCTGATTGTTGTGATGACGCTGGAAAAGGGTACCAATCAGTTGCTTGCAGGCCCGGATATTGTATCCAGAGGTTTCGTATATGTAAGAGAATCAGAAGGTCTGATGGAAGACGCCAGACACGTATTGGAAGAAGCGCTTGGCAATTATCTGGGACGTCAGAAGAATGCAGACTGGAGCAAGATCAAGCTTGTTGTCCGCGATACGATGAATGAATTTATCTGGAAGCGTACCAAGAGAAGACCGATGATCCTTCCGATCATTATGGATGTATAGAAATGATAGTAGATGAAAGAATGGTGACTTATATCCATTCGCTGGAGACGCCGGAAAATTCTCTGTTGGAGGAGATTGAAAAAGAGGCACTGGATACCTATGTGCCGATTATCCGGAAAGAGACCAAGAGTTTTTTGAAGACATTGATTACCATGAACCGTCCGATGAACATATTGGAAGTCGGTACGGCGGTTGGCTTTTCAGCACTTGTTATGAGTGAATATGCTCCGACAGGATGTAAGATTACTACAATTGAGAATTATGATAAACGAATCCCGATTGCCCGCGAGAATTTTAAGAGGGCAGGGAAAGAATCGGACATTACCCTGTTAGAGGGAGATGCGCTGGAAGTTATGAAGGGGCTTGCGGGCCCCTATGACTTTGTATTTATGGATGCGGCAAAGGGACAGTATATCCATTATCTTCCAGAGGTCACAAGACTTCTCTCGGAGGGCGGCGTGCTGGTCTCTGACAATGTACTTCAGGACGGAGATGTGATTGAGTCCAGATATGCGGTTGAACGCAGAAACCGGACGATCCACAGCCGTATGCGGGAGTATTTATTTGAGCTGAAACACAGTGATATCTATGAGACATCTATCCTTCCGTTGGGAGATGGAATTGCACTTAGCGTAAAGCGCAGAACGTCCGAGAAGTAACAGATACAGATAGTACAGTGAGGAAAGAAAAATGAGCAGACATCCGGAATTATTGATTCCAGCCAGCAGTCTGGAAGTATTAAAAACAGCAGTTATATTTGGTGCTGATGCGGTATATATCGGCGGAGAAGTCTTTGGACTGCGTGCTAAGGCGAAGAATTTCAGCCATGACGATATGAAAGAAGGAATCGCATTTGCACACGAGCATGGCGTGCGTGTCCATGTAACGGTCAATATTCTGGCACATAACCGGGATCTTGAAGGCGTGCGGGAATATTTGAAAGAACTGAAAGAGTTAGGACCGGATGCATTGATTATTGCCGATCCGGCAATTTTTGAGATGGCAAAGGAGATCTGCCCTGAGATTGAGCGACATGTCAGTACACAGGCGAATAATACGAACTATGGCACTTATCAGTTCTGGTGGAAGCAGGGAGCAAAGCGTGTGGTATCTGCCAGAGAACTGTCGCTGGCAGAGATCAAAGAGATCCGTGCCAATATCCCAGAAGAGATGGAGATTGAAAGCTTTATTCATGGAGCAATGTGCATTTCCTATTCCGGAAGATGCCTGCTGAGTAATTACTTTACCGGAAGGGATGCCAACCAGGGAGCCTGTACCCATCCGTGCCGATGGAAATATGCAGTCGTGGAAGAGACCAGACCAGGCGAGTATATGCCTGTCTATGAAAATGAACGAGGCACCTACATTTTCAATTCCAAGGACTTGTGCATGATCGAACACATTCCGGAATTGATCGATGCAGGAATCGATAGCTTTAAGATTGAAGGTCGTATGAAGACAGCTCTTTATGTGGCGACTGTTGCGAGAACTTATCGCAAAGCGATTGATGATTATCTGGAAGATCCGGAACTTTACCGCAAGAATATGCCATGGTATCTGGATCAGATCAGTAATTGTACGTACAGACAGTTCACAACTGGATTCTACTTTGGCAGACCGGATGATGAAGCACAAATTTACGACAGCAATACCTATGTAAGAGAGTATACGTATCTGGGGATTATCGGCGGAGAGCGGGACGGGATGTACCGCATCGAACAGCGCAACAAGTTCTCGGTAGGAGAGACGATCGAGTTGATGAAGCCAAACGGAGATAACATCGAAGTGACGGTGAAGAAGATCGTAGACGAGGATGGCAATGAGCAGGAGAGCGCACCACATCCAAAGCAGGTGCTGTATATTGATCTGGGAGGTCATGCTGACCAGTATGACATTTTGAGAAGAAAAGAAGACTAACGCAGATAACGCTGCGGTCCTAGAAATAGGGCCGCAGCTTTTCTATTGCGCTTTTTTCAATACGGGAGACGTAGGAGCGGGAGATGCCAAGCTCAGCAGCAATTTCCCGCTGGGTGTATTCAGCCTCATTATAGAGTCCATAGCGCATTTTCAGTACTGTCCGTTCTCTGGGAGAAAGCTGAGATTCCAGCTTGGAATAAAGAAGTTTGATATCGTCCTTGAGGACGGCTTTTTTGTAAGCATCATCGGTATGAGAATCGATAATATCAAAGATACGGATTTCATTACCTTCCCGGTCGATACCGATTGGCTCATACAGAGAAATGTCACGAAAGTATTTCTTCTTGCTTCTAAGATGCATCAGAATTTCATTTTCGATACACCTTGCAGCGTAGGTCCCAAGCCTGACATTTTTGTCGGAATTGAAGGTAACCACAGATTTGATCAGACCGATTGTGCCGATGGATAGAAGATCTTCGGTGTCTTCGCCAAGCGTCTGATACTTTTTGACGATATGCGCAACCAGCCGGAGATTATGCTCGATCAGGATGTGCTTGGCTTCAAGGTCTCCTTCGGTATATTTTTGCAGATAATACTGTTCTTCGGCAGCTGTTAGGGGAGGAGGAAAAGATTTCACAGTGAGCACCTGACCGCATTTTTACTTACAGTTTATGTGGAAATGGGAGGATTTGTGCTTTTCCATAAAAAGATAAGTGGTGTAGAATATTTTGCTAAGGGAAAGCTGTTATTAGGAGCGTGTATACATGTATCTATTGCGTGAAAGATGATTATGTATGTGAAATTGGAATATCTGAGTATAATTCTTTAGAGAATGTATTAACGGCATTTGAAGCATTTTAGAAAAATACGAGATAAAATAAATCGCTCTGTGGTGACCTAACCAGGTTGCCGTGGGGCGATTTATTATGCAAATCTACTGAAATTTCAAATTTCTTAAAAATTGTATTGACGAGTTAACGTAAGAAGAGTATAAATGTAACTACGAATACTGATTATGACAACTCGAAAAACGGTAAAATATAGAAGGAGAGATGCGATTGAGTTTCAGTAGAGTATTATCAGCGGCAATGTGTGGCATGGAAGTTATACCGGTGCAGGTAGAGGCTGACGTGAGTAACGGACTGCCGTTGTTTCATATGGTCGGTTATCCGGGAGCAGAAGTGCGGGAGGCGGAGGAACGTGTCCGTACGGCAATCCAGAATGCCTGTGCTGCTTTGCCACCCAAACGAATGGTGATTAATCTGTCGCCGGGCAATGTGAGAAAGCGTGGGACATCGTATGATCTGCCGATCGCACTGGCGGTGTTAGCTGCGGCAGGTTTATTACAGCAGGAATGTCTGGAACAAGTGATGGCAGTGGGCGAACTGGGCTTAGACGGCAGTGTGCAGGGGATTCCTGGGGTGCTTGCAATTGCTGCAAAGGCGAAGGAACAGCAGGTGAGATGTCTGGTTGTTCCGTCTGCCAATGAACGGGAAGCAAGGCTTGTGGAAGGAGTGTGCGTCTGTGGTATTAAATCTCTGGACGAGATATTTCGACAATTGCTTCAAGGTGAAACCATTGGATGTATCAAAAAGACAGATACACTATTCGAGAGAGAAGTGGTTGCAGGACAGGGAGATTTTGCGGACATTTCCGGACAGTCTGGCATGAAGCGCGCTGCAGAGATCGCGGTGGCCGGCAGACATAATCTGTTGATGGTGGGACCACCGGGCAGTGGCAAGTCTATGATAGCCAAAAGGATTCCTACGATATTTCCGGCTCTTACCAGAGAAGAGAGCCTTAGGATTACCAAAGTATATAGTGTGGCGGGGATGATTAAGTCAGAGCAGCCATTGGTCATGGAACGTCCGTTTCGTGAGGTGAATCAGACAGTGACAAAGGCGGCATTGTTAGGGGGAGGAGCCTGGCCCAAACCCGGTGAACTTACACTCGCCAGTGGAGGTGTGCTGTTTTTGGATGAGCTGGCGGAATTTAAGCGATCTGTACTTGAGGTGCTGCGTCAGCCATTGGAGGAACGGGAAGTGCGGATCGTCAGAAATCACGGCGTGATCATTTATCCGGCAGATGTGATGCTGGTGGCAGCCATGAATCCATGTCCCTGCGGATATTTTTCTGACCTGAATAAGTGCACATGTACGATATCCCAGATTCGACAGTATCAGGGGAAAATCAGCTATCCGTTCCTTGGTAGGATGGATATCTGTGCAGAGGTACAGGGTGTGGCTTATGAAGATCTGGAGAGGGAAGAACTGGCAGAAAGCTCGGCAGCTATTCGACGAAGGATTGAAAAAGCAAGAAAACGTCAGATGGATCGTGCGGAGAATGGAGAGTTTGTGTATAATGCAGAGCTTTCCGGGGAACGTCTGATCAGAGACTGTGAACTTGGAAGGGCAGAAAAAAGAATGATGCGACAGGCTTATGACAGATTTTCATTAAATGCGAGAACCTATCATAAAGTATTAAAGGTGGCACGTACAATTGCAGATTTGGAAGGAGAAGAACGCATAGGGATAGAGCATTTGCAGGAGGCACTTGTTTACCGAAGTATGGATAAGAAGTATTGGGGAAGAGTATGAGAGATACGGAAGAATATAAGTATGAATGGTGGCTTGCCGGAATGCGACCATTGACGGACGATAAAAAGCGTGCGCTGGTGGAACACTGGGGCAGTGCCAGAGAAGTGTATAATGGGATATATTATATAGAAGAAAGACAGAAAAAACAGCTTCATTTTTTGAAGGCAGAGGAGATTGACCGTTTGCAGAACTGGGCAAGAACACAGGATGTAGAGAAACTTTATGAACAGGGTCAGAGACTTGGAGTACGCCTTGTTACCTGGTTTGATGAAGCGTATCCGAAGAGACTCAAAAATCTGATCAAGATGCCTTATGGGATCTACGTAAAGGGAAAACTACCGGCGGAAGACAGACCGACAGCAGCCATCGTGGGTGCTAGGAGATGTACGCCTTATGGGGAAGAATTGTCAATCATCCATGCAGAGAATCTGGCGCTTGCCGGAGTGCAGGTTATCAGCGGTATGGCAAGAGGGGTAGACAGTATCTCGCAACGTGCAGCCATTGAGGCAGGGGGAGAGTCTTATGGCGTGCTTGGATGTGGCGTGGACGTATGCTATCCGAAAGAGAATAAAGGACTTTACATAGATCTGCAGAAGCATGGGGGCATTCTGTCGGAGCTTCCACCGGGGACAGCACCGCTGCGGGAATATTTTCCAGCCAGAAATCGCATGATCAGCGGACTTGCGGACATGATATTGGTAATGGAGGCAAAAGAAAAGAGCGGATCTCTTATCACGGCAGCATTTGCATTGGATCAGGGAAAGACGATTTATGCACTTCCGGGACCGGTTACCAGTGAGCTCAGTAAGGGGTGTAACAGGATCATCAGTGACGGTGCAGTTCCGCTTCTGAGCCCGAAATACCTGCTGGAACAGGAAGACCTTAAATTGTTAAAAAATCATACAAATTCACCTTCTGATCGGGTGAAAAATGAAAAAGTGCTTGAAAGTCCAGAAAAATTGTTGTATGCTACCGTTGGTTTGTTTCCAAAGAGCCTGGATACATTGCAGGCGGAAAGCGGGATGAAACGAACAGATATGGTTCATGCCCTTGTGTCTTTGGAAATGAAAGGATATATCAGAGAGATATCCAGAAATCATTTTGTAAAAGCATAAAAGCGTTCTGAACGCATGAAATTAAAGGAGTATAGATAATATGGCGCATTATTTGGTAATTGTGGAGTCGCCTACAAAGGTTAAAACAATTAAAAAATTCCTTGGAAGCAATTATACAGTTATGGCATCAAACGGACATGTAAGAGACCTGCCAAAGAGTCAGCTTGGTATTGATGTGGAGCATGACTATGAGCCGAAGTATATTACAATCCGTGGTAAGGGGGAGATATTGGCAGAGCTTCGTAAAGAAGTAAAGAAAGCAGATAAAGTATATCTCGCAACTGACCCGGACCGCGAGGGAGAAGCTATTTCATGGCATCTAATGCATGCGCTGAAATTAGAGAATAAAAAGACATATCGTATTACATTTAATGAGATTACGAAAAATGCGGTTAAGTCTTCTATTAAGAATGCACGTGAGATTGATATGAATCTGGTAGATGCACAGCAGGCACGCCGTGCTCTTGACCGTGTGGTAGGTTACCGCATCAGTCCGCTTCTGTGGGCAAAAGTGAAAAGGGGCTTGAGTGCGGGACGTGTGCAGTCAGTTGCACTTCGTATCATTGCCGATCGTGAGGAAGAGATTAACGCATTTATCCCGGAAGAGTACTGGAGTCTTGATGCCTGTCTTAAGGTGAAAGGCGAGCGTAAGCCGCTTACAGCCAAGTTCTATGGCACTGCTGATGAGAAGATGACCATTCATTCGGAACAAGAAGTGAATCAGATCCTTGCGGAGCTTGAACATGAAGATTATTATGTGGAAAATGTTAAAAAGGGAGAACGTCTGAAGAAAG
>ERZ894183.907-NODE-907-length-19141-cov-22.985592_pt1 | contig 19141 bp, 14 predicted proteins | sample MGYA00380279_ERZ894183 | MGnify/ENA primary metagenome ERZ894183 (study PRJEB32331, sample SAMN06328422) | human gut metagenome | biome: human gut microbiome; feature: stool | host: Homo sapiens | collected 2013-06-26 ... | reverse complement strand
CCCTTGTATTATAAGGGGTTCTGCCTTGTGTCATTATAATAACACAAGCACCTCCATTCAGAATGTTCATCATGGGCACAGGCAGCTTTCTGGTATGACAGCCGCCCAGATATTGATAAAGAGGAATTCTCAGAGCTTCCGCAGCCGCCCTTGCCACTGCCAGAGAAACACCCAGAACTGCATTGGCTCCTATACTGCTTTTATTGTCTGTTCCATCGACTTCTGCCAGAAGTCTGTCTATATTCATCTGATCAAGCGCATTTTCTCCCACAATTGCTTCTGCAAGTTTTGTATTTACATTATTTACAGCTTTTTCCACACTGAGCCCAAGGTATTTTCCCTTCTCACCATCCCGGAGCTCCACTGCCTCAAATCTTCCGGTAGACGCCCCGGAGGGAACTATGGCTCTTGCTGTATATCCATGGATTCCAACAATCCCTTCTCCTGCTGTAACTTCAACCTCAACCGTAGGATTTCCCCTGGAGTCCAGGACTTGTCTTGCGTGAATTCTGCGTACAGGTAAATAACGCAACATATTTTTACCTCCTAAGACTTGATAATCCTATCTTATCCTGAATCCCTTTTTCTATTCACCGGAATTCATCAATATTTTCAGTTAATTATGTATATAAAGTTATTTTTAGCAGTTAAAATAATACTTATTTTAATTTTGTCAATTTTCTTATTGACAAATTCCATTTTATCTGTTATAGTAAGCTCATAAAACAAAAGGAACTTAAAAATAAATCAAAAAGGAGTGAGACCACCGAAAACATAAACGAAATCTCATAATCCAACAAGGAGGTACAGACCACCAGAAACGTAAAATAATTCATCATAATCTATGAAAGGAAGGTACAGACCACCGAGAACATAATCTTAATTCCAGAATGTTTTATAAAAATTTAAGGAGGACTAATCCATTGGACAGTGAACATTAAAAAGAGCCAGCAGAAAATCAAATCTGATGGCTCTTATTTTTGTTGTCATATGCATAAAAAGTAAAAGGACAGAGTTTCCGCTCTGCCCTTTTACTTTTTATCTGTTCAGAATTTTCATACAGAAGTCATAGATGCGAAGATAGGTTTCATTGGAATAATGAAGTCCATCGTAAATTCCCGCATTATGTCTGTTGCTGATCCATCCGTACTTCTGCAGGTAACTGCAGGTATTAATATACTGATAACTTGGATTTGATCCTCTGCAAAGTGTATATATAATATTTCTGTTAAATGCTTCAACCTGATCTTCTGTTCTGGCACCTCCGCCAAAACTTCTGATCATGGCGCTGTTTACAGGATTTACAGACATATAATACATTTCACAGTTATATCGGCTCAAACTATTGGCAACGGCTGTCATATATCTTGTATATTCCGGACCATATGCCATATCATTGACGCCCAGATTGATCACAACTGCCTGTCTGGTGTTTTTGTCTGCATTGTAAGCGCTGACAACCTGCCGACGCAGTCTGTTATATCCTTCTTCCTGGAACCACCGAAGTCCCTGACTTCCTCTTGCAATAAATTCTACATTAGATGGTTTTTGCGAACCAAGAACTTCCTCAATCCCCAATGTACGGGAATCTCCAACCATATAAACCTTATCATGTTTTTCCGGCTGGCGGATATAAGACGGAGCCTTATCCATATGCTTTCCGAAAACTACCATATAGTAATTACCTGATTTTGAAGGAATCCTGTCTCCTGCAAGAAATTCCGGAGCCGAACTCTTTCCTCTTGTACGCGACCATCCAAGGCACATATTACCGCTTCCCAGATTGACGGACGGAAATGTTGCATTTCCACCTGCTGTAGAAACCACTCTCCACAGATCACCATTATACATTCTCAAATTGACACCTGAAGTCTTTTCTGTAATGGGATAAAACTTCATATTTTTGGTAACCTTTACTTTGGTACCGGCTTTTTTGTAGCTTTTTCCATTTACAGAAGTTGCCCATCCAAGACCTCTTGATGAGGAATTATGAGGAACCGAAGGGAGTGTCACATACATATCTTTTGCAATCTTCTCCCGCATACTGGTATACTCTTTTTTTCCGTTTTCCGTCATAAACTGCACATTGTACAGCTTATATTTGTTCAGACAGAACTTTACGCTCTTTGTTACTCTGAAGTTTGCTCCGGGGAGATATTTTCGTGTAGTATTTCCATCTTTCAAAACCCAGTAATAACAGTAGCCGGAAGGAGCATTCAGCTTTGGAAGAACAACCCAGTCTCCACGCTGAACGGTTTCTGCCCAGTTCTTATATGTATCCGTAGAAACGACACCGCGGGCATTGGCATAGGTTACTTTGCATTTTGCAGATGCTGCAGACACCTGTCTGCTTCCGCCAAACAATAACACAGCTGATAAAACCAGTAAAAATGCCGCACCTTTCCACTTACCTGAAATTTGTTTCATAACTTAACTCCTTATTTAATTTTCATTGTTCTTAGCATAACTACGTTTACTATATCAGCTTTTTCTCAGGAATTCAATATGAACTTCATCTTTTTTTCATATTTTTGTTATATTTAAGAAAAGTTTCCTTTGTACTTCCTTCTATGTTCTTCTTTTCTCTTGTATGATACCATATCTGCATACATATTATTGTAAAAAACACCTCTCGGAGATGTTATGATACCATCAGATTTTTTCCAAAAATATTTCTCACGCCGGCATTTGCACCGATACCGGATCCCTGCCATTCTTGCCGGAGCCTTTCTTCTGGGAGCCTGCACCGGAAAGCTGGTCACAGTCATTTCCAGCCACACCAGTAAATCGGAAACATCCGGACATATCTCTGAATCTGTCTCATCATCATCATCTGCTTCTTCCAGCTGGGGGCTCAGTTTTCAGGAAGAAGGATGTCGTCCCACCGGAAACGCCACCATTCAGGAGCTGAAAAAATATAATGCCTACTATGCCCAGGATACAGAGGAAAAAATACTCTATCTTACTTTTGATGCAGGCTATGAAAACGGAAATACTCCCGCTATCCTTGATGCTTTAAAAAAGCACCATGCTCCTGCTGCTTTTTTTGTTGTGGGAAATTTCCTGAAAGACAATCCCGATCTTATTAAACGGATGATCTCTGAAGGGCATATTATCGGAAACCATACCATGACACACCCTGACATGTCTCAGATTTCCTCCACTGATTCTTTTCAGAAAGAACTTCAGGAAGTAGAAAATCTCTACCAGGAAATAACAGATCGATCCATGCCAAAACTTTACCGTCCTCCCCGCGGAATCTACAGTACGCAGAACCTTGCAATGGCAAAAGAGCTTGGATATTCTACTTTTTTCTGGAGCCTTGCCTATGTAGACTGGATTCAGGATCAACAGCCCACAAAAGAAGAAGCATTTCATAAACTGCTGCCACGAATCCACCCGGGCGCCGTTGTGCTTCTCCATAATACATCCTCTACCAATGCTCAGATTTTAGATGAACTTCTCACAAAATGGGAAGAAATGGGATATCATTTCGGCTCCTTAGACAAACTGACCGGGGACTAATCCCGGTCAGTTTCACGCTTTTCTGAATGATTGTCAATAGTATGAAGATCTGCTTTAATCTGACTGCTTGAAATTTCCGGCGTACGCGGCAGATATACCACCTCACACCCTTCTTCTTTCAAAAAATCAAATTTTCCCTGCCAGTCATCCCCCATTACAAAGGTATCTACATGATATTCCCTTACATCTGTCCGCTTTTGCTCCCAGCTTTCCTCCGGAATCACCAGATCCACATAGCGGATCGCCTCCAGAAGCTGTTTCCGTTTCTCATAGGAAAAATAACATTTTTTACGTTTCTCATTCCAGTTAAATTCATCCGTTGACAGAGCCACTATCAGATAATCTCCCTGCTGCTTTGCCCGGCGCAGAAGATTAATATGTCCATAATGGAGCAGATCAAAAGTTCCATATGTGATTACCCGTTTCATAGTTTTTCCTTTCTGCCGACAGCCGGATCTATTATTTATAAATCACCCGGCTTTTCAGCTTTTGTATTTCACCATAAACTCTTTCACAGTTTTTTCTGTCAGAGTAAGGAAATGTATGATCGATCCTTTCTCTGTAAACTTCCTTTAAAGCGCATCCTGTTTCCAGATAAAGATTCACACATTCTTTTAATTTCTCCGAATCTGTGCATACTTCTCCAAATCCGTCCCTGTCATAATCAAAATATCCCTGAACATAAGTGTGGGTACCCGAAAAAAACTCTTCCCGGTCCGGCTGGTAATAAATCACAGGTTTCCTCAGATATGCAAAATCAAATGCAACAGAAGAATAGTCCGTTATGATCATATCTGATTCCGAAAAAATCTCACGGTACGAAATTCCCGGTTCCAGCACTCTGATGCTGTCAGAAACAGAAAACTCCGCAAGAGTCACTTGCATATTCGGATGCATCAGAAGCTGTATCTGATAGCCTGCCTTTTGTATTTTTGACAAAAAATCCTCATCTGAAAAAACAGACTGATACATCTGATAAAAACTGCTTTCTTTCAATCCCGGCAGAAGTGTTCTACCTCCGGTTTTTGCGTCAATAACCGATACAAGACCGGATCTCCAAGTAGGCATGATCGTAATGATCTTCTGAGGATTGTTTTCAAGCCTGTCGTATCTTGGGAGACCCGTCATTACTACTTCTCTGTCCGAATAAAAATAATTCCCCTCCAGAACAGACTGATATTCAGGTTTCGTTGTTGTGACAAACATAGAAATATTTTTATTATATTTTTGCAGCCACCCTGACAGATCATCTTTTATCACTCCATGCTGCAGAAATATAAAGGGTTTATTCCGTATAAGATCTTTTAACGGTCTGGTATGCTGACTGTCAAAAGGATTGGTAATATACGCCTCTGCATGAGCAGAAATGATCACATCTGCTTTTAAAAACAAATTGTAGTATGCTTCTGAGTCTCTGTCAATAACCTTTCCAACCTTTTTCAGCCTCTCGTAATCACTGCTGCCGCCTGAAATCACAAAATAAACATCGGGCTTTTTCCCTTTCAGAGAAGAAAGATATTCGAAAAACGCTTCTCCGTTATCATCTGCTTGATTGATCCTGTCGCTGACAAGCCAGATTTCCCTGCGTTTTATGCAGTAATCATACACCCATGTTCTTAGACGCTGACTGATGATTTTTTCCCTTTCCTTCAATTCCTCCTCTGTGGGGTTCTGCTTGATCCCGGTGGCCTGTCTGTTAAACAGAGACGTTCTTTTTATCTCCCGGATCAGTCGGCGTTCTTTTTTTATATGTTTGATAAAATCTGATTTTTCCACAAAAAATGTATCTTTATTCAGCCGGAAAATATATCCGCCTCTGCAGCAGTACGTATTATTGTAGTAAGCATCCAGCGGAAAAAAATTACCTGTGCCATAATTGTTAAAGTACACCGGAAATCCATCTGCTTTCATATAAAACTTAACTGATGTAATCCCCTCTACAAAAGAAAAAGGAATCTCTGCTGCGAATCCCTTTCGGTCAGCCAGAAGTTTCCCGAGAGATATTACTTTTCCGCCCGGATGGTCAAATACTCTGCATGCAATAACCTGTTTCTTTTTATTCGCCGCTTTGACTTCTGCATAAATCTGAATTTCTGTATTCTGCATTTCTGCCAGTGTTTTTACCGAGCCTTCAATGCAGAAACTCTTTTCGCCGCAGGTAAGAATTTCCAGAGACAGAGTAAAATTACTCAGAGAAATAACCGGAAAATTCCCGTAACGGATATTCATATCGCCGCCAAAATATTCCACTTTTCTTTGTCCTGCATTTTCAGACTTCAGAGACAGTACATAATCCATATACTCTTTTGTCATATATTTTTGAGAAAGGATCATTCGATTGTCAATGTAGGACAGGCACTTTATCAGAAGCGAACGAAAATATTTTTCCTCTTCCTCTGTCAGAACCCCCTGTGGTATTTCTGCCTGCTTAAATCGCCACTGCAGATCATAACATAATAGTATACTGAACAAAATAAGGAATAAATCCATATTCATCACGATACATTTTCAGAGTTTCCAAAGAGAATTTTTCCAGATAACTGATATACCATTCCTTTACTTTTCTCGAAGAAGAAATTGCAGAGTCTTCTGTTATACGTATCCTGTACCAGTAATTAGCCGAAGGAACCACTCCGTACCGGCATTTTTTTAACAGGATCTGCATAATGACCTTTGCATCTTCTGCATATTTCAGTTCTGTATCAAAATATATTTTTTCTGCGGTCTCTTTTGTTATAAATGCGCTGGAAAGCGACATCTGCACACAGTTAAATCGTTTCCATAAATCAAGAATATCATTTTTGCCGGAATTAAACTTGTAATTCAGAATATGAGGACCTTCTCTTCCTTCAAAAAAAGTCATTGGAATGGAAATCAGGTCCACATCCTTTTCCGACTTTGTAAAAAAGGAATACACGGCTTTTAAAGTGCCGGGACTTAATTTATCATCCGGGTCCATAAAGTTTACATACCGTCCCTCAATGTATTTAAGTCCCTCATTCCTTGCAGAAGATACTCCTCCATTGGTCTTGTGTATTACTTTTATGTTGTTTGGATATTTTTTCTGATAAGCATCACAGATTTCTCCTGACCTGTCAGGAGTTCCATCGTCCACCAGTATGATCTGAACATTTTTTTCAAACCCAATATCCTGACAGATCACGCTTTCCAACGCTTCTTCCAAATATTTTTCCACATTATAAACCGCCATCACAATGGACACTTTAAACTTATATTTTTTCTCCAACATTCTCTCTGCCATAATCCTCCTGTTTCTCCTTCCCCCATTTCAGACTCCTGCTGCTTTATGCAAAAATTTGTTTTATTTTTTTTCCAATATAACGATCAAACAAATCTGCCAGTAAAATTGTACTTATGATACATATCACAAGAAACATATATTTATTTTGGGCAAATCCCAGATCTGAAAAAATTATCATAGGTATTCTCTGAAGCATGTACACGCTGAATACATGCTCCCCAAACCATGTAAAAATATGGCTGGAAACAGATACTTTCATGGTGAACAGTACAACTACCGCCACAAAAGCCACTGCCCATACCGTATATCCCTCAATCCCATATTTCCATCTGTTTTGAAAAGAAATACAGTAAACAATAACTGCCAGCAATGCGGTGCCCATGTAAAGGCAGTCATTTTTCATAAGGATTTTCTCTATTCTGTCACGCAGCAGAGCATACCAGCAGCCCACCGGAAATATAATGACTGAATTATACCAGTAATTTTCTTTTCCTGTTTTCATGAGGATGTAAATAAAAACGCCTGTAAAAACTGTCATAAGAACGCAGCCTGTATACTCCCGGACTTTGTTTGACCGGAATCTCACCATGCTAAACGAAATATATACCAGCAGATATATCACCAGCGTATCAAACATATACCAGTTTGAATTACCTATAGATTCCCATCCGACCATAGACAACAGTATCTGCCGGACAGGATATCGCCTTCCTGTAATCAGGTTCACAATAACAAATAATCCTACTGCTGCTGCAAGGTTCATCCATACTTTCGGAAAACGGTGTGTAAGAATCCCTTTCAGATACCGGTTACTTTTCATCTGTATGGATGTCATGATCCCATATCCTGAATAAAACCAGAACATTGCAACAACCATCTGGTTTAAATGTTCTCTTAAAACAAGATATGGCTCATCATATCGTCCTCCCAGATGAACGTATCCCACATAATGACTGAAAATAATTAGGATTACAAAAATACCTTTTATATTATTGGCATCTGTTTTTGACAGATAACTTTTATTGAACTGACCCTGTGCGGCTATGGTTGATGACCGTACACCAATCAATAAAAGTATCAGCAGAAAAAAGATCATATTTCCCCCACAAACTTTATACTGAAATTAATTAATGTTTTATCTCTGTTTTTTCATTATACTTGCTTTTCCCGGTTCTGTAAAGAAAATCTGCTGCAGGTCTTTCCACAAGATAATAAATACCTGCGCCAAAAAGAATGGTAAGGACAACAGACAGTCCCAGTGCAGCTGCCGGACATTGCTTTAAAAACCCTGCATTTTTCCACAGTGTATGGCTGAGAATATAAAAAGCAGCTTCCTGCATTACATATATGGAATAGGAATATTTTCCCAGTCTGCAGAAACCTGTCCTGCTGATGATTCTGGATAAAAGCCCCTTTTCTGTGAGCATACAGAGGAAAAATATACAGAAGAAGGCCACTACAGAAAACTGATTTTTCCCTGCATTTTTTCCTGCAAAAAAATCTGTCAGAAGAAACAAAAAGCTTCCCAGCTCTATGAAAGAGATCATTATGGTCCTCTTTTTTTCGTGCAAAAGATCTCCTTCTGGTTTTTCCCATTTTTCTTTTACGGAATCATAAAAAACTCCCAGAAGATAGCCTGTTCCTATGCCGGCAACCGCCCTTGCCATGGCAAGGCTGAATACTCCGTAAACAACTTTTCTGCCAAATCCGCCGTCTGTAGTCATAATATTCAACGTATAGCCAAAATACGCGATTACGCATATCAAAAGTTTCATTCCCACTGAGTTTTTCATTGCTTTATGTAAAAGAAAATAAAAAACCTCTGCAAAAAAGAAGGCGGAAACATACCAGTTCAGACCGGTCCACCCTGTGGTAAGCCCTGTAGACTGCAAAAAGAAGAGATTTAAAATCCCCTCGCTTGCCGGAACTTCAAGAAATACAACTGAAAAAACCGTAGAAACTGCCAGTACCGGCCACAGACGGACAATTTTTTTCCATAAAAAATCAGTTGTTTTCTGTTCAGGCCGGGACAGTAAAGAACGGTACAGAAAATATCCTGATATAATAAAAAAACATTCCACAATATATTTTGCGTACTTTGACTGTTCTGCAAGATTCTGATAAATCACCGATTCTCCCGTATAAGGCATCATAAAAGAATGAAGAAGATGAAAATATATAATTGCTGCTGCAAAAAAGAATCTGATAAACTCTATATTATTTAATTTTCCTTTTACCTTCTGTGTTCCCACTATTTCAGCATCCCCCGGACTTCGTCAAATATTTTTATTTCTGCCGGATTATCTGAATGGACTCCAATATGCTTTTCCATCCAGACCATATTGTACCAGCGTCCGAATTTACAGGCGCATTTATGAAACTCCGCCACTTTACGATAACCCATGTGCTCATGAAATCTTACGCTGTCTCCGGTAAGATACTCATCCTCTTTTTCCGGCCAGGCAATACAGGCATTGACACTGAGGATATTCTGCTCTTTCAAGATCTTTTCCAGCGTATCATAAAGCAGCTTTCCAATACCCAGATGTTTTTTATCCCTTTTTACATAAATAGAAGTTTCCACAGACCAGGCATAAGCAGCTCTTGGATGAAGCGGGCCCGCATAGGCATACCCGATCACCTCCCCATCCTTTTCTGCTTTTAAATACGGGTATTTTTCCAGCGTATGAATGATCCGCTGTCTGAATTCCTCCGGAGAAGGAACCGTATATTCAAAGGATACTGCTGTATCCCTCACATAAGGAGCATAGATTTCCAGTAATTCTTCGGCATCCTGTGGACCTGCTACGCTGATTTTTATCTCACTCATGATTTTTCCTCTCTTGCTTTTTTCAGATATTATAAGGTGTGCTTCCAAAGAAAGTCAATCCTCTGCACAGTGGAAATGTTTCCTTCTACTGTCTTCCGGAAATTCTTTAAATTGAAATATTTTTCTAGTTATGGTAATATTTTTATCAGAACAACTCTGATTATCTCCAAAAAGCCCGGAAATACGGGCATTTCACGGGATATAAGAACTGAATTTACTACCGATTTACTACTTTCGGATTGAGCTTTGACACGCTTCTGCCTCCCGTGAAGCCCACCGCCCAAATAGTGACACATCGAAAATCAAATACGACACCGCAGACAGCGGCGTTCTCTTTTCCCCTTTGGGGAGATCAGGACGCCGCTTTTTTTGCGCCCAAAACCAGAAAGGAGGCGACCGCCTATGTACTTTACTTCCGGCAGCGACCGGGCCTTTGAACAGCTCATGCAGACGAGGCCGGGCGCAGATCATTTTAACAGCGGCGAGGCCGGAGCGCCGGAGGACTGCGGCACCTGCCGTTTCTACCGCCCGCACTGGAAGTACCAGTTTTGTGTGTATGAGGAATGTCCCTACCAGCCGGGCAAGCGCACCGCCCTTGACGGCGCGGTGAAATTTCAAGTGAAAGGAGTGGACGACGAGATGGCAGTTTTTCGAGTGGAGAAAAACCGGGGCTACACGGTGATGTCCAACCACCACCTGCGGAACAAGGACTTGTCCCTGAAAGCCAAGGGCCTGCTGTCGCAAATGCTGTCCTTACCGGAGGATTGGGATTTTACGCTGAAAGGCTTGTCCCTTATCAACCGGGAGCAGATCGACGCGATCCGGGCGGCTGTCCGGGAGCTGGAACAGGCGGGCTATATCGTGCGTTCCCGTGAGCGTGACAGCCAAGGCCGCCTGCGCGGGGCGGATTACATCATTTACGAACAGCCCCAGCCTGTGCCGGATTCACCTACATTGAAAAATCCAACATTGGATAATCCAACGCAGGAAAAGCCTACGCAGGAAAAACCAACGCAATTAAATAAAGATATATCAAGTAAAGAGAAATCAATTACGGATGGATCAAATACCGATTCCATTCCTATCCTTTCCCCTCCCTCTCCTTTGGGGGAAGAAGCGGCTGCGCTGCCGGAACGGAAAGGAACGGGAGCGAAATCACAGAGCGCCGTAGAGATTTATAGGGAGATCATCAAGGACAACATCGAGTATGAACACCTTTGCCAGTACGCCAAGGGGATTGACCGGGATATGCTGGACGAGATCGTGGACTTGCTGGTAGAAACCGTATGCAGCGCCCGAAAGACCATCCGCATTGCCGGGGACGATTACCCCGCCGAGCTGGTGAAATCCAAACTGATGAAGCTGAACGGCTCTCACATTGAGTTTGTCTTTGACTGTATCAGCAAAAACACCACGGAAATACGGAACATCAAAAAATACCTGCTGGCGGTTCTGTTCAACGCCCCAAGCACCATCAACGGCTATTACACGGCGCTGGTGGCCCATGACATGAACACTGGCAAAATCTGAAAGGAGGACGACCCTATGAAACAGGGTGCTTTGATTTTTGACGAGCAGACAGACCGCTACGACATCCGCTTTGACCTTGCGGACTATTACGGCGGCCTGCACTGCGGAGAAACTTTTGATGTGATGGTGGGCGGCAGATGGAGGCCGACCCGCATTGAAATGGCCGAGAACTGGTATCTGGTGGGAATCCATGCCGACGACCTCTCCGGCCTGCGGGTGCGGATTTAAGCCATCCGCCTGCCTGCTGACTTTCCAAAGGAGGGATAGCAGTTGCAGGAAGAAGTAGACCAGAAAACCATACCATTGAGGCGGACAGCCTGAAAATGGCCCGCGCCAGACTGCGCCGGATCGAAACCGACCTTTTGGGCTATTTCAAGAGTATGGGGGCCTCCGCGTGGGGACTGGACGCCAAGGAACGGCTGGAAGTCATGCACAGCATTTTCCACCCGGACGGGGAACCGTTCTCCTTTGACTGGAAGTGGCTTGCCCCGTCGGGGCTTTCCACCAAGGACTTTATCGCCCCGTCCTCGTTCCGCTTCGGCAATGCCCGGATGTTCGGGCTGAGCGGCAAATACGGGGCGGTGAGCTTTCTGCAAATCCTCTCCCCGGAGCTGTCGGATGAAATGCTAGCCGATTTTCTCAACACGGAAAACGGTATTGTGGTGAACCTCCATGTGCAGGCCATCGACCAGAGCGACGCCATTAAGACGGTCAAGCGCAAGATCACCGATCTTGACGCCATGAAGATTCAGGAACAGAAACGGGCGGTAAGAAGTGGCTACGATATGGACATTCTTCCCAGCGACCTTGCCACCTACGGGCAGGACGCCAAGGAGCTGCTAAAGACCTTGCAGAGCCGGAATGAACGGATGTTCCAGCTTACCTTTTTGGTGCTGAACACCGCAGACACCCGGCAAAAGCTGGAAAACGATGTGTTCTGGGCTGCCGGTATTGCACAGAAATACAACTGTTCCCTTGTGCGGCTGGACTACCAGCAGGAACAGGGGCTTATGAGCAGCCTGCCGCTGGGGGCCAGCCACATCCAGATTGAACGCTCCCTGACGACTTCCAGCGTGGCCGTGTTCGTCCCCTTTGTGACGCAGGAGCTTTTTCAAGGCGGCGACGCCATGTATTACGGGATCAACGCCAAAACCGGCAACATGATTATGCTCGACCGCAAGCGGGCGCGCTGCCCCAACGGGCTAAAACTGGGGACACCGGGAAGCGGCAAAAGTATGAGCTGTATCTGTAATGTGAAGCTGGAAAACTTTGACCTGTCCCACCTGCCCATCTACATTCTCACCGAGGAACAGATGGGCTTTTATGCTGCCTATATGCAGACTTTGGGCAACCGGCCAGACCTGTTTCCCAACGGCAGCTATCCCCACGCCTCCACCCCGAAAGAGCCGACCTACTATGAAATTCCCCCAGAGGCGCTAAAGGACGAAGCCTTTGCCGCCATGATTGCCGAGGCGGAAAAGTATGTGGGCTATCCTTATGTGTGGGGCGGCAGCTCCCCAAGCACCAGCTTTGATTGTTCCGGCTTCATTAGCTGGGTTATCAATCATTCAGGATGGAATGTGGGACGCCAGACGGCGCAGGGGCTTTACAACATCTGCACTCCCGTTTCCCCGGAGCAGGCCAAGCCCGGCGACCTTGTATTTTTCGTCGGCACTTACGACACTGCCGGAATGTCCCATGTGGGGCTGTATGTGGGAAATTCGGTCATGCTGCACTGCGGCGACCCCATTTCCTACACGAACCTTAATTCAAGCTACTGGCAGCAGCATTTTTATTGTTATGGGCGTTTGCCTTAAACGCCAGAAAGGAGCAAATCACTATGGCAATGAACAAATTGGAGCGCATTGAAAAGGATATTGAGAAAACCAAGGGCAAGATCGCGGAGCTGCAAAAGCAGCTTCGGGAGCTGGAAGCGGCCAAGACCGAACAGGAAAACTTGCAGATCGTCCAGCTTGTGCGCGGCCTCAACATGACCCCGCAGGAGTTCGCCGCCTTTGTGCGCGGCGGCGCGTTGCAGGCGGCCCCGGCCCCGATCCCGGACTTTGAACAGGAGGACAACGCCCATGAAGAAATCTAAACTGTTCCGCACCTTGACGCTGGCTGTGGCCGCTGCGCTCTGCATGGCGACCACGACCGTTACCGCCTACGCCGGGGGCGCTGACCCTGATCCTGTGCCGCTGCCGGAAACCACCGAGGCCCCCGCAGAGGTGCCGGAGGAAACCGAAGAACCCACCACCGGCGGCATGGAGCCGGAGGGCGTACCTGTCACCCCGCAGGGCAACGCCGCGCTGGTGGATGATTTTTTCGGGGATAAGCAGCTTATCACCGTTACCACCAAGGCCGGGAATTATTTTTACATCCTGATCGACCGGGCCAACGAGGACAAGGAAACGGCGGTGCATTTCCTCAACCAAGTGGACGACGCCGACCTGCAAGCCTTGTTGGAGGACGGGAAAAAAGAGCCGGAGGTCTGCACCTGTACGGCCAAGTGTCAAGCCGGGGCCGTCAATACGGCCTGCCCGGTCTGTAAAAACAACTTGACCGCCTGCAACGGGCCGGAGCCGAAGCCCCAGCCGGAGGAAGAAAAGCCGCAGGAGGAAAAGCCAAGCGGCATGGGCGGCCTTGCGGTGTTCTTTGTGGTGGTGCTGCTGGGCGGCGGCGCAGCCCTCTACTTCCTGAAATTCAAAAAGGAAAAAGCCGATACCACAGGCAATGACGATCTGGCCGAGTATGACTTTGGCGAGGACGAGGATGACGAGGACGAAGCCCCGGAGCCGGACGAGGATATGACAAGTGAAGATGGAAATAAGGAGGACGAAGTATGAGCTATCAGTTAGTAATTGCAGAGAAACCAAGCGTCGCCCGCAGTATTGCGGGCGTGATCGGCGCGGATAAGAAACAGGACGGCTACATGGAGGGGAACGGCTATCTGGTGAGCTGGTGTATCGGCCACCTTGTTTCCCTTGCCGACGCCGGGACTTATGACGAGCGTTTCAAAAAATGGCGCTATGACGACCTGCCGATTCTGCCGCAGGAATGGCAGTACATCATTCCCGACGATAAGAAAAAGCAGTTTGACACCCTGCGTTCTTTGATGGAGCGCCCCGATGTCACCGGCCTTGTGTGCGCCACCGACGCCGGGCGCGAGGGGGAATTGATTTTCCGTTTCGTCTACCAGATGGCGGGCTGCAAGAAACCGTTTCAGCGCCTTTGGATTTCCAGCATGGAGAACGCGGCCATAAAGGACGGCTTTGCCCACCTGAAACCGGGAACCGATTATGATAACCTGTATCAGTCGGCCCTTTGCCGGGCGCAGGCGGATTGGCTGGTGGGGATCAACGCGACAAGACTTTTCTCCATCCTCTACCACAAGACCCTGACCGTGGGCCGTGTCCAGACGCCGACCCTCAAAATGCTGGTTGACCGGGAGGCCAAGATCAGCAGCTTCCAGAAAGAGAAATACCACATCGTCCAGATCGCGGCGGGCGGCATGGAGGCGGCCAGTGAACGCATGGGAAACGCAGACGACGCCAAGGCCCTGAAAGCCGCCTGCGAAACAGCGCAGGCCGTTTGTGTGTCGGTAACACGGGAGAAAAAGACGGAGCAGCCGCCCCGCCTCTATGACCTCACCACCTTGCAGCGGGAGGCAAACCGGCTGTTTGGATTTACCGCCAAGCAGACCCTTGACTATGCCCAGCAGCTCTATGAAAAGAAGCTGCTGACCTATCCCCGCACCGACAGCCAGTATTTGACCGATGATATGCTACCAACGGCGGAAAGCCTTGTGTCCGGCCTGTGGCCGCTGCTTCCCTTTGCGGCGGGGCTTGACCTGTCCCCGCAGTTTGGCCGGGTGCTGAACAGCAAAAAGGTGAGCGACCACCACGCCATTGTCCCGACGATGGAATTTGTGCAGAAAGGCTTTGACGGGCTGGCCGAGGGGGAAAAGAAACTGCTGTCCCTTGTGTGCTGCAAGCTGCTGTGCGCCGTGGCCGCGCCCCATGTGTACGAAGCTGTCACCGCCACATTTACCTGTGCCGGGAACACCTTTACCGCCAAGAGAAAGACCATCCTGACCCCCGGCTGGAAAGAACTTGACCGCCGCTTTAAGGCGTCGTTCAAAACAGACGCCGACGACACCGCCCCGGAGCCTGCGCGTGAACTGCCGGAGATCACCGAGGGACAGACCTTTGACAAGGTAACTGCCGCCGTCACCGAGCATTTCACCGCACCGCCAAAATCCTACACGGAAGATACCCTCCTTTCCGCGATGGAGCGCGCCGGTGCGGACGATCTGCCGGAGGACGCCGAGCGGCAGGGATTGGGAACCCCGGCCACCCGCGCCTCCATCTTAGAAAAGCTGGTGCAGATGGGCTTTGTGGAGCGCAGGGGCAAACAGCTACTTCCCACCAAGGACGGCCACAACCTTGCCTGCGTGCTGCCGGAGGTGCTGACCTCTCCCCAGCTTACGGCACAGTGGGAAACGGAGCTGACGGCCATTGCCAAGGGACAGGCCGACCCGGAGGGCTTCATGGCTGGCATTGCAGAAATGACAAGGGGACTGATTGCAAACTACTCCCAGATCAGCGAGGACGCGCAGAAGTTGTTTCAAACCGAGCGTGTGGTTATCGGCAAATGTCCGCGCTGCGGGGAAAGCGTCTACGAGGGAAAAAAGAACTACTACTGCGGAAACCGGGCCTGCCAGTTTGTCATGTGGAAGAATGATCGATTTTTTGAGGAACGGGGCAAGGCGTTCACACCGAAAATTGCCGCTGCGCTCCTTAAAGACGGAAAAGCAAAGGTAAAGGGCCTGCGCTCCATGAAAACCGGCAAGACCTATGACGGGACGGTGCTTTTGGCCGATACCGGCGGCAAGTATGTGAACTACCGCGTGGAACAGAGGGGCAAAAACTAAAAACAGCAAGCATAGGGAGTGTAGCCACACTCCCGGCAAAATCCCTGACCCGGCGCACCTGCCGGGCCGGGGATTTTCTCTTTGGGGAAGCCCCAAACCCTGTCATTATTCAACATGTATTTACAAAATTCCGCTATGCTTATCTTGGTGAATGAGGTATAATTAATCCAGCAATAAATTAGAAGTCAAGTTGGAGGAATAAATTTATGATACGTCCTTTATCAGAAAAAGATTATGATGTAGTGATTGATATAGTAAATACAAATTGGAAAAGGACATATTCAAATTATGTAAATCCACTTTTGCTAAATGAAGTTGGCTGTAAAGTGCGTGAAGAAGAATTAAGGAATGACTTTCAATCAAAACGGTTGTCCGAATATGTTTGGGAAGAACAAGGTCAAGTTTTAGCTTTATTATCAATAGGCAATACGGCAGATATGGATAGAAAAAGAGCTTTTGAAATTTGGCGTATTTATGTAAAACCAGAAGTACAAGGACATAATATCGGTAGCCAGTGCCTTTTATTTGCTGAGCAAGAAGCACTGAAACAAGGCTATCAAGAGATAATTATATGGGCATTTACGTCAAATACAAAAGCTATATCATTTTATCAAAAGAATGGTTATGGAATAGATAAAAACGAATATTTAGGCAAACCATATTTGGCATTTGGAACACGTTTAATAAAAAATGTAGAATAAACTATGGAGGAATAAAGAAATGATTAAAAATGTCAAAAGCTTTAGTTTCACAAAAATAGTAGGTATTTTATCTGGTTTACTTTTATTATGTTTGAGTGCCGGGTTATTTGTGATGTCATTTATGGAGAAAAATATTAGTAATACAAATTATGTCTTAAATGATATATCAGAAAAAACACGATTTGAGAATTTGCTAACAGAACAGGAGATTCCATTTGAAAAAATATCAGGTAATGTATATAGTATTGATAAAGTTTATAAAGAAAAAGCAGACGATATTTTTCAATCAATTAACGAGTGAAAAATCCAGTTTGTAGAACTTATTAACAATTAAATAACCTCTACCCTCACAGTAGTACCACAGAGCAGGAAATCCTTCACAAAGATTTCCTGCTTTTCTTATGTCATTTTCAGAAAGGAGCGATTCAATGAACGAAGTGTTTTCTGTACTGCTTCATAACCGACAGCGTTATGAGCAAGGCAAAGATGGCCTATGGTTTTCTCTGCCGACCACAACTGAAAAACTGCAAGCAGCCCTGCGGGAAATCGGGATCAGTGCCGATAATCCGCAGGACTTTTTCTTGTACGACTATCGAAGCCCACAGGCGCGATTTATTAAACTGCACCGTGACATGGTGCTGTCCGCAGATATGGACGAACTGAACTTTCTTGCCGCAAGATTGGAAAAGTTGGACGCCGCCGAACTTGCGGAGCTGAACGCCGCCCTGACAAGCCCGCAGAGTGATTTTCACAATATCGGCCAGATTATCGACTATCCCGAAAATGTGGACTTTTATGTGCATTTGCCGGATGTCACCGGCACAGGACAGTTGGGCGACTACTATCTAAACCGTTCCGGCATGGTGGATATGCCGGAGGAATGGAAAGCTGGGATTTTCCTGTCCCGTTTTGGCCTGCATATTGCCAACATAGAGCATGGTGTTTTTACCGATTATGGCTATCTGGTAAAAAGCGGCGACGAATGGCAGCGCGTCCATGAGGGCCAGCCAGTGCCGGAGGAATACCGGGTGATGGCCTATCCTGCGCCGGAACTTCTGCGGGAGGAAAGCAAGGTGCAGCCGGAGGCGGCAGCGCCTACAAAGGCCCCACAGCCTGTCACCCCCATTCTCTTAAACGGCCAGAACAGCGCCGAGCGCATGAAAGAGATCACCGACCGGCTGGAAAACGGCATACAGGAGCTTTTCGAGAGTGAACGCTACAAAGCCTATCTCACCACCATGTCCAAGTTCCACAGTTACAGCTTCAACAACACCCTCCTGATCGCCATGCAGGGCGGACAGCTTGTGGCGGGCTACAACAAGTGGCGGGACGATTTTCACCGCAATGTAAAGAAAGGCGAAAAGGCCATCAAGATACTGGCCCCGGCCCCGTTCAAGGCGAAAAAGGAAGTGCAAAAGCTGGACGCACAGGGCAGGCCGGTGATGGGAAAGGACGGAAAGCCTGTTACCGAAGTACAGGAAATACAGGTTCCGTCCTTTAAGATCGTTTCCGTCTTTGATGTGAGCCAGACCGAGGGGGAACCGCTGCCCTCTATCGGCGTGGAAGAACTGACCGGCAGCGTGGAACGCTACGGGGAATTTTTCAAGGCGCTGGAACAGACTTCCCCGGTTCCCATTGGTTTTGAGGACATTCCGGGCGGTTCCCACGGCTACTACCATCTGACGGAAAAGCGGATCGCCATTCAGGAGGGCATGAGCGAATTACAGACCCTAAAGACGGCCATCCATGAGATCGCCCATTCCAAGCTCCACGCCATCGACCCGGAAGCCCCGGCCATTGAGCAGGCCGACCGTCCCGACAGCCGCACCCGCGAAGTGCAGGCCGAAAGCGTGGCCTATGCCGTCTGCCAGCACTACGGGCTGGACACCTCCGATTATTCCTTTGGCTATGTGGCCGGTTGGAGTTCCGGCAAGGACTTGAAAGAGCTGAAAGCCTCCCTTGAAACCATCCGGGCCACCGCCCATGAACTGATTACCACCATTGACGGCCACCTTGCCCAGCTTCAGAAAGAACGGCAGACCCAGCAGGAGCAGCCGCAGGCCGCCGAGCAGCCAGACCCGGACAGCGTATTTTCCAAGCTGCCCCCGGAGCAACAGCAGGAAATGACCGACAGCGTAAAAGCCATGCTGCAAACCCTGATTGAAGCGGATTTGAAATCTACCGGCGAAGTGTCGCAGGGAACCAAGGAGGCGGCGCAGGCGCAGGGCTTTACCATTGCCGGGGACGGAACGCTGGAACAGGCAGAAGCCCCGCAGGAGGCCGCCTACCATCTGGAAAGCGGCGATTTAGTAATAGGAAAGCCTAAATATTCATAAACATCTCTCAAGAATACATAACCT
>ERZ894183.902-NODE-902-length-19251-cov-12.100229_pt1 | contig 19251 bp, 15 predicted proteins | sample MGYA00380279_ERZ894183 | MGnify/ENA primary metagenome ERZ894183 (study PRJEB32331, sample SAMN06328422) | human gut metagenome | biome: human gut microbiome; feature: stool | host: Homo sapiens | collected 2013-06-26 ... | reverse complement strand
GGAGCACCTCAAAAACACCATCATACACTAAATCAGTAAGTTGGCAGCATCACCTTCATCGTCTAGTGCGCCTTCGGTCACCGCACCATTCAGGGCAGAACTGAGTGCGAACCCGGCAGAAACGGTTGTTGAGGGACCGTTTAGTAAAGACGTAATCCTGAAAATCACCTATAACTAGTATCTAATACAAACACTAAAACGGGCCATCAGGCCCGTTATATCAGTGCTCTAACTCCAGCTCTCTTGCCTGCATCATCTGTTGACAATACCAGGCATAACGTGCGCAAAACCAGGTTCTATGTTCTTCATCCATGTTACCAGTAACGGCCAGAATATCGACCGGGCGACCTTCTGCGTGCATTCTGGCAAAACTACGCGCCAGGAAATCGAAATTATTTAAAGAATTAAGACTATGATCCATAAGCACATCCTCCGGTTATCGCATACCTTTTAAGGCCATATGCTTTTTCTGATTTCAGTATTCCCCAATCAGTGTAGTGCCTTTAAACATAACGTGCGTAAATATATTGTCCCCGATCACACTTTTTAGTGAAAAATAAAAAACCATATTAAAAGACTTTCTCTTCCAGAACTTCTCTAACCTGTGTTATTATTAACACAGATAAATGTAAGCAAGGAAACTATTACAAAGTAAATATTGCGTCACTAAATGGACATTGGAGTGATATATGATTTTATTCGCCGACTATAACACCCCTTATCTTTTCGCTATTTCCTTTGTACTGTTGATCGGCCTGTTAGAAATTTTTGCGCTTATCTGCGGTCACATGCTCTCCGGTGCTCTTGATGCACATCTTGACCATTATGATTCTATAACCACAGGTCATATTAGCCAGGCACTTCATTATCTCAATATTGGAAGATTGCCAGCTCTCGTCGTTCTCTGCTTACTGGCTGGTTTTTTTGGTCTTATTGGCATCCTGTTGCAGCATGCCTGCATCATGGTCTGGCAATCACCACTGTCGAACCTGTTCGTGGTTCCTGTCAGTTTACTGTTTACGATTATTGCGGTGCATTATACCGGTAAAATAGTTGCGCCCTGGATTCCACGCGACCATAGTTCAGCTATTACAGAAGAAGAATATATTGGTAGCATGGCGTTAATTACCGGTCATCAAGCCACTTCAGGTAATCCCTGCGAAGGAAAACTCACCGATCAATTTGGCCAAATACATTATTTACTACTGGAGCCTGAAGAAGGAAAAATTTTCACTAAAGGAGACAAAGTGTTAATTATTTGCCGACTTTCTGCAACGCGATATTTGGCGGAAAATAATCCCTGGCCCCAAATATTGTAATTTATTAATCAAAAGGAAATTTAATAATGGATGATATTGTTAATTCTGTGCCCTCCTGGATGTTTACCGCAATTATTGCCGTATGCATTCTGTTTATTATTGGAATTATTTTCGCCAGGCTCTATCGTCGCGCTTCGGCAGAGCAAGCTTTTGTTCGTACTGGTTTAGGTGGGCAAAAAGTGGTAATGAGCGGTGGCGCAATCGTGATGCCGATCTTTCATGAAATAATCCCCATCAATATGAATACTCTGAAGCTGGAAGTCAGCCGCTCAACCATTGATAGCCTGATTACGAAAGATCGTATGCGCGTCGATGTAGTAGTCGCTTTCTTTGTGCGGGTAAAACCTTCAGTAGAAGGGATTGCCACCGCTGCCCAGACGCTGGGGCAACGCACCCTGTCGCCTGAAGACTTACGTATGTTGGTTGAAGATAAATTTGTCGATGCCCTCCGTGCAACAGCTGCGCAAATGACCATGCATGAGTTACAGGATACCCGCGAGAACTTTGTGCAGGGGGTGCAAAATACAGTGGCAGAAGACCTGTCGAAAAACGGTCTGGAACTGGAGAGCGTTTCACTTACCAACTTTAACCAGACCTCGAAAGAACATTTCAATCCGAACAATGCCTTTGACGCCGAAGGTTTAACCAAACTGACTCAGGAAACAGAGCGCCGTCGCCGCGAACGTAACGAAGTTGAACAGGATGTAGAAGTTGCGGTGCGTGAAAAAAATCGCGATGCGCTATCGCGCAAGCTGGAGATTGAACAGCAAGAAGCGTTTATGACGCTTGAGCAGGAGCAGCAGGTTAAAACCCGTACTGCCGAACAGAATGCACGTATTGCGGCTTTTGAAGCTGAACGTCGTCGTGAAGCAGAGCAGACACGAATTCTGGCTGAACGACAGATTCAGGAAACAGAAATCGACCGCGAACAGGCCGTCTGCTCAAGAAAGGTTGAAGCTGAACGTGAAGTTCGCATTAAAGAGATCGAACAGCAGCAGGTCACCGAAATCGCTAACCAGACGAAATCGATCGCTATTGCCGCCAAATCGGAACAACAGTCCCAGGCAGAAGCGGTAAGCGCCCAACAAAACGTAGAAACCACTCGCCAGACTGCCGAAGCCGATCGTGCTAAACAAGTTGCCCTAATCGCTGCCGCGCAGGATGCAGAAACCAAAGCGGTTGAACTGACCGTGCGGGCGAAAGCAGAAAAAGAAGCCGCAGAGATGCAGGCGGCGGCTATCGTTGAGTTAGCCGAAGCTACACGTAAAAAGGGTCTGGCGGAAGCAGAAGCACAACGTGCGCTGAACGATGCTATCAACGTACTTTCTGATGAACAAACCAGCCTTAAATTCAAACTGGCCTTGTTGCAGGCGCTGCCTGCGGTAATAGAGAAATCCGTTGAGCCGATGAAGTCAATCGACGGTATCAAGATTATTCAGGTCGATGGTCTGAATCGTGGCGGCGCTGCGGGTGATGCAAACACGGGTAATGTGGGGGGCGGAAACCTGGCGGAACAAGCATTATCAGCCGCTCTCTCTTACCGCACACAGGCACCGCTGATTGACTCCTTGCTCAATGAAATTGGCGTTTCAGGCGGCTCACTGGCGGCATTGACTTCACCCTTAACCTCAACAACTCCCGTCGAAGAAAAAGCAGAGTAAACCCTCTTCCAGGAATAATCCCTGGCCCAAAAAGCCGGGGATTTTTTATATCTGCGTTCCGCTAAAAAGTGCAAATGATCAGGTTGTTGCAGCATTTTGCGTGACGGCTCGGGGAAGGCAAAACTGCATCAGAGAAAGCATTGCGTGGGGTCTGGCGCTCATCAACAATCGGGGAGTCAGCAGGGGGCTGAAACGGGAAAGCCCCTCCCGAAGAAGGGGGCCTTACAGAAGGAAAGGGTTATGATGAAGCTCGTCATCATACTGATTGTGTTGTTACTCGTAAGTTTCGCAGCTTATTAACAGCCAATCAGAGGGGGGAGAAATCCTCCCTCACCCTTGTTCCTTTACTTTAGGTTGAAAAAAAATCAGCGTCAAGAAGGTTTCATTAACACATATCCCTGGCCCAAAAAGCCGGGGATTTTTTATATCTGCGTTCCGCTAAAAGGTGCAAATGCTCAGGACGTTGCAGCGTTTTGCGTGACCGCTCGGGGAAGGCAAAATTGCCTCTGGGAAAGCATTGCGCGGGGTCCGGCGCTCATCAACAATCGGGGGGCAGCAAGGGGCTGAAACGGGAAAGCCCCTCCCGAAGAAGGGGCCTTGTATAAGGAAAGGGTTATGATGAAGTTCGTCATCATACTGGTTGTGTTGTTACTGTTAAGTTTCCCGACTTACTAACAACTCATCAGAGGGGGGAGAAATCCTCCCTTACCCTTGTTCCTTTACTCTAGGTTGAAAAAACAACAGCGTCAATAGGCCTGCCATGTACGAAGCGAGATCTGTGAACCGCTTTCCGGTTAGCCTTTTTTATCCTGTTGGATCTTCTTGATGATGTTGGTCGTCGAGCAACCGTCTTCAAAGTTGAGCACCAACACTTCACCACCGTTGGCCCAGACTTCTTTACTCCCGGCAATCTCTTCTGGTTTATAGTCGCCGCCTTTCACCAGCAGATCTGGCAAGATCCCGGCGATCAAGCGCTGCGGCGTGTCCTCTTCAAACGACACTACCCAGTCGACCGCTTCCAGTGCGCCCAGCACAATCATACGCTGTTCGAGTGGGTTTACCGGGCGGGAATCCCCTTTCAGCCGTTTGGTGGAGGCATCGCTGTTGACGGCAACAATCAAGCGGTCACCCAGCTTGCGGGCATTTGCCAGATAAGAGACGTGCCCGGCGTGCAGGATGTCAAAGACACCGTTGGTCATCACCACTTTTTCACCACGTTTACGCGCTGCCGCTACGGCCAGCTTCAGTTCCTCTTCGGTCATCACGCCAAAGCCTGTATCTGCACGTCCACGTACAGCATTTTCCAGCTCGATCGGCGAAACCGTGGAGGTTCCCAGTTTGCCGACCACCACGCCAGCCGCCGCATTGGCAAAGAAGCAGGCTTCTTCCAGCGAATTACCCGCTGCCAGCGTTGCCGCCAGGACGCCAATCACCGTGTCGCCCGCACCGGTAACGTCATACACTTCCTGCGCTTGGGTTGGCATATGCAGCGGCGCTTTACCCGGTTGCAGCAGCGACATACCCTGTTCGGAACGGGTCACTAACAGAGCCGAGAGTTCGTAATCGGCAATCAGTTTCATGCCGCGCTCAACAATCTCTTCTTCGGTCTTACATTTACCGACAACAGCTTCAAATTCCGAGAGATTCGGCGTTAACAGCGTAGCGCCGCGGTAGCGCTCAAAATCGGTACCTTTTGGATCAATCAGCACCGGAACACCCGCTTTACGCGCCAGTTGGATCATCTGCTGTACGCTTGCCAGCGCACCTTTGGCGTAGTCAGAAAGCACCAGCGCGCCAATCGAACTCAGCGCCTGATTAATCCGCTCGTGCAGCGGCTGCGGATCAACACCTTCGAAACCTTCTTCAAAATCCAGACGGATCAGCTGTTGGTTGCGGGAAAGTACCCGTAATTTGGTAATGGTCGGATGCGTCGGTACAGAAACGAAGTCGCATTTGACGTTGACGTCGGCCAGAGATTTACTCAGCGCGCGCGCTGCATCGTCAATGCCCGTCAACCCGACCAGGCGTGCATTAGCACCGAGAGAAGCGATATTCATCGCCACGTTAGCCGCGCCGCCCGGACGTTCTTCGATGGTATTCACTTTAACCACGGGCACCGGCGCTTCCGGCGAGATACGACTGGTGGGGCCGTACCAGTAACGATCCAGCATCACATCACCAACCACCATCACTCCTGCACGTTCAAACTCTGGCAGCGTTACTTTCATTCCTGTCTCCTGAGAGATTCAAAATTTGCGCGCGATAATACCATACTTCATTCTTCCACCAGCCACTTCTGCCAGCTTGCCCGCACCAGTTCACGCTCTGCGGTGAAGCAATCCTCCGACACATGGCCCGGCAATTCCTGTAATGCCAGATGATGAAGTTCATCGCGAAGCGTAGTGTAAGCACGGGTCAGCGCCATCGCTTCCTGCTCTTCCATAATGTCGTTTTGCGCCAGTAGTTCCAGAATACGCACGTTGTCTGACCAGCGCGTTAACTTCGGTTTTTCATGAGCGTAGCGCAACACCAGATATTGGGTAATAAATTCGATATCGGTAATTCCCCCTTCATCAGCTTTGATATCAAAGCGATCGCGATGTTTATTGCCGAGATGAGCGCGCATTTTCTCGCGCATTTCCCGCACTTCCGTTTGCAGAGTTTTACCTTCACGCGGCAGCGTCATAATCTCGCGACGCACTGCGTCAAAGTGCGCGGTGAGCTGCGGATCGCCGTACACTACACGCGCACGCACCAGCGCCTGATGTTCCCACGTCCAGGCCTCGTTTTTCTGATAATCGGCAAATGCTTCTGCGGATGTCACCAGCATTCCCGCCGCCCCGGACGGACGCAGTCGAGCATCCACTTCATACAAAATGCCGGAAGAGGTACGCGTACTGAACAGATGCATAATGCGTTGCGCCAGACGCAGATAAAACTGCCGCCCGTCGATTTCCCGCTCACCGTCAGTCATCGCATCCATTGGGCAATCATGGAGGAAGATAAGGTCAAGATCGGAACTGTAGCCTAACTCCCAGCCGCCCAGCTTGCCGTAGCCGACCACCGCAAAACCACGCCCTTCGCGTTCGTTCAGGTGATTCGGCTTACCGTAGCGGGCAACCATTTGAACCCACGCCTGCTGAACGACGGCATCTATCATGGCTTCCGCCAGCCAGGTTAAGTGATCGCTCACTTTCATCACCGGTAGCGTACCGGCGATATCCGCTGCGGCGATGCGTAACAGCTGCGCCTGTTTGAACTGACGCAGCGCCTCAAGCTGTTGCTCTTCGTCATCTTCCGGCACGCGCAGCAAATACTGGCGCAACTCATCGCGGTAGGCATCGGTCGCCGTCGGCTGGTAAAGGGTGTTTGGATCGAGCAATTCATCCAGCAATAATGGATAACGCGCCAGCTGGCTGGCAATCATCGGCGACGCGGCACACAGAGAAATCAAATGTTTAAGCGCCGCGGGGAATTCACTGAGCAATTCTAAATAGGTGGTGCGGGTAACAATCCCCACCAGCAAGGCGGTAATGCGCGACAGCGTAACGGCAGCGTCTTCACGCGCACAGACATCACTTAGCAGATGCGGCATCAGATGGTCGAGCACCTGACGTCCTCGCGGCCCGATGGTGCGCTTATCCAGCTCTTTGCGGAAATCGGCAATCAGCGTTAGCACCTGTTTGCGATCATCCTCGCTAAGATGCGCCAGCACTGGCGTAGTGTCATCTTCCTGCAACGCATCCTGCCACAGCTCACGCCACTGTTCCGACAGCGACTCTTCCTGAGTTTCACTTTCATCGTCGCCAATCAATTCATTAAACACCCGGCGCACATTGGTCATATGTGCGGTCAGCGCCCCGGTCAGTTGCGGCCAGTCAGCAAAGTCCATCGCCCACGCCAGCCGCGCACGATTAAGCTCATCAGAAGGAAGCGTCTGGGTTTGTTCGTCGTTAATGCTTTGCAGCAGGTTTTCCAGACGCCGCAGGAACAGATACGCCACTCGCAATTGTTCAGCATCGTTTTCAGAAAGCAGATGCAGCGCAGCAATGACGCTGAGCGTTGGCAGTAAAGAGCGCGACTGCAGCGACGGTTCGCGCCCACCGCGAATGAGCTGGAACACCTGAACGATAAATTCAATTTCGCGAATGCCGCCTGCGCCGAGTTTGATATTGTCGGTCAAACCACGTCGACGCACTTCACGGGCAATCATCCCTTTCATGTTGCGCAGCGACTGAATCACGCTGAAATCGATGTAACGGCGGAAAACAAACGGGCGCAGCATCGCACGCAACTCGTTAGCATAGACGCCTTCGCTATCGCCCATAATCCGCGCCTTGACCATCGCGTAACGCTCCCAGTCGCGCCCCTGCTCCTGGTAATAATCTTCCAACGCGGCAAAGCTCAGCACCAGCGGGCCACTTTCGCCAAACGGACGCAGCCGCATATCCACGCGATAGACGAAGCCATCCTGCGTTGGTTGATCCAGCACTTTAATCAGCCGCTGCCCCATGCGGGTAAAAAACTGCGCGTTATCCAGTTCCCGGCGTCCACCCTGCGTACAACCATGTTCCGGCCAGGCAAAAATCAGATCGATATCAGAGGAGAAATTCAGCTCCCCACCGCCCAGCTTACCCATGCCTAAAATCAGCAGCGGTTGCGCTTCGCCCTGCGCATTGCACGGCGTTCCCCACTCGCGGCAGCAGGCGTCATACAGCCAGTCACGCGCCGCAACAATCAGCGTCTCCGCCAGATAGCTGAGCTGCTGCAATATGCTCTCTTCAGTAACCAGTGCCAGCGTTTGCGCCCAGGCGATGCGCACCATAATGCGCCGCCGGAATAGCCGCAGCTCGCGCATTAACCCGGCTTCGTCACTCACATTACAGAGCGCCTCCTGCAACCATGCCGCGTAATGCTGCCATTCGTCGGCCTGCGGCGGTTGGCTTTCCAGTTCCGTCAGCCACTCTGGATGCGCAATCACGCTGTCCTGCACAAAATTACTAAAAGTAAGTACTGACTTCGCCTGTGCGCTAAGTGATTCCTCGGCTAAAGGCTCTGGCAGCCGCTCAACAACGGTCTGCCAGTACTGCTGTAACGGTGAAGAGAGCGGCTTCATAAGCGATTTTATCCTTGCCTGATTAACGTTTTCCGCTGTGCAACCAGAACGGTTCCTGATTGTTTGCCTCATTACGGAAATGTTCAATTTCGATGCGTTGCCCGGTCGCAATAGCGTGATGCAGCCCCTGCCAGTTCTCCAGCCAGGCTTGCGCGACGACAGGATCATAGTAACCCGCCAGCAACAGTATTGAGTCAATATCACGCGTCAGGCGTGGCAACTGGTCACGGTAGCGATCGCCTAACGGCTGGCAGAAAACGCTTTTCAGTTCAGCGGCATGGCGGGAAAGATGGATATCGGCAAAGCGTTTGAAGGAGTCGCTGATTTTGCCCTGCGCTTTGGCATCTAAAAATGGCTGCCATGCTTTGCTTACCAACCATTCGGTCAACGCCAGCTTCGCCATTGCCGTTTCGGTAGAGTAGACCGCCGTCACGGCAGACACCGCAGAAGCAATGGTCGCCTCGCATTGAGTCAGCAGATCACGTAAGTGAGTGCTCGCTTTACGCGGCACAATACCACCGAACAGCATCAGCGTATGACGGACCAGGCTAATGGCTGCCAGCACCTGTTCTTTCGCCGCATCGTTGCCGCGTACCCACAGTTCTTCATGATACTGCCATTGCGCTAACGCCAGCTCGAGCGCCGCTTCCAGCCCCTGTTCCACATCGGCTTTTGCCGCAACATGCAAAATGGTGGTCGGTTTGATTTCACGCGCCGGATTGCCCTGCGCCAGATGATAGCCACGCGCCGCTTTGCTCAGGCTGCCCTGGCGTAATCCGGTTTGCGATACCAGTTGGTTCGCCAGTTTCAGCACCGCGCGCGTGTCGCCGCTAAGCAGTTCCAGTTCCAGCTCACAGATAGGTTCAGCAAATTCACCCGCTTTCACTTCCCCCTGGTCGAGGGCGATTTCAATTTGGCTACCATCGACCGCCACCAGCCATTTTTCGCGATAAAAATCGGTGCTGAACAGCGGCTGCACGCGGGAGGCGAGATCGGCGGGCAATTCGCCGTTCGGCCAGACTTCCGTCGGTAACTGCGCCAGGTCGAGCGTCGGTTCGCTCAACGCCACGTTATATTCCGGGCGCTGATGTAAGCCGCCTGTCACTCTTCCTGCAACTTTCATGGTCATCTCATAGCGACCGTTTTCGCCACGAATACGTAAGCCCATATCGTGCCCACGCAGCCAGTTATCCGGCGTTTCGTAGTAAATATTCAGCAACTGCACGGGGTCATGGTGCTCGCCGCCCAGCGTATTGAGATGGTCACGCAACGCCTCAACGGCACTGTGATTAACAATAAACTTTAATTCGATTTCCTGAGCCATGGCCTTTACTTATCGGTTATGTCACATAAGTGACGATGAACGGCGAACTTAATGCGATCTTTTTTGTCAGTAGATAGTATTTTGCGCCAAATTGCCATGCAACGGGCAATTTGACGGGCGTAAAAGTTTGAAGCAGTGGCAAGACCTGACACAGAGGATTCCGATTGATGTCGAATGCTTTGCGTAGCGACACTGATGCCACTACTATCGTTCCACTTTCCATGACAATAACGACAGCCTGATGCCAAAATTACGCCTGATCGGATTAACTTTACTCGCACTTAGCGCGACTGCCGTCTCACACGCTGAAGAAACGCGCTATGTTTCCGACGAACTGAATACCTGGGTCCGCAGCGGTCCGGGAGATCATTATCGCCTCGTGGGCACGGTTAACGCCGGCGAGGAAGTGACCTTATTACAAACTGACGCCAACACCAATTATGCCCAGGTGAAAGACAGCTCTGGCCGTACCGCCTGGATCCCGTTGAAACAACTTAGCACTGAGCCAAGCCTGCGCTCCCGTGTGCCAGATCTGGAAAATCAGGTCAAAACCCTGACCGATAAACTCACCAATATCGATAACACCTGGAATCAGCGCACCGCAGAAATGCAGCAAAAAGTGGCGCAGAGCGACAGCGTGATCAACGGGTTAAAAGAAGAAAATCAGAAACTGAAAAACGAGCTGATTGTCGCGCAGAAAAAGGTCGATGCCGCCAGCGTACAGCTGGATGACAAACAGCGCACCATCATCATGCAATGGTTTATGTATGGCGGTGGCGTGCTGGGGCTTGGCTTGCTGCTCGGTCTGGTACTGCCGCACCTGATCCCAAGCCGCAAACGCAAAGATCGCTGGATGAACTAAATCGCCTTCTTCGTTGCACTGTCTTATTATTAGGAATTGTGTATTTGACGAAGGGATGATGGCGTGAAGATTTATCTGGTCGGTGGTGCTGTTCGGGATGCATTGTTAGGGCTACCGGTCAAAGACAGAGATTGGGTGGTGGTCGGCAGTACGCCACAGGAGATGCTCGACGCGGGCTACCAGCAGGTAGGCCGCGATTTTCCTGTGTTTCTGCATCCGCAAACGCATGAAGAGTATGCGCTGGCACGTACCGAACGGAAATCCGGTTCCGGTTACACCGGTTTTACTTGCTATGCCGCACCGGATGTCACGCTGGAAGATGATCTTAAGCGTCGCGATCTGACCATTAATGCGCTGGCCCAGGACGATAACGGCGAGATTATCGACCCGTACAACGGTCTGGGCGATCTGCAAAATCGTCTGTTGCGCCATGTTTCCCCCGCTTTTGGCGAAGATCCGTTACGCGTATTGCGCGTGGCGCGTTTTGCTGCGCGTTATGCCCACCTCGGTTTTCGTATTGCCGATGAAACTCTGGCGTTGATGCTCGAGATGACCCATGCGGGTGAACTGGAACACCTGACGCCTGAACGGGTATGGAAAGAGACGGAAAGCGCCCTCACCACCCGCAATCCACAGGTGTTCTTCCAGGTACTGCGCGATTGCGGCGCACTGCGCGTTTTATTCCCGGAAATTGACGCACTGTTTGGCGTTCCGGCCCCTGCCAAGTGGCATCCGGAAATCGATACGGGTATTCATACCTTAATGACGCTCTCAATGGCGGCGATGCTGAGTCCGCAGGTCGATGTCCGTTTCGCAACTTTATGCCACGATCTCGGTAAAGGGCTGACGCCGCCAGAACTCTGGCCGCGTCATCATGGTCATGGCCCGGCGGGTGTTAAGTTAGTGGAACAACTATGCCAGCGTCTGCGCGTGCCAAATGAAATTCGCGATTTAGCCAGACTGGTGGCTGAGTTTCACGATCTCATCCACACCTTCCCAATGCTGAACCCAAAAACCATCGTCAAATTATTTGATTCCATCGATGCCTGGCGTAAACCGCAGCGTGTCGAGCAACTGGCGCTGACCAGCGAGGCTGACGTGCGCGGCAGAACCGGTTTTGAATCAGCGGACTACCCGCAAGGCCGCTGGTTGCGCGAAGCCTGGGAAGTGGCGCAGTCAGTGCCGACAAAAGCCGTCGTTGAAGCGGGATTTAAAGGTGTGGAGATTCGCGAGGAGCTGACCCGACGGCGGATTGCGGCGGTAGCCAGCTGGAAGGAACAACGTTGCCCAAAGCCTGAATGAGTATTGGGCATTTTGCCGGATGCGGCGTAAACGCCTTATCCGGCTACATGTCAACGACAGTTGTAGGCCTGATAAGACGCGCAAGCGTCGCATCAGGCGTTGATTGCCGGATTCGGCGTGAACGCCTTATTCGGCCTACGCAATCGTTGACAACGCCAGGCATCCGACACTATTCCTCAATTAAAAGAACACGACATACACCGCAGCCGCCACAATAAAGCGATAAATGGCGAACGGGATAAACGAAATGCGCTTAATCAATTGCAGGAAGGTTTTAATCGCTATCAGCGCCACCACAAAAGCGGTGATAAACCCAACGGCAAACATCGGGATATCGCCGCTTGTCAGGAAGCCCCAGCTTTTGTAGAGATCGAGCGCCGTTGCGCCCATCATCATCGGCACCGCCAGCAGGAACGAAAACTCGGAAGCAGCGTAACGGCTCACCCCCATCAGCATCCCACCTGAAATGGTCGCCCCGGAACGGGAGAAACCCGGCCACAGCGCCAGACACTGGAAACAGCCAATCATAAATGCCTGACGATAGGTCATATCATCAAGACCCGGCGCACGCGGCTCTTTCGGCTTCAGGCATTCGGCGGCAATCAGCAACAAACCGCCAACGACCAGCGCATACATCACATTTATCGGGTTAAACAATGACTTAATCGTGTCGTGGAACAACAGCCCCAATACCACCGCCGGAATCATCCCCAGCAAAATGTGGATCAGCGTTAAACGACCTTTGCTTTCACCTTCGTGCTGCAACGGGCGGCCAAAGTGGATGCCAATCAGGCCAAACAGACGCCGCCAGAACATCACTACTACCGCCAGAATTGATCCTAACTGGATCACAACTTCAAAGGTTTTCGCCGTGTCGCCCTCAAACCCCAACAAGTGACCGACAATAATCATATGGCCCGTGCTGGATACCGGCAGAAATTCTGTCAATCCTTCGACCACACCCAATATTGCCGCTATCAGCAGCGAGTGCATATCGCTCATCAATAAACCCCTAAATTATTAAAATGTACCGCTTGTCCGAACTACTGCGTATGACCAGGTTATAACCGTTTGGTTTAACAGCTGTAAAATTAATTATTTTCTTTCAGATTATTGCCACGCTCAATGATTACGCCAACATTCGCCGCCCGCGCCACTGCGCCTGGCTTGCTGAGTTTGATACGCACCCACGGCGAGTTGAAGCGTGCTAACAGCAGCTCCGCCACCTCTTCAGCCACGCGTTCCACCAGCGCAAAACGCGCCCCCTCGACGTGGCTGACCACCGTTTCTGCAATGTCAGCGTAACTGAGGCAATCCGCCACATCATCACTTTTCGCCGCTTTACGGTTATCCCATGCCATTTCGATATCGAACACTAACTTCTGTTCGATGGTCTGTTCCCAGTCGTAAACACCAATAGTGGTGATTACCGAAAGTTGCTCTATAAATACAATATCCATCACGTCCTGCCTGCTTTTTGGCTAACCGGATACCACTTCCGGCGAAATGTGCGTATTATCCACAGATTCATCGTTGAACACGAATTTTCAAAACGGAACAGCTTATGAGTGCAATCGCGCCTGGAATGATCCTCATCGCGTACCTCTGCGGCTCCATTTCCAGTGCCATTCTGGTTTGCCGCTTGTGTGGGCTGCCCGATCCGCGAACCAGCGGCTCCGGCAATCCAGGCGCAACCAATGTGTTACGTATCGGTGGCAAGGGAGCAGCCGTAGCAGTACTGATTTTCGACGTTCTGAAAGGAATGTTGCCCGTCTGGGGCGCGTATGAATTAGGTGTCAGCCCCTTCTGGCTAGGCTTAATTGCCATCGCCGCCTGTCTTGGACACATCTGGCCCGTTTTCTTCGGATTTAAAGGAGGAAAAGGCGTTGCTACCGCTTTTGGTGCCATCGCACCCATTGGCTGGGATCTCACCGGAGTAATGGCGGGAACCTGGTTACTGACCGTGCTATTGAGCGGATACTCGTCGCTGGGAGCGATTGTCAGTGCACTGATTGCTCCGTTTTATGTCTGGTGGTTTAAGCCACAATTCACCTTCCCGGTTTCGATGCTCTCTTGCCTGATCCTGCTGCGTCATCATGACAACATCCAGCGTCTGTGGCGTCGTCAGGAGACAAAAATCTGGACGAAATTCAAAAGAAAGCGCGAAAAGGATCCCGAGTGATTTCTGGTGGATCTACATGACCTGATAGCCTTCATCGGGCTTGCCCAGCCGTTGCTGGCACCATGCCGCCAGAAATTCCACGCAGACACGTAATTTCATGCTGCGATAGAGCGGCTCCCGGTAAACAGCCCAGATATTGGCGCTTTGTGCATACTCCGGCAATACTTGCACCAGTTTGCCACTCTCCAGAAACGGCAACACATCCCACTCGGAACGCAGCATAATCCCTTTGCCCTCCAGCGCCCATTGCAACACTATCTCGCCGCTATTGGAGGAAAGATGCCCGCTAACCTTCACCGATTTTTTCTCCTGACCGTTCCCCAACTCCCATATTCCGTGGGTCATATCGCGCTCTTTGGTCACCAGACAGGCATGACGACTTAATTCCTGTAATGATTGTGGCTGCGGATATTTTTGCAGATACTCAGGTGCTGCGCATAATATTCTTTTATTTTTCGTTAACAGATGCGCAATATAATAATCAGGAATTTCGTCATTAATACGAATATCCAGATCAATATTATCCTGCACTAAATCAATTTGCCGATCGAACAATTCAAAATGCACCTGTAACTTAGGATAATTGCGCATAAGTTCGGTAATGGCTGGCGCAATATGGCTGCGCCCAAAACCAAAACTACAGCCAATACGAATCATCCCCTCCGGGCGCGTTTTGATTTGCGTGACGTCATCGACCAGTCGCTGATATTGGGTGAGGATTTCCAGCGCATGTTCGTAACAACGTTGGCCACTTTCAGTCAGCGCCACGCCGCGAGCGGAGCGGTTCAGCAGCGTTGTTGCCAGCGTATTTTCAAGGATTTGGATCCGCTTGGTGACAAATGCAGGCGTCTGCCCAAGCGTCGCCGCTGCGGCGCTAAAACTCCCGCTGTGAACGATTTCTACCAGTACCTGCAAGTCTTTGGCTAAAGGCCAGCTATTCAGCATCGTTAATTATCCGCAGTTGTGATAAGCGCAGTGTATTTCGCAAAACATTGCCATTCCCTGCTCTGGCGCAATATTCATTCTTATTTTCGCGTTGATTCACGAACTGTTAATTACATATTCACGGTGGCAAAAAATATAAAACCACATTTTTAGTGGTAGTTTGTGGCGGTGAATTTTTCCAGACAAATACAAAAACTGGAGTTGCCATGATGAGCGAAAGTAATAAGCAACAGGCAGTGAATAAGTTGACAGAGATTGTCGCTAACTTTACCGCCATGATTTCTACCCGAATGCCTGATGACGTGGTGGATAAACTAAAACAGCTAAAGGATGCCGAAACGTCGTCGATGGGGAAAATTATCTACCATACGATGTTCGACAACATGCAAAAAGCGATTGACCTGAATCGTCCTGCCTGTCAGGACACCGGGGAGATTATGTTCTTCGTTAAAGTCGGTTCCCGCTTCCCACTGCTTGGCGAGCTGCAAAGCATACTCAAACAAGCCGTGGAAGAGGCAACCGTCAAAGCGCCACTACGTCACAATGCGGTATAAATTTTTGACGAAGTAAACACCGGCAAAAATACCGGTAGCGGCGTACCGTGGGTCACCTGGGACATCATCCCCGACAATGACGATGCGGAAATCGAAGTTTACATGGCAGGCGGCGGCTGCACGCTACCTGGCCGCTCGAAAGTGTTAATGCCGTCAGAAGGCTACGAAGGCGTGGTGAAATTCGTCTTCGAAAATATCTCCACCCTCGCCGTAAACGCCTGTCCACCGGTACTGGTGGGCGTGGGCATCGCCACCTCGGTGGAAACCGCCGCCGTACTCTCGCGTAAAGCCATTTTGCGCCCGATTGGCAGCCGCCATCCCAATCCAAAAGCGGCAGAACTGGAGCTACGCCTGGAAGAAGGACTCAACCGTCTGGGGATTGGTCCACAAGGGCTGACCGGCAACAGTTCAGTGATGGGCGTACATATCGAATCTGCCGCCCGCCATCCGTCAACCATCGGCGTTGCTGTCTCTACCGGCTGCTGGGCGCATCGTCGCGGCACGCTGCTGGTTCATGCCGATCTCACCTTTGAAAATCTGTCTCACACCCGGAGCGCGTTATGAAAAAGATCCTGACAACCCCGATCAAAGCTGAAGATCTGCAAGATATTCGCGTCGGCGATGTGATCTACCTGACCGGTACGCTGGTGACCTGCCGCGACGTTTGTCACCGCCGTTTGATCGAACTGAAACATCCGATCCCTTACGATCTCAACGGCAAAGCGATTTTCCACGCTGGCCCCATCGTGCGCAAAAACGGCGACAAATGGGAGATGGTCTCCGTCGGCCCGACAACCAGTATGCGTATGGAAAGTTTTGAACGTGAATTTATTGAGCAGACCGGCGTGAAACTGGTGGTTGGCAAAGGTGGTATGGGGCCGCTGACCGAAGAAGGCTGCCAGAAATTCAAGGCGCTACATGTGATTTTCCCGGCAGGCTGCGCGGTGCTGGCGGCAACCCAGGTGGAAGAGATTGAAGAAGTGCACTGGACAGAGCTCGGAATGCCGGAGTCACTGTGGGTCTGCCGGGTCAAAGAGTTCGGCCCGCTGATTGTCTCTATTGATACCCACGGCAACAACCTGATAGCCGAAAACAAAAAGCTGTTCGCCGAACGCCGCGATCCCATCGTGGAAGAGATCTGCGAGCACGTCCATTACATCAAATAACCCTCCCGGAGAGGCTCACCCCTCTCCTTTTTCGCAGGCATAACACGATGAAACCTTCCACTGAATGGTGGCGATATCTTGCGCCGCTGGCGGTCATCGCCATTATTGCTCTACTTCCGGTTCCCGCAGGGCTGGAGAACCATACCTGGCTCTACTTTGCCGTTTTTACTGGCGTGATCGTTGGACTGATCCTCGAACCCGTGCCGGGTGCCGTGGTGGCGATGGTGGGTATATCCATCATCGCCATACTCTCTCCCTGGCTGCTGTTCAGCCCGGAGCAGCTCGCTCAGCCAGGCTTTAAATTCACTGCAAAATCCCTCTCGTGGGCCGTTTCCGGTTTTTCTAATTCGGTTATCTGGCTGATTTTCGCCGCCTTTATGTTTGGCACAGGCTATGAAAAAACCGGGCTTGGACGCCGCATTGCGCTGATTCTGGTGAAAAAGATGGGACATCGCACGCTGTTTCTCGGCTATGCGGTGATGTTCTCCGAGCTGATCCTCGCACCTGTAACACCGTCCAACTCGGCGCGTGGTGCGGGGATTATCTATCCCATCATCCGTAACCTGCCACCGCTCTATCAATCACAACCAAACGACAGCAGTTCGCGCAGCATTGGCTCGTACATCATGTGGATGGGGATTGTTGCCGACTGCGTGACCAGCGCCATTTTCTTGACGGCGATGGCACCAAACTTGCTGTTAATTGGACTGATGAAAAGCGCATCTCACGCCACGCTGAGTTGGGGCGACTGGTTCCTCGGGATGTTGCCGCTCAGCATTTTACTGGTTCTGCTGGTTCCCTGGCTGGCTTACGTGCTGTACCCACCGGTACTGAAGTCTGGTGATCAGGTGCCGCGCTGGGCAGAGACGGAACTGCAGGCAATGGGCCCGCTCTGTTCTCGTGAAAAACGGATGCTGGGGCTGATGGTAGGCGCGCTGGTGCTGTGGATTTTCGGCGGTGATTATATTGATGCTGCGATGGTTGGTTACAGCGTAGTGGCACTGATGCTGCTTCTGCGCATTATCTGCTGGGACGACATTGTCAGTAATAAAGCGGCGTGGAACGTTTTCTTCTGGCTGGCCTCGCTTATCACCCTCGCTACCGGACTCAACAACACCGGTTTTATTAGCTGGTTTGGCAAACTGTTAGCAGGCAGCTTAAGTGGTTATTCGCCGACGATGGTGATGGTGGCATTGATTGTGGTGTTTTATCTACTGCGCTACTTTTTCGCCAGCGCCACGGCGTATACCTCCGCCCTCGCACCGATGATGATCGCCGCCGCGCTGGCGATGCCGGAAATCCCGCTGCCGGTGTTCTGCCTGATGGTTGGCGCGGCAATTGGTCTGGGGAGCATTCTTACACCATACGCCACCGGACCCAGTCCGATTTACTACGGTAGTGGTTATCTGCCAACGGCGGATTACTGGCGACTGGGGGCGATTTTTGGGCTGATATTCCTCGTATTGCTGGTGATTACCGGCTTACTGTGGATGCCCGTGGTGTTGCTTTAAGTAAGGACGGTGCCGGAAATTGCTCTCCGGCACCCGATAGTTTTACGCGGCCGGTAACTCCGCCAGCGGCCAGCGCGGACGCACGCTAACGCCGAGATCCGCCGTCGCGCCTGCTTTAAACCGCACCATTCCGGCATAGGCGATCATCGCGCCGTTATCAGTACAAAACTCCGGACGCGCGTAGAACACTTCGCCGCGGCGTTTTTTCATCATTTCAGCCAGCTTCGCCCGTAACGTACGGTTAGCACTCACGCCGCCTGCCATGACCAGTCGCTTAAAGCCAGTCTGATCCAACGCTCGCTTGCACTTAATCATCAGCGTATCGACCACCGCATCTTCAAAGGCGCGGGCGATATCAGCACGCGTCTGGTCGTCGGTGCCGTTGTCACGAATGGTATTTGCCGCGAAGGTTTTCAGACCGGAGAAGCTGAAATCCAGCCCCGGACGGTCGGTCATCGGACGCGGGAAGACAAAGCGCCCGGCAGTACCCTGAGCCGCCATTTTCGACAGTAACGGTCCGCCAGGATAATCCAGCCCCAGCAGCTTCGCGGTTTTATCAAACGCTTCACCGGCGGCATCATCGATAGACTCGCCGAGCAGCTCGTACTGACCAATGCCAGTCACGCTGATTAACTGCGTATGACCGCCGGACACCAGCAGCGCGACAAACGGAAATTCCGGCGGGTTATCTTCCAGCATCGGCGCTAACAGATGCCCTTCCATATGGTGTACCGGGATTGCCGGAACGTTCCAGGCAAACGCCAGAGAACGCCCCACGGTTGCGCCAACCAGCAGTGCGCCGACTAATCCAGGGCCTGCGGTATAGGCCACAGCATCAATGTCTTTTGCCGTTAAGCCAGACTCCTTTAGCGCCGCCTGGATCAACGGTACGGTTTTGCGCACGTGATCGCGGGAGGCCAGTTCAGGCACGACGCCGCCGTAGTCAGCGTGCAATTTCACCTGACTATACAATTGGTTGGCTAACAAACCTTTTTCATCGTCGTAAATGGCGATGCCGGTTTCATCGCAGGAAGTTTCAATACCCAGTACACGCATGACTTGTTTTACCTCGCTTTATTACCGCGCAGTGTAGGACCAATGCGGGTTGATGTAAAACTTTGTTCGCCCCCGGAGAAAGCCTCGTGTATACTCCTCACCCTTATAAAAGTCCCTTTCAAAAAGGCCGCGGTGCTTTACAAAGCAGCAGCAATTGCAGTAAAATTCCGCACCATTTTGAAATAAGCTGGCGTTGATGCCAGCGGCAAACCGAATTAATCAAAGGTGAGAGGCACATGCCGGTAATTAAAGT
>ERZ894183.897-NODE-897-length-19425-cov-6.159060_pt1 | contig 19425 bp, 19 predicted proteins | sample MGYA00380279_ERZ894183 | MGnify/ENA primary metagenome ERZ894183 (study PRJEB32331, sample SAMN06328422) | human gut metagenome | biome: human gut microbiome; feature: stool | host: Homo sapiens | collected 2013-06-26 ... | reverse complement strand
GGTAAGTATTCAGGACTTTTTCCAGAAGAGGAAAAAGAGTTTCACGCTGACGGCACTCTGTGATAAAACCGTCAAGTACATTAAGAAAGGCTGCAGCCACACTCCAGGTCTGTCGGATGTGGATTTTTTTGGCGATGATATCGTTGAAATATTCATCAATATATTCACAGAGAGCCTGTGAGTTTCTCTGGCGCAGAAAGATCAGGATATCATCATAAACCAGTGGCTTTAATGTAAAATTAGCAGAGTGTGACTGAGGTGTGAAATAAAGAAATCTGGAAGAAGACGCAGTCCTGTTATGAAAAACAGAAAGAGCTTCTTCATAGGAATAACGGATTCCTTCCACGCCTTTATGAGGTGCTCCGCAGCAGAAAAAAGTTGAAATCTGTGCGATATTATCATATATCCCAGCAAGTTTGAGGCATGATTGTTCCAGGTCAGTAAAAGAAAAATCGGAGCTTTTTTCCATGATGATATACTGCCGCATCTGAGAATAGTCAATGTAAATAAGATCTCTGCACACAGACTGTAAGATTTCTTTGCATATGTTTTCCAGGATGGTGTGGAGCAGAGAAAAATCACCCTTTTCATCCCACATTTCCAGATTGGTATTGTAGATCTGCATAAGAATGATAAGATAACTGGAATTTTTATGAACCGGAATTTTTTCCAGATCATCTGGGGAAAGGGCCGTTCCGTTGATCATTTTCTGGAAAAAATTAAGCCGCATTTGTCGTTTGTACAGATCGCGGAACTGAAAATAATTATTCACATAGCTGTTTCTGGAATCTTCCTGATCGATTTCGTCGCTTACTTTTTGGAGTGTTTCCATAAGCTCCTGATGGTTCAGTGGTTTCAGGAGGTATCCGCGAACCTGAAGAGAGATAGCCTTTTTGGCATAATCAAAATCTTCGTATCCTGTGGAAAGTATAAACCTGGTACGGCAGTCTGCTCTAAGAGCCGCAATCATATCCAGACCGTTCATAACCGGCATGGATATGTCCACAAGGGCAATATCGGGTTTGGTATTTTCAATAAGCTGGATTCCAGCCTGTCCGTTATTGGCTTCCCCTGCAATCTCATAAATATTTTGTTTTTCAAGAAAATTGCTCAGAGATTTTCTGAAAAAAACTTCATCGTCAATAATTACAAGTGTTTTCACTTTATATTTCCCCCTAAATCAGATTTTTTATCAGGTATTGTTATGGTTACAGTGGTGCCTTTTCCCGGTGAACTTTCAATGGTAAGTCCGTAATTTTCTCCGTACAGAAGAGCAATCCTGTGGTTGATACTTGGAAGCCCGAAAGAATGTCGGGCAGTTTTGAAGTCCCTGATAGAACGGTTAAGTTCAGCAAGTTTTTTCGGTGGGATACCAGAACCATTATCAGAAACAGAAATACAGATGGTGTCATTTCTGATAGAAACGTTTAAGTGAATATAACACATCTGGTTGGTGAGTCCGTGGACAAAAATATTTTCCATAACCGGCTGGATGGTCAGTTTAGGTATATCTGCTCCATGATCCTCCCAGGATGGATCATAGGTGATTTCGTAATCAACAAAATCCATATATCGCAGATTCTGGATATAAAGATACTGTTCTGTAAGAAGCAGCTCCTGGCGTAGAGGAATGATAAACTGTCCCTTTGAAAGAGAGTTTCTGTAGAAAGCTGACATGGCAGATACTGCTTTTACTGCGGTATCTTTCATATCAAGTTCTATGAGAGACTTGATGGTGTTTAAACATATCTTCAGAAGATCAAGATCCTTGCATCCAGCAATGAGCTGCCAGACTGGTTTGATGCAGATCCGGAGGCATTTTTTGAAGGCCTTTGCAAAAAAGATTTGATCTATAGTGTGGATGACCTTTATGATGAACTGGGTATCAAAGACAAGTTCTTTGATATTGCACTGGATTATCCGAAACTCAGCGACGGAAGCAATTACCTTATGACCTGGCAGGGAAATGTAGAGTATTTCTGGTATCACAAAGACATGTTTGAAAAGGCCGGAATTACTGAAACACCCCAGACACTGGAAGATCTCCTGGATGTGTGCAAGAAGCTGAAAGATGCGGGAATGACCCCGATATCCGCAGGAAATTACGACATGATCATGCGTTATCCTGCATTTAAGGCTTTCAGACTGGAAGGAAATGACTTCATTGACAATGCAAGAATGGGAAAAGAAAAATTTAATTCTGAGACAGGTATCGCAACAGCCCAGTATGCACAGGATATAGCCCAGTATTTCAGTGAAGGATGGACAAGTTCAGATACTACCGCGCAGATGGATCTGTTTCTGAACAATGGTGCGGCAATGTTATACACCGGAACATGGGATACACCGGATCTTGTAGATGATGAGGGAAATCTTAAAGATGACATTTCCATGTTCAAGCTTCCTGTAGACAGCGAGGGAACCGCTACGGGAGAAAATGATTACTATGCGAATTGTGGAATCGGAACTGCCATTCTCAAGGATTCCATGAGTGATGAGATGAAAGATTTCATCAGTTATGTATGGGATAATTTTGCTGATACGGCAATGTATGAGTTCAATATGCTTCCATCCATGATGCCAAGTGACCCGGAGAAGCTGCCGGAGCTTACACAGCAGATTTTAAGCGATCTTGAGAACTGCGGCACTTTTGCCCAGTGCTGGGATGTTCGTCTGGATCCTTCTACAAACGAGGTTTACAGAAAAGAGCTGGCAAGCCTTGGAATGGGAGAATCAACACCTGAAGAGTTCTGTGAAAACATGGACAAAGCTGTAGAACAGTATGCATCTGATTATTTTGACACTGAAGAATAACTGATAGAATGCGCAGATGCGGAATTTTATCTGCATCTGCGTATGAAAGGGGAGAGGATATGAAGCCCAGAAATAAAATTCAGCCTTTACCATTTGTTCTTCCTGCACTGATTGTATATATTCTTACTGTTATCATCCCGATTCTGTGGTCAATGGGTTATAGCCTTTTTTCCTGGAATGGAATCAGTGATATGAAGTTTATCGGACTGGAAAATTATGTAAGGATGTTTCAGGATGAGACATTTCGTGAGGCTGTTGTAAATAATCTTAAATTTGTTGTACTGGGAAGTCTGTTCCAGTTATGTGCAGGACTGATCCTGGCGATTTTGCTTACACATATTTCCAAGGGTGGAAATATTCTGCGGGTTATTTATTTTATTCCATGTATCATTTCATCTATGGCGATCTGCCAGATTTTTTCCAAAATGCTTTCTGTCCAGCCCCAGGGCCTGGTTTGCTATGTGATGGAAAAACTGGGAATGGAACCTATCGCTTTGCTGGCAAATCCCCATACAGCGTTGATAACCATAACCCTGATCGATGGATATAAATACTGTGGTCTGTATATGATCATTTTTTATTCCGCATTTGTATCCATATCAAAGGATGTGATCGAGGCATCTACAATGGATGGCTGCAATGTTTTCCAACAGTATCGTTATATTAAGCTTCCACTGGTGAAAAATATATTCAGCATTGTCATTGTAATGCTTGTAAATGGCTGTCTGAAAACCTTTGACGTATTTTATATTCTTGACAATAAATCCAGATCAACAGAAATGGTGGCAACTTATATGTATAAAACTGCTTTTAATTCGGCTGACTTTGGCTATGGAAGTACATTGTCCGTTTTTCTGGTCATTGAATGTCTGGTAGCAGTAGGGATTATACAGAAATGCCTGGGATCGGCGAAAGGAGATGAGTCAGAATGATAAAATCAAGAAAAAATATAGCTATTCGTGCTGTGTTCTATGTAGTGATCCTTATTTTTGTCATGATACAGGTCTACCCTATTTTCTGGGTTGTCTGCTCCAGCCTGAAAACACCGGATGAAATGACATATACTGCACAGTATGCTCTGCCATCAGGATTTTATCTTGGAAACTATATCAGCGCACTGACGATCTCATCCATTCCAAGATATTTTCTTAACAGTACGGTTGTGGCAGTTCTCACACTTCTTGGCATCGTAGTCCTGGGATGCCCGGTTGCATTTGTGATCAGCAAGGTAAAGGTAAAATATGCCAATGCACTGATGGCATTTTTCCTGTTTGGAATGATGGTGCCTATTTTTTCCTGCCTTATACCCATGTTCCAGATTTATAACAGGATCGGACTGAGAAATACATACTGGGCACTGGTGCTTCCGCAGATCGGGTTCGGACTTCCAATGTGTATCTATCTTTACACCGGATTTTTTAAATTTATGCCGGATTCTCTTCTGGAAGCCGCAGTTATTGACGGTGCCACAATGGGAACCACATTCCGCAAGATCGTGGTACCTATGGCTAAAAATACTACAATGACAGTTCTTACATACAATTTTGTTTTTGTATGGAACGAATTTACATATGCCAATACATTTATCTCATCTTCTGATATGAAAACTCTGCCAATTGGCCTGAATGACTTTGTGGGGCAGTTCGGAAGAGTGGACTGGGGAAGTACATTTGCGGCGATCGTAATATCGATCCTGCCTACACTGATCGTGTATTTTATTCTTAACAAAAACATAATCGAAGGTATGGCTGCAGGTGCGGTCAAGAGTTAGGAGGCTGAAATGGAAACAAGGATTGAATTAAAACAAGGATGGAAAATTTTGCAGGATGTTCATGATACAGGGGAAAAGACCGGGCTTTATGCTGCCAGGGAAGCGGATACTTCCGTAGGTTCCCAGGTGTCTGAATGGGAAGAACTGGAGGAACTGAAACATCTGCAGCTTATCTATGCCAGACAGCCATATTTCGGGCGTGAACTGAGATATTTCAATCAGGCGCCCTGGTGGTACAAAACAGAGTTTGAAGTTCCGGATCAGAAAGTTACGGATGCTGTCCTTAAATTTACCAATGTTGATTATTATGGAAAAGTATGGCTTAACGGAGAATTTCTTGGAGAGCATGAAGGATATTCCGCTCCATTTTTCTTTAATGTAAAAGATAAGCTTGTTTTTGGAAAGAAAAATTATCTCATTGTAAAGGTAAGTTCTCCATGGGATGATGAGGTGGAGCTGGATGCACAGGATTCCAGAACCCACCTGGTAAAAAGAAATATGGTAAAAGGTACCTACGAACATTCTGATACATTTATCCAGAGAGATGTAAATCCTGTAGGAATCTACGGAAAAGTGGAGCTGATCCTGACAGAAGACGGGGTTCTGGAAGAGCAGACAGATTTGAAGTATGAACTGAATCTGGATAGAAAGAAAGCAGACGTGTATGTGAAATCTGAAGCGCGAGGTCTGAAATCCGGGGAGACATATGATTTTAATGTAAAGATCCGGGAAAAAGAGTCCGGTCTTATAAAGGCAGAAAAAACTGTTCAGATAATGGCAGAGAAAGCAGAGACAGGTTTTAAATGCGAGCTTAAAGTGGAAGATGTCAGACTGTGGTCCACATGGGATCATGGTTATCCCTGGATGTATCAGGCAGAACTTACGTTAAGCAGGGGAAAAGACATACTGAGCAGCAGAACAACGAATTTTGCTTTTCGGGACATTCAGATTGAGCGTAATGAAAAAATAACAAGATTCTGGCTTAATAACAGGAAACTGTATATAAGAGGAACATCTTATTTTCCGGACTGTTATATTTCTGCAATGACAGGGGAACGGTATCTGAGAGATCTTCTTAATATAAAGGCGGCAGGATTTAATCTGGTGCGGGTACATGTCCATACAGAGCAGGAAGTTTTTTATAATCTGTGTGATGAGTTGGGAATTGCAGTTCTTCAGGATTCAGAGTACAACTGGACTCATCCCTCTACAGACGAATGGGCGCAGAGATTTGCAGACGTTTACAGAGAAAATGTAAAACTTCTGAAGCATCATCCGTCTCTGATCTGCTGGATCATTATGAATGAACCGGGATGTATTGATCCAGACGGAAATGTAAGGAGAAGATTCATGGAGGAAAATCCCGGACCTGCTCTGTACAGGGAAGTGCAGAAAATGGATCCGGGCAGGCCGATCATCAAGGGCTCTTTCTGCGAGGATGATACGTTCAGCGGGGACAGCCATAATTATCTGGGTTCTTTAAGCGGTGGAGAATATGCAGATATTTATGAACAGACAGAAAAGCTGAATACAGAGTATGGATTTGATGCACCAGGCAGCAGTGAAAATCTGAAAACTGTTCCGGCGATATATCATCGTCTGGAAAAACTGGTGGATGATATCCCGAAGATTCAGGAATATCAGTATAAGCTTCTGAAATATTATACAGAGCATTACAGGATTCAGAAATATGAACCATGTTCGGGATATGTACAATTCATGTTTATTGATCTGTGTCCTCAGAGTTTCTATGGATTATATGACTGGTGGGGAATTCCCAAAAAGGGTCTTCAGGCCATGCTGGAAAGCAATGCTCCTGTAGGTGCTTTTGCAAAGCACAAAGATTATTTAGACAGTCTGTATATTGTAAATGATACAGACGAAGCTCTTGGAGAATGTGAACTTACATGGATGATTACAGAGACATTGAACGGAGAATTGGTGGAAAAGGGAACTGTTACAGCAGAAGTTCCGGCAGATAGCCGTGTTATGGTAAAAGTGTTTGAGAAAAATTATGGAAAGGCGCAGAAATGGAATCTTATACTTGTTCTTTCTGACAGAAATGGAAAATGTGTGGCAAAAAATACATATCAGGATATCTGCACTTTGCTTTCCAGAGTTGAAGGACATCCGGATCGTATGAGCCATGAGTTTGGAATGAGACTATACTGGATCTGAGCTATCTGTAGCTCACAGGCGGTGATATCCTGCGAGGCGTTTTACCCTTTCCTTCTTATGGTACGTCAAAGTATATCTGGGAGAGGGATAGCGTCATCACTAATTCTAATTTTTTAATTTGCCTTTTGAGAGAGGAAAAATCCTTTTCTCAAAGGGCTTTTTCTATTTATTACGGTCAAAAACAAAATGGAGATATGGCATATGCAAAGGTGGTATTAGTTACTCCAGTAGAAACAATCTGCAAAATTTGTAAAAAGAGTCTGGTAAAAGAAGAGGAGGCAAAGGTATAATGAAAAATAAAGATATGTTGAGAAAAATATATTATGAGAATAGAAAAATAAACAGAAATATCCAGAGATTGGCTAATGTTGGTTTAATCAGTCTGCTTGCAAAAGCAGGACTGATTCTGTCAGGTGTTTCTGAAGTCTTGATTCTGGTTGGTGATTTTTTGGATTATCGAAAAGTAAAAGTTGAAGAAAAATTAGAAAAATGTAAGTGATTTCCAGATTATTACAGAGAAATGAGGGGAGTATGAAAGATGACAGATTCAGTGTATTACAAAATCGGGAAATAGTTTATTTTTCAACGAGTTTTGTGTAAAAAGATGCGCTATGGATATTCTGTCTATGGTATACTTGAGGTATCATTCGGTGAAAGGAGACGGGATAAGTGCCGAAGGGAAGTAATCAGAAGTTCAAGTTGTATCGGCTTGCTCAAATTATGCAGGAACAGACAGATGATGAACACTTTACAGTAAATGTAGATGTACATGTCAGCAGACAGTTCTTAGGCTGGGTATTCTCACTTGGTGAGAGTATAAAAATTGTTGGACCGGATAATGTGGTAGAGCAGATGCATAAGGAAATTGAGAGGTTGATTACACAATATAAATCAGATTAGTCTGTGTTATGAAAAAACCGGCACATTTATCTAATGACGAACGTACGGAAGAAGCAGATAAAGTATCTTCCCGAATTGCAGAGATACTTTCAGAGAAAGCTTTACGTTTTCACCTAATGAGTATATATTCGATTTATCGTAAATTATTTCAGGGAATTTATACATATTCAGGTAAGATGAGGGACTATAATATTACAAAACCGGGAAAAAGATTTTAGTTACAAAGGATTATCGATGAGTGAAATAATTCATCATCTTGCTGTTTTTATTTCTGGACGATGGCAAATTCATGTTTTGGGAGAAGGAAATACAAGAACGACAGCCGTGTTCTCTATCAAATATTTGAGAACATTGGGATTTTCAGTTACGAATGATATATTTGCGGAAAATGCATGGTGTTTTTGAAATGCGCTTGTTCGTGCAAATTATACGAACCTGAAAAAAGGCATTCATGAAACAACAGAGTATCTGGAGGCTTTTTTTAGAAATATGCTTTTATATGAGAAAAGCGAGATTCACAGTCGTTATTTGCATATAAGAGGATTTTTAAATGATAAAAAAGTAGATATTTAGGCTGTAAAAGTGGATATTCGAAAAGAAAAAGTGGACATTAAAAATGCTCTTATGGAAAAAGGACTGAATTTATTTGTAAAACAATAAATTATGGAGATTATAAATTACTTTCAAATCTGAGGCAGACGAAGATTGTTGTACCTGTATCGGGGCATGGAATTATTTATTGTATAGAAGAATGTTTTTGACGTAAACTATATAACAAGAAGGCGGATATTGAATATGGATATTGGGAAATTGATTGGTGAAGCAACAGAATATGATAAAAAACTTATTTTAGAAGCACGTAAACCAAAGAGCTGGTGCAAAAGTGTGAGTGCATTTGCGAATACCTTTGGCGGTGCATTGATTTTTGGAATAACCAATGATGGACAGATTGTTGGTCTGGAAGATCCGAGCGGTGATGCAGAGAAAATCAGTGAGATTATTAAGACACGACTGGATCCGATTCCGGAATTCCGGCTACGATTTGAAGAGGAAAACGAAAATATATTGGTTGTATTAGATATTTTTAAGGGAGATGAGACACCATATTATTATTCAGGAGATGGTGTGTTGGAAGCTTATGTGCGTGTGGGAAACGAAAGTGTGAAAGCAACTGCAACTGAATTAAAAAGATTAGTTTTACGTGGCAGGAATACTTCTTATGATTCACAGATTTCCGCCTATAAAGTAGATGATTACGCATTCTCAAAACTTCGGGAGAGATATAAGAAGTGGACGGGAAACAGTTTTGATGAGAAAGACTTGATTTCTTTTGGAATGGCAAATGAGCAAGGATATTTAACAAACGCAGGAGCATTAATTGCAGATGAGAGCCCGATTCGATGGTCAAGACTATTTTGTACAAGGTGGAATGGGTTGAATAAAAGTAACGGGATATTAGATGCTATTGATGATGCGGAGTATGAAGGAAGCGTTCTTTCCCTGATTGAAAATGGAGAGGCATTTATTAAGCGAAATGCAAAAATGATGTGGAGGAAAACTTCGAATTCCAGAGAAGAGATGCCGGAATATGTAGAGCGCAGCTATCATGAAGCATTGATTAATGCATTGGCTCACAGAGATTACCTTGTCAATGGAAGCGAGGTTCATATTGATATATATGATGACCGTATGGAGATTTATTCTCCAGGAGGAATGGCGGACGGTTCTGTTATTCAGGAAAGAGACCCACTTACAGTTCCGTCAACCAGAAGAAATCCGGTTCTTGCAGATGTGCTTAACAGGCTCGGGTATATGGAGCGGAAAGGCAGCGGATTCGGAAAAATCATCAGTGGATATGAAGTTCAAGTGAATTACGCAAAGGATAAAAAACCATCATTCAGGTCAGACAGGTATCAGTTTACGGTGATTATGCCGAATCTGAATTATGATGTCCCTCAAGATGTCCCTCAAGATGTCCCTCAAGATGTCCCTCAAGATGTCCTGGATAAGCAAATAATGAGTTTAATACGAAAAAATAATAAGATAAGTACTGAAAAAATGGCAATTGCATTAGGTGTGAGTGCCAAAACAGTAAAGCGTCATATAAAAGCAATGGATAATGTACATTTTGTAGGGCGTGGGTTTAGCGGATACTGGGAAATTATAGAAGAGTGAATCTTGCGTATGCAAAGGTAATATTAATTCGGCAGTACGGAGGGGGAAATTATAAAGGATTTACAGGGAGTTTTTATGGCAAAACCGGAAAAAAAGAGTTATAATTCTGAGGACAAATAAATATCAGGAGACTACTATGAAAAACAAGTACAACAAAACAATGACCGCCTGTTTTACAGGCTACATTGTACAGGCGATCGTGAACAATTTTGTTCCGCTCCTGTTTCTGACTTTTCAAAGGAGCTATGATATTCCCTTATCACAGATTACGGCACTTGTAACCTTTAATTTTGGTGTGCAGCTTCTTGTAGACCTTTTGTCTATCGGCTTTGTGGATAAAATCGGCTACAGGGCATCAATGGTCATTGCGCATATAATGTCGGCAGCCGGGCTTCTTCTTTTGACTGTCCTGCCGGAGGTGATGCCGCCTTTTGCCGGTATTCTCATTTCCGTAATGGTGTATGCGATTGGCGGAGGACTTCTGGAAGTGCTGGTAAGCCCTGTTGTGGAATCCTGCCCTTCTGATAATAAGGAAAAAGCAATGAGTATGCTTCATTCTTTTTACTGCTGGGGGCATGTAGGAGTTGTTCTCCTTTCTACATTGTTTTTTCAGGCGGCAGGAATCGAAAACTGGAAGCTGCTTGCTGCAGTATGGGCGGTTGTTCCTCTTGTGAATGCATTTGCTTTTACAAAAGTGCCTATGGCATCTCTTATGGAAGAGGGAGAAACAGGAATCGGCATTAAAAAACTGTTTGGAATGAAAATGTTCTGGGTTCTTTTGATCATGATGGTGTGTGCCGGGGCGAGCGAGCAGGCTGTCAGCCAGTGGGCGTCTGCCTTTGCGGAAAAAGGACTTGGAATCACAAAGGCTTTAGGAGACCTTGCAGGACCGATGGCGTTTGCAGTTCTTATGGGAGCGGCAAGGGCATTTTATGGAAAATACGGACACAGGATCGATCTTGACCGCTTTATGGTTTTGAGCTGTTGTCTCTGTATTTTGTCCTATCTTGGAATTTCCCTTCTGCCTGTTCCTCAGTTAAGTCTTGCTGCCTGTGCGGTATGCGGTCTTTCTGTTGGGATTATGTGGCCGGGAAGCTTCAGTAAGGCGGCGGCAGCTATTCCAAAAGGAGGAACTGCCATGTTTGCCTTCCTTGCTCTTGGAGGAGACCTTGGCTGCTCCGGTGGTCCCACTGTAGTAGGCGCTGTGTCGAGCGTTTTTGGCGACAATCTGAAAATGGGAATTCTGGCGGGAGTGATTTTCCCAGTGCTTCTTCTTGGAGGGATTCTTGCGTGCAGAAAAATGAAAAGAGAGTAAAAACGAGAGATGACTCCACAAAAAATGCAAAGCTACATAAAAATATCTCCAACCGTACAGCTGCGGTTGGAGATAGAAAATCTTATTTTTCATCTGTCTGTTTGACAGGGAGCAGTTCATTTTTAAAAATCAGCAATATTTTTTTATTGCATCACGAATCATTTCAGCAGCAGTTTCTGCAATGTGAACATCGTTTTCTGTAAGCGGAGATAATGGAGCACGTACACTTCCTATACAGAGATTTTCATTGATTTCCAAAATCTTTTTAATAACAGCATAAAGATTTCCGTGTGCTTCACACATTTTGTAAATAACAGAATCTACGGCATTCTGTACATTTCGTGCAGATTTCAGATCTCCGGCATCTGTAAGTTCTTTGATTTTAAGAATCAGTTCCGGCATTACGCCATATGTGCCGCCAATTCCGCCCTGAGCGCCGATAGCCAGACCGCTTACAAGCTGTTCGTCCGGACCATTGAATACTACAAAGTCTTCTCCTCCTTCAGCTTTGAACATCTGGATGTCCTGCGTTGCCATAGAAGAGTTTTTTACGCCGACTACATTTGGATTTTTTCTCATAGTACGCAGAAGAGGAAGCGTCAGAGCTGTTCCTGCCAACTGTGGAATATTATAAATAATGAAATCGGTATTTGGTGCGGCATTGCTGATGGCATTCCAGTATTCGGCAATAGAATATTCCGGAAGATGGAAGTAAATAGGGGGAATTGCTGCAATGGCATCTACACCAAGAGATTCTGCATGGCGGGCCAGTTCAACACTGTCTTTTGTGTTGTTGCATGCCACATGTGCAATTACGGTTAATCTTCCTTTGGCAGCTTCCATAATATTCTCAAGAGTAATCTTTCTGTCCTCAACACTCTGATAAATACATTCTCCGGAAGAACCGCAGGCATAAACACCTTTCACGCCTTTTTTAATAAGGTGTTCCGTAAGTTCCTGTACTCTTTTGGGACTTACTTCTCCATTATCATCGTAGCAGGCATAAAATGCCGGGAAAATATTGTAGTATTTTTCTAATTTGTTCACAGTATAAACTCCTTTCTTTTCCGGATAACCGGGTGCTTGTAAATATATGATTTATGTTTTAAACATCAAGTATTTCATTTAAAGATTCAGTAAAAGATCTGGTAATCAGCTGCGGTCTTGTAATAATAGAACCTACAACCACGCTGAAACATCCAAGCTGTATTACTCTTTTAGCTTTTTGAGGGGTATCAATATTTCCTTCTGCAATAACGGGATGAGATACGTTGCGAAGAATTTCTTTTATAATGTAAAAATCATTTTCTTCAATTTTAAGATTCTTGCTTTCTTCAGTGTATCCCACAAGCGTCGTTCCAATAAAATCAAAACCGAGACGGTCTGCATGTATAGCTTCTTCTATAGTAGAACAATCTGCCATCCAGAGCTGTTCCGGATATTTTTGCTTTGCTTCCATAAAAAAATCATCAAGAGAAGTATTTCCGGGGCGGACTCTGTTCGTTGCGTCTAAAGCTATAATTTCAGGCGTTATTTCCATGAGTCTGTCTATTTCTTTTAAAGTGGGAGTAATGTATACAAAGCTGTCAGGGTATTCTTTTTTTATAATACCAATAACTGGAAGATCTACATTATTTCGGATTTCCTGAATGTCTTCACATGTATTGGCTCGGATACCGTAAGCTCCGCCTTCATAAGCGGCTGCCGCCATGCGGCCCATAATATATGAAGAGTGCAGAGGCTCCTCAGGAAGCGCCTGACAGGAAACAATCAAATGTCCCTTCAGTTTTTCAATTTTTGAATTCATAATTATGTACCTATGTCCTTTCGTTAAATATAGTCTCCTGAATATTTCCATACCTGTTAGGTATCTTTAATAAATATTATATGCTTAAGAAAAGTAATTTCAATAGATTTAAAAAAAAAGAAAGCACTTTCATTGATTGGGAAAAAGTACTAAAATAAAAATGCTATCGCGGAGAAATAATTATGCAAATAGAACAAATGAAGAAAGCACTTTCTAATGAATGAAAACATATTGAAAGAATAATTGGTTTTGAATATAATAAACCTAACTTAATTGTTCGGACATTTATACCGAGGATAGGAGGAATGAAATGAGTGCATTTTCAAAAAAGGAGACATCTCAACAAAAAATATTGAAGAAAAACACCAGGTTTGCTTATACAGTCAATGCTCCGTTGATTATTTATCTTCTTTGTGTTTTGGCAGGCCCAATTATCTGGGGTGTCTCACTTAGTTTTACCAATAAGAGTATTGGCGGAAGCGCATCATTTATCGGTTTCCAAAATTATATAGAATTGCTTACAGATAAAGAGTATCTGCATTCTATATTGAATACTTTGAGTTTTACTTTTTTCTCTATTATTTCAAAGTGTATTTTTGGAGTGCTGATGGCACTTGCGTTAAATGTAGACTTCCGCGGACGTAATGTGGTACGAGCTTTGCTTTTAATTCCGTGGACATTACCGAATATCGTGGCTGTTCTTAACTGGAGATGGATTTTCTCATCTACAGGCGGAGTTGCAAACTATGTTTTGAAAGCACTGCACATTATTGATTCCGACCTGGTATGGTTCGGTTCTGCAGGACTGGCAATGTTTACGATTATTGTAGCCAATGTATGGAGAGGAACACCTTTCTTTGGAATTTCTATTTTGGCTAAATTGCAGACAATACCGAAGGATTACTATGAGGCAGCGGCAATTGACGGAGCGAATATGTGGCAGCGTTTCTGGTATGTAACCTTACCTCAGATTAAAGATGTTATTATGCTTTCCACATTAATGTCTACAATCTGGACACTGAATGAGTTCGAAACTGTATGGCTTATGACAGGCGGCGGTCCAAACGGTTCTACACAGGTCATGAATGTATTCAGTTATAAAACAGCTATGACAAGCATGCAGCTTGGAAAAGGTATTGCAGTAGCAGTTCTTGCTATGCCGATTTTGATTATTCTTATTAATATTTTATCCAAGAAGATGTTGGATCAGAATGATTAAGGGGTGAGTATATGAGACAGAAACGAAGTGTAAAAATTTTAAGCAGAGTGTTTATTGCAATCTGTCTGGTTGTGGCTCTTGCACCGATTTACTGGATGTTAAATACGTCATTTAAAGGACAGGCAGAAATATACAGCAGAATTCCGACTATGTTTCCTAATATGCCGACATTGGAATCATATGAAACATTATTTACAAAAACAGCTTTTCTTAATGGTATGAAAAACAGTCTTCTGGTAGCTGTATTTGTTTCCGCATTTTCTATTGTCGTAGCATATCCGGCAGCATATACGCTGGCAAGAATGAAATTTAAAGGAAAGAAGTTTTTCTCGAAGACGATTTTATTTACATACTTACTTCCTACTTCCGTATTGTATATTCCATTATACATTTTCGTGTCAAAGATAGGACTGACAGATAATATTTTAGGATTGATGCTTATATATCCTACATTTACTCTTCCTTATGTAGCATGGATTTTGATTCCTCATATTGCTTCTATACCATATGACTTGGAAGAGGCAGCTACAGTGGACGGCTGCAGCCGTTTCCGCGCCATGTATCAGATTATTTTTCCACTGGCTCTGCCAGGAATTATTTCTACTACGATTTTTGCGTTTGCAATGTGCTGGGGCGAATATCTTTACGCTCTTGTTAACGTAACAACAACTTCAATGCAGACGTTCCCTCTGATTATATCAGGACTGATTTTCGGAGATATGTATCCTTGGGGACAGTTGATGGCAGGAGCAATTGTAGCCTGCGTTCCTATTTTAATTATTTATATGCTTGCATCTGGTTCGCTTGTAGGCGGAAAAACAGCAGGCGGAGTAAAAATGTAATATTTGCAGCAAAAATAAATATAAAAACAAAAATATTCAGGAGGTACTGAACATGAAAAAAAGATGGCTCGCAGCAGCTCTGGCAGCAACAATGGCACTTTCTCTTACAGCTTGCGGAGGCTCAGGAGAAGAGAAGAAGGCAGAGGGCGGAAAAAAAGAAGCGGACAAAGAATTAACTGTATGGGTAGAAAAAGTATTCAGCGATGATGCTAATACTGCAATGCAGGAGCGCCTTGATGCTTTTGCAGAAGAATCCGGAATCAAGGTAAAATATGAGTTTATCGGGGCAACAGATTTTATGACTAAGCTGAACGCTGCAATTGAGGCAGGAAGCAATGTTCCGGACATTACCACTTCTGCAGTAACAAAAGTAGTAAATTATTATCCAAACATTCCTTATAAAGATGTTTCTGATATTGTAAACAACATTAATGAAGAGCGTCCTTATTTTGAGGCAGTTTATGAAGGAACAAAAATAGATGGAAAACATTATTTTGTACCTATGACGAGCTCCTCAACAATGATGTTTGTGCGTAAAGACAAGCTGGAAGAAAAAGGAATCACAGAGCTTCCGAAAACATGGGATGAGGTTTTTGAAGTTGCAGAACAGATTTCCGATCCGGACAACGGCTTTTACGGTCTTGGCATTGGCTGCGGACCAACTGACGAAGATGGAGAGAATATGTTCCGTATGATTAACTGGGATCAGGGCGGCTACATTTTCGATAAAGACGGAAATATTACTCTTGATAATGATGTGACAAAGAGTCTTTTAACAAAATACAAAGAAATGTATGACGGCGGTGTGATTCCAAAAGCTGCAAGCACATGGGATCCAGGCGGAAATAACTCTGCATATCTTATGGGAGAATGTGGAATCGTGTTTAATGCACCGACCTTATACAATGCGCTCCGGTCAGATGAAGCCAATAAAGAACTCTTTGAAAATACAGAAATGGTAAGTTTACCGGCTGGTTCAGACAATGATACAACAATGGGATTTGCAACAGGTTTTGCAATTATGGAAACATGTGACGATGTAGAATCTGCTACAAAACTGATTGAATATATGTATGATAAAGAGTGGTATGAGGAATATCTGGAAATTACAGCGCCGGTATTTGCACCATTATTCCAGGATATGGAAGGTGAAGGCGTATGGGCAGATGGTGTCAATGCACAGATTATCGACTATGCAAAAAAAGCAAAAGGTTATTATGGCTATCCTGTTGAAGGAATCAAAGGCCGCGCCATTGCTGCAAAACATTATTTCACTTTCCCAATGGCAGAGATGATGAATAAAGTTGTTACGGATACTCTTGATGTAGAAGGCGCTATTGGAGATGCAATTAAAAAACTGGAAGCCGTACAGAAAACTGTGAAATAAAAGGAGTAAGATTATGAGTAAAACAATATGGTTGAATCTTGACAGTACAAAGGTTGATGTAACATATCTTGATGATTTTTTTGAAAAAAAAGGATGGACTCTTTTAAAAGAGCCTATCCCGACTGGAGATGAAGAAAAAACAGTAGAAATGGCACGTAAAGCCGATGCAGTTATAAGTACATGGGAACCATGGAATACAAAAACCCTGAATCAGGTAAAAGACAAGGTGAAATATATTGTACGTTATGGCGCTGGAATGGACAATATTGATATTCCGGCAGCAACGGAAGCAGGTATTCTTGTAGGAAATGTACCAGGTGCAAACTCAGCAGCAGTTGCAGAAGTAGCGCTTCTCCATATTTTAAATATTGGCCGCCGTTTTTCTCATTGTACAGAAGGATGCAGAAATGGAATCTGGCCTTCCACAATTACAGGAAATGAATTAGATGGAAAGACAGTAGGTCTTTTGGGCTTTGGAAATATTGGTAAGCAGCTTGTCCGTATGATGAAGGGATTTGACGTAAAAGTTCTTGTTTACGATGCGTATTTCCCAGATCAGGATGATGAAAAATATGGAGTTACTTTTGTAAAAGACAAAGAAGAGCTGTTCCGGGAAAGTGATATTTTAAGTCTGCACGTTCCGTTTAATGAAGAAACAAAGGGAATGATAGACAAGAATGTATTTGCAATGATGAAGCCTACAGCGTATTTGATTAATACCTGCAGGGGCGGTGTAATTAATGAAGAGGATTTAATCCAGGCTTTAAAAGAAGGACAGATTCAGGGAGCAGGTCTTGATGTGCTTGTTCAGGAACCGCCGGAAAAAGATAATCCACTTCTTTCTATGGACAATGTTTCTATAACATCCCATATGGGAGCGGCATCTCTCGAATCCGAGCATCGTTCACAGGTAATTATAGGAGATTGCATTGCAGACTTTTTCGCAGGAAATGTACCATACAATGTAAAAAATAAACTTGAAAAGTAAAAAATTGAAGGAGGGCATTCCAAAGAAGCAGATTCTTTGTGAATGCCCCTTTCTGGATTGCGAGGTAAATATGAAAAAAAGAATATTATGTTATGGAGATTCTAATACATGGGGATATGATGCGTTTACTGACGGACGTTTTCCGGATGAAGTCCGCTGGACCGGACAACTGGCTTCCTTCTTGGGACAGGAGTACACAGTTATTGAAGAAGGACTGTGTGGACGGACAACAGTATTTGAAGATCCCCTTAATGAAGGAATGAGTGGTCTGTCATATCTGTATCCCTGTATGATGAGTCATTCGCCACTGGATTTTATGGTGGTAATGCTTGGCACAAATGACTGTAAAGCACGTTTCGGTCTTACGCCAAGAAATATTGCCTGCGGTATGAAAAGATTTTTGATAAAGGCACAGCAGGTTCCGGCATGGCGGGAAACACCGAGAATACTTCTTGTTGCGCCCGGTCCTATTGAACCGGAATGTGAAATGTCTTTCGTAGGGGAAGAAATGGGAATTTGTTCTGAGCGTTCAAAAGGAGTAGCCAAAGAATACAGAAAAATTGCAGACGAGCTTCATGTGGATTTTCTGGATGCCGGTGATTTTGTGAAAATGAACACTTTAGATTATATGCACCTTGATAAAGACAGCCACGGTATTTTGGGACAGAAAATCGGAGAATATATAAAGAATAAGGAGAAGGAAAATGAAAAAATACATATGTATTGATATTGGAGGAACTGCTGTCAAGTATGGCGTTATAGATGAAAATGAGAATTTTCTTATAAAAAAAGAGACACCTACAAAAGCAGGTGAACGAAAGGGTCCGGGTATCATGGAATGTATTAAAAAACTGACAGGAGAATGTCTGGAAGAATTTCCGGAGGCGGAAGGCATTGCTGTATCGACTGCAGGAATGGTAGATCCTGAAAAGGGAGAAATTTTTTACTCTTCTCCTTTAATTCCGGAATGGACGGGAACAAAAATAAAAGATATTTTAGAAGAAGAATTTCATATTCCATGTGAAGTTGAAAACGATGTAAATTGTGCAGGACTTGCGGAAAGTATGAGCGGAGCAGGAAAGGATGCGCGGATTTGCGTGTGTTTGACAATAGGAACAGGAATCGGAGGATGTATTGTTATAAATAAAGAAATTTTTCATGGATTCAGTAACAGTGCCTGTGAAGTGGGATATATGTATCTTCCTGACGGAATATTTCAGGATACGGCAGCCAGCAAAAGTCTTGTAGAAAAAGTGGAAAGGCAAAAGAAATTGCAGTCAGGGGAATTAAATGGTAAAATAATATTCGATAAGGCTATGGCAGGAGATACGGAGTGCATTCATGCGATAGAAGAAATGGCAGATATACTGGGAAAAGGAATAGCAAATATTTGTTATGTATTGAATCCGGAAGTAGTGATTCTGGGAGGAGGAATCATGTCCCGGAGAGAGTATTGGAAACCATTGCTGATAAAAGCATTGAATAAATATTTAGTATCGGGTATTGCGGAAAAGACTACATTGACATTTGCTGAATATGAAAATAACGCGGGTATGCTTGGAGCCTTTTATAATTACAGAAATAAACAGAAAGGTAAGCGATCAGCAAATGAAATATTACGAAAAAACAGTAATACCGATAATTGAAAGCCATTATGAAAATATGTCCTCTTTGGAAAAAACAGTTGCGGATTTTTTTATTAAAAATAAAACAAAGATGGATTTTTCTTCAAAGAATATATCGGAGTATCTTTTTGTATCGGAGGCAACGTTATCCCGTTTTGCAAAAAGATGTGGATTTAAAGGGTACAGGGAATTTATTTACCGATATAAAGAATCTTTTAATGGTACAGACAGGGTGATTACAGACCAGGTAAGGACTGTTTTTGAGGCTTATCAGGAAATTTTGAATAAAAGCTATAATCTTGCAGAGGAAGAACAGTTTAGACGTATTGTAAGTTATATGGTAGACGGCTCCAGAGTGTTTGTGTATGGAAAAGGAAGCTCCGGTCTTGCCGCCCGTGAAATGC
>ERZ894183.892-NODE-892-length-19517-cov-8.906998_pt1 | contig 19517 bp, 15 predicted proteins | sample MGYA00380279_ERZ894183 | MGnify/ENA primary metagenome ERZ894183 (study PRJEB32331, sample SAMN06328422) | human gut metagenome | biome: human gut microbiome; feature: stool | host: Homo sapiens | collected 2013-06-26 ... | reverse complement strand
GATTGGCAGTCCATTATTAAGTTTTTTATTATGTTCCCTTTGTACACCGTTGCAAATATTATCACAAATATAACTATTACTATCACGGATATCAGGAAAAAAAGGAAGTTACAAAGAAAAATAAAGAGAAATAAAACGGTATTCTTAAGTAATATTTGAACGATCAGATAATGGGAGGGGATCAGAAAGAAAAAAATGAAAAAGAAAAAATATTTGAAATGGTGGATTGCGGCTGCATCTGCGGTTCTCATTGCAGGAACAGGGATATTTGTATATACGCAGTATAAGGCGGCGCAGACGTCAGGAGACGTTGCTACAAAAGAAGGAACAGCCGCATCGGCATCGGATATCACATGGAACGGAAAGACATATAGTTACAATGAGCATTTGAGCAACTTTTTGTTCCTCGGTATTGATACAAAAGAAAAGGCAGAAACAAAAACAGGACAGGCAGACGCCGGACAGGCGGACGCGTTATATCTGCTTTCATGGAACAGACTGGAAGGAGATATTACAGTAATCAGTATTCCGAGAGATACGATGACCCAGATCGAGACATTCGGTCCGGGCGGGGAAAGTCTCGGAAAGAGCAGAGATCATATCAGTTTATCTTACGCATATGGCGACGGAGGATATGAAAGCTGCGAACTGGCAGAAAATGCAGTGTCAGAATTGTTTTACGGTTTGCCGATCGACGGGTACTGCGCTCTGAATATGGATGGACTGCCGGTTCTGACAGACAGCGTCGGCGGTGTGACAGTAACCGTACCGAATGACAGCTTGGCGGAAGTTGACGCCAGATATGTAAAGGGTGCAGTGGTAACACTGAAAGGCGAAGACACAGAACAGTTCGTTCGATACAGAAATACAGAAATCAGCCAGAGTGCGATCACTCGTATGGAGCGTCAGCAGGAATATATCCGAGCATTCGGTGAAGCGTTAAAAAAGGCATCTGCCGATAAAGAACTCGTTACGGATCTGTATCAGGCGATTGAACCGTATATGGTAACGAATATGGGAAAAAGTCGTTTTGTCGATCTGACGGAAAGCGTGTCTGAAGGCGGATCAGTGAGTCGATGGACGATTCCCGGAGAAGGAATTCAAGGTAAAGAGTACGATGAATATGTCGTAGACGATGACACCTTGTATGAAAAAACAGTTGAGACATTTTATGTAGAGAAAAAATAAATTGCAGAACAGACATATGAAAAAGACATCTAAGATAATAGGAAGCGTTCTTATCGCAGCCGCAGTCGTCTGTCTCGGCGTTGGAGTTTATCAATTTACGAAAGAACAAAACGCCGGAAAAGGATATGAGGATCTTTCGGAAGAAGTAAAAAAAGAGCCGGAAGAAGATTCAAAATCAAAAGTCGATATTCCGATCGATTTTGCGGCGCTAAAAGAAAAAAATCCGGATGTGTATGCATGGATCAATATTCCGGGAACGGCTATAGACTATCCGATTCTTCAAAGGGAGAATGACAACACATATTATTTGGATCATACGATCGATCATGAAGAAAAAACCGAGGGAGCAATCTTTACGGAAAATTATAACAATACCGATTTTGAAGATCCGAATACAGTCATCTACGGACATGATATGAGAAACGGTTCGATGTTTAAGGGACTGCTTGACTATCGGGATAAAACATTTTTTGAACAAAACAAAGAAGTGCTGATCTATATGCCGGATGCGATCCGACATTATAAAATATTCGCGGCGTATCCGTATGACAGCAGACATTTGCTGAGAAGTTTTGATTTTACAGATAAAGAAGTGTATCAGCAATATTTATACCGTATCTTTGCAATCCGCGATATGAATGCGAGCATCGATACAGCGACGGAAGTAGGGACAGACGATAAAATACTGACCTTATCAACATGCTATGCAAACCAGCCGGATATGAGGTTTCTTGTCCAGGCAGTGCTGGTCTCCATAGAACAGTAAAATAAGAAGAAAATCATTTATCAGAGAAAGGAAGAGTGAACAATATGAAAAAGAAAATTATGGGTGTAATTTTGGCAGCAGCGCTTATCGTATCACAGGCAGTAACGGCGTTTGCAGGAAGTAAAACGTCAGAAGTTGTGCTTCCGAATGATTTTGCGGCTTATTATACCGTAACGGAAGGAACAAGAGAGGCATTTGCAGAGGCAGAGGCAGTTTCCCCACAGACAGTTGACGCGATCATGGAAGTAAATAACGGAAGCATGACTCTTGCACAGCTTGTTGCAGATATGAAAGAACTGCTCAAAGCAGAAGGCGCAGCAGGACTGAAGATGACAGAAGAACAGGTCGACGCTCTGGCGGCAGATCTGGGTTCCAGAACGTTTGTCACAAAGTTTTTTGACCTTGAGCCTGTAAACGGCGGGATTAAAGATGACAACGGAGACTACCTTGTAACATTAAGCGTGCCGGCAATTTCCACAGCTATGACAGAAGTAGCGTTTCTTCACTTCAGCACAGACCGCGCGGCATGGGAAGTTGTGGAAGCGTCAGACGTAGATTATACAAACAAAGAGATCACTGCGTCCTTTAAAGATCTTTCGCCGGTTGCCGTGATCGCAAAAGTAGATACGTCCGCAGACAATGCGATCGGAACGTCTCCGCAGACAGGAAGATTCCCTGTTTCCGTACTTTGGATCGGTGCAGCAGTAATCCTTGGTGCGACAGGCGTTATTGTGTTAAGAAAACGCAAAGAAAAATAAATATTGAATGTGCCTTGAAAGGCTGACGGTAAGGAATGGCTCGATGATAAGAAATATTTTCGGGCTATTTTCTTGCAAAAATCAGGGGAAAAACGGCTATTTTCCGGTAATGTATAGTAACAAAAGAACCGGATACGCAAAAGACAAAAATTTACGAAACAGTAAAAAGAAAAAGAAAGAAATAGCAGTTAAAGAAGTATGAAAGATAAACTAGAGGGACAGCAGTTAAAAACATCAAAACATGAAAGATGGATTTGGAGAGATAACAGAGGAAATTACAGATGAGAGGAAAGACTACATTTCATATAAGATGGAAATTATTTTTTTACGATGTGATCGTATTTGCAGTGACGTCTGTATTTCTGCTTGTATTATATGAAGGACCGGTAAAATTGACGCAGAGAGGGGAATTGCAGCAGATGCTTCTTGCATTTGTATGCGTATTTGCCTGCCGGCTGGTCGGAAAGATATATGGGCAGATATGGAGATACGGGGGAATTCAATGCTACATGCGTTTAGTTTGTACGGATTGTGTGGCATTTTTAATATATGTGATTTTGGAATCTGTTCTTCCGGTCGCTCATATCTCATTTCCGCGCCTTCTGGCGTTGAGTACGGTAAACACCATGGGAGCGCTGATCATGAGAATGTCTTACCGTTATGCGTATAAGTGCAGTAACCTGGAAACTTTTTCAGGTAAAATTTTAGCCGCACTGCTGAAAATATTTGCCGGAATTGAAGTGGGGGAAACAAGAGACGATCAGAAGATCAAAGTGGCGATCATAGGGGCAGGAAATGTCGGAGTTACTCTGGCAGGGGAACTGTTGGCAAACAAGATGGCATCCTATGTGCCGAAATGTTTTGTGGATATCGATAAATCAAAAGGCGGACGAGAGATACAGGGCCTTCCCGTATTATCTGAAAACGAGGCGACGTTTCAGAAACTGAAAAAATACGGAATACAGGAAATTATCTTTGCGCTGCCGTCTATGGCGGATGAAAGAAGAACAGAGCGATATCTTTATTATAAAAATGCCGGATATAAAGTGAAGATGTACGATTATCCTAAGATGCAGATGGCAGGCGGAAAGAGATCGCTTCGAGAATTTGATATAGAAGAACTGCTATTTAGAGCTCCGAGAAAGCTTACGAACGAAAAGACAGATGCTTATTATAATGATAAAGTAATCCTCGTCACAGGAGGAGGCGGGTCGATCGGATCGGAACTGTGCAGACAGATTGTAAAAATGGGGCCGAAAAAATTGATCATCCTTGACGTTTATGAAAACGGAGCTTACGATCTTCAACAGGAGTTAAGAATCGCATATGGCAACGAACCGGGCATCAGTGTGGAAATCGCTTCGATTACAGATTCAAAAGCAATGGAGCGTGTATTTTCAAAATATCATCCCCAGATCGTTATTAATGCGGCTGCCCATAAACATGTTCCACTTATGGAAAATAACTGCATCGAAGCGATCAATAACAACGTGTTCGGAACGGCGGTTGTCGTTGAGATGTGCGAGAAATACGGCGCAGAACGCTTTATGATGGTTTCGACAGATAAAGCGGTTAATCCGACTAACGTGATGGGCGCAACGAAGAGAATGTGCGAAATGATCGTGCAAAGCGCCAGCATTAACGGAAAAGTAAAATACAGCGCGACAAGATTCGGAAACGTATTAGGAAGCGCAGGAAGTGTAATTCCTCTGTTTAAACGTCAGATCCAAAACGGTGGACCGATCACACTTACAGATAAAAGGATCATCCGCTACTTTATGACGATTCCGGAGGCGTCTCAGCTCGTGTTGGAGAGCGGCGTGATTGCTCACAATGGCGAACTGCTTGTTCTCGACATGGGAAAACCGATCAAGATACTGGATCTTGCAGAAAATATGATCCATCTGTCAGGAGCAAATAATATTAAGATCGTAGAGACAGGACTCCGTCCGGGAGAAAAGCTGTATGAAGAACTTCTTGTTAAAACAGAAGAACTTGATAAGACCGAAAACGATCTCATCTTTAGAGAAAAAGATAAGCCATTGCCGACAGAAGCAATCCGTGAAAAATTAAGAATGCTCAAAGACGTCTGTGAAAACGGAGACGATGAGCAGGCAAGAGAAATGCTGCGCAAAGTTGTGCCGACATTTAAAAGACCGGAAGAAGTGAACCGGGAAGTAGGCGATGAAGTAGAGCCGGAGGATAACAGCTTCCTTCGGTGAAGAATGAAAGCCTGAAATTCTTGGATAAGGTGAAGAGATACGATGAAAAGTGCGGATCGGCATTGGCAGATAAAGTGTGCGGCAGGAGTAATCAAAAGGAAAATAATATAATAAACATAAGTAAAAAGAAAGAATCTACAGGAGAGAGAAAATGAAGAGGAAAGCTTATGACGGGATTTATAATCAATACATTAAGCGGGGAATTGATTTTTGTCTTGCATTGGTCGGTCTGATCATTGCAGCAATTCCGATGGCAATCGTTGCAGTTGCTATTAAAGCGGAATCAAAAGGTCCTGTGATTTTTAAACAGGATCGAATCGGTTATAAAGGAAAAGTATATAAAATGTATAAATTCCGCAGTATGTGCGTAGGAGCAGAAAAAGGCGGCGTTTATTCGGATAATAAAGACAGCCGCGTGACAAAAGTCGGAAAATTCATACGCGCGACAAGCATTGATGAGCTTCCTCAGCTTGTAAATGTTCTGAAAGGCGATATGGCGCTGATCGGTTTCCGCAGTCCGCTTACATATCATCCGTGGCCATGGAGTGAATATACAGAGGAACAGAAGAAGATGTTTAACGTACGTCCGGGAATTACAGGCTGGGCGCAGGTGAACGGAAGAAAAACAGTTGAATGGAATAAACGTATTGAATTGAACGGCTGGTATGCAGAGCATGTTTCCTTTTGGCTGGATGTAAAGATTTTATTTATGACAGTATTTAAAGTACTTACAAATGCCGATAACGAAAACGTCGGAGAAACAGTGAAACAAAAATAGAAACAGATATTGCTATAGAAAATGACGGAAGATCAAATAAAACGATCAAAAGAAAAGCAGACAAAACAGAGGGGATGATCAGATGCCATTAAAATTGATGTATATTACAAATTCAGAAGATGTCGCTCATATCGCAGAAGAAGCAGGAGTTGACCGTATTTTTGTCGATATGGAATATATCGGCAAAACCGACAGGCAGGGCGGGATGGACACAGTGCAGTCCAGACATACGGCGGATGATGTGAGGAGACTTGCACAGTGCTTAAATAAAGCGGAACTATTTGTAAGAGTGAATCCGATTCATGAAAAAACAGATAAATATAGTTCGTCGAAAGAAGAAATCGACGAAGTGATCGAAGCAGGTGCAGATCTTTTAATGCTGCCTTACTTTAAAACGGCAGAGGAAGTTCAGACATTTGTAAAATATGTAAATGGCAGAGCAAAAACAGTTCTTTTGGTTGAAACACCCGAAGCGGCGGCCATAGCAGAGGATCTGGTACAAATTTCGGGGATTGACGAGATGTTTATCGGATTAAATGATTTATCATTAGGTTATGGTAAAAATTTTATGTTTGAACTGCTGCTTGACGGTACGGTTGAAGAACTCTGTCTGAAATTCAGAAAAGGCGGAATCCCTTATGGATTTGGCGGAATTGCTTCATTAGGGAAAGGAATGCTTCCTTCGGAATATGTGATCAAAGAACATTATCGTCTTGGTTCTACATGTGCGATTTTGTCACGGAGTTTCTGCAGGACAGATCAAGTGACAGACTTAAAAGAGATTCAGAAGATTTTTGAAACTGAATTGCCGAAAATACGGGAACTTGAAGAAGAATGCAGAGTACATAGTGAATATTTTTGGAAAAACAGACAACAGGTTGAGGCAAAAATAAGACAGATCTGTGAATGTGAGGATGCAAAATGAATTTATTAGTAACAGGAGCATGGCAAGGGGCAAAAGACGGGATTGAACAATTAAAAACGTTGGGGCATCAGGTACAATTCTTGCAATTTGAAAAAGATGAGCTTCCGTGTTCATATGAATGGGTTGAAGGAGTTATATGCAACGGACTATTTCTTTCGCATCCGATCGAGCAATTTACTCATTTAAAATATATTCAACTGACAAGCGCCGGATTTGACAGAGTTGATATGCAGTATGTAAAAAAACATAATATTGAGATACATAATGCAAGAGGGGTATATAGTATCCCAATGGCAGAGTTCGCAATATTCGGAGTATTAGAACTGTATAAACAAGGCAAATTCTTTCAGCAGAATCAGGCGGAAAAACGGTGGGAGAAACAAAGAAATCTGTCAGAATTGTTCGGAAAGCAAGTATGCATTGCAGGATGCGGCAATGTCGGAACAGAATGTGCAAAACGTTTCTCCGCTTTCGGATGCAGAATAACGGGCGTAGATCTGTATCCGAGAGAAGATGAAAACTATGGAAAAATGGTTGGAATCGAGAACCTGTCCGAAGTTCTCTCCAAAAGTGATATTGTCATATTGACTTTGCCGCTGACTAAGGAGACAAGGCATTTGATGAACGAAGAAAAATTCAGCCAAATGAAAGACGGGGCGATCCTTGTAAATATTGCAAGAGGCGCTATTGTAGATACAGAAGCGTTGATGCGGGAGCTGCCAAGACTTGGCGGAGCGGTGCTGGATGTGTTTGAAGAAGAACCGCTGAGGGAAGATAGTCCGTTATGGGAGATGGAGAAAGTTATAGTGACACCGCATAACAGCTTTGTCGGGGATGGAAATGCCCGGAGACTGGCGGGAGTGATCTATGAAAATATAAGGAGATAAACTAGAATGAAAAAGACAGAATTTATTAATATGTTAGAAAAAAATCCTGAATTGAAAAAAGATTTATTTATTAGAGGCTTTCTAATTACAGATAAAAAGATAAATGATGTTTCAGGTTTTCCGTTTTATGGTAATTGGGAGGTGAAAGAAAGCTCTGGGTATTATTTTATGGCGCATAATTTGACAGGTATGCATTTGTATGTGACTGATGAAGGAAATACGTTTTTCATTATGGGGCATGCGTATAATCCATTTACGAAAGAGTATGAAGAACAGAAAATTCTTGCACATATAGCGGAAGCATATGGAACAAGTGATTATATGGAACGCGTAAATGACATTACGGGTGTATTTGTGTATGGTTGCATCGTTAATGGGAAGCTTGAATATTTAGTCGATCCGTCAGGTATGCAGTCTGCGTGCAGTGGGAAGATAGGCAAATATTTTTATTGCTCCTCACATCCGCAGCTTATCGGAGATTTGTGTCATTTGAAAATGGATGATTTTGTAAAAGAACTAATCCGTTATAAATGGTATGGAAGAGTTATGGGACCGTATCTTCCATGTGATTTCACTCCATTTGCAGAAGTGAAGCGAATTGTTCCGAGTATTTTATATACATATGATGATGTGATTTCACATAAGCGTTATTGGCCTCTTACAGAAGTTAAAGAGGCGGTAGATCAAAAAGATTATGATCAGGTAATTCGAGAAGCGGCAGATATACTGAAAAATAATATGGAACTTGTTACAAAGAAATGGAAAAAACCGTGGATATCTTTAACAGGTGGAATTGATAGTAATACGACGTTTGCTGCAGGAAATGGAAATTATGAAAAATTTGAAACTTTTAGTTATATATCAGCAGAGAAAGAAGTTCCAGATGCAGCAGCGGCAAAGGAAATTGCTTCACATTTTGGATTGAAACATCATGAATATCATATCCCGTCAGAGAATAGTAAATTGGATCTGTTTGAAGAGAAAAGAGACTTGTTTCGCCATAATAACGGATATATCGCTGAACTGTATGATAATGAGGCAAGAAAAAAATTTTATTTGAGAGAAAATACAGATTGTGATGTAGAAGTAAAGTCTTGGGTATCAGAGACAATTAGAGCGTATTGGTATAAGCACTATGGAAGAAAATCATTTCCGAAACTTTCCGGTAAATTGTACCGTAATCTCTATAAGATTTTTATCACAAATAGAAGACTGGCTCATAAGTTGGACAAGTTATTTGATCAATATATTAAAGAATTCGAGTACGATAAAATACCGGGGTCTTATCCAACAGCAGATATGCATTACAATGAAGTTACTTGGGGAAGCTGGGGTGGACTGAACATTACAGAGATGAAATATTGTTTTGATATTACATTTATTTACAATAATAGACGTTTTCTTGATTTGATGTTCCGAGTTCCATTAGAAAAACGAATTTCAGACCAGCATCATTTGGATATGAAACGTTATCTCAATTCTGAACTGTCGGATATGAATATACGGGTTGTAAATTTAAAAGAGACAGATTTTAGAGCGTTTGCATTGAATGTCATTTTTACAATCAACTCAATTTTACCGTTTTAATTGAAACAAGAAGAGAGATAGAGGAAGGAATTGTTATATGAAAGTGCTTTTGACGGCGACTGTACAAAGTCATATTTGTCAATTTCATAAACCACTTGTTGAAGTATTACATAAACATGGATGTGAAGTTCATGTGGCTGCAAGAGATAATTTGGCAGAAAAAAATGGGTTAAAACTTGATTTTGTTGAGAAAGTTTATGACGTACCGTTTGCCCGTTCACCTAAAAGTAAAGATAATATACAGGCTTATAAGGAATTAAAAAATATTATTAATAAAGAAAACTATGATGTGATTCATTGTAATACCCCAATGGGAGGAATTGTTACAAGATTGGCTGCAAAGCAGGTCAGAAAGCAAGGCACTAAAGTTTATTATACAGCACATGGATTTCATTTTTATAAAGGTGCGCCGAAAAAGAACTGGATTGTGTTTTATCCCATTGAAAAATACTTTTCCAAAATAACAGATAAGCTGATTACTATTACGAAAGAGGATTATCAACTGGCAAGCAGAAAGTTTCATTGTAAAGTGGAGCGGATTCATGGCGTAGGTGTGGATGAAAAACGATATCATTCCGTACTTCAAGAAGAACAAATGGAAATCAGAAAACAGTTTGGGTTTACTGATGGACAAAAGATTATTTTATGTGTGGGGGAATTGCTCCCAAACAAAAATCAGCAAATGATTATTCATTCCATGAAGAAAATTGTAAAAAAATATTCGGATGCACAACTGCTTCTTGCGGGAAATGGATCAGAAAAAGAAAATCTTGAAAATTTGATAAAATCTTTGAGATTGACTGAAAATATAAAAATGCTGGGATATGTTACGAATCTTCAGGAATATCAGAAGATTGTTGATATATCAGTTTCATGCAGTAGACGTGAAGGATTGCCACTTAATATTGTAGAAGCGATGTTGGCGGGGACTCCGGTTGTGGCAAGTATCAATAGAGGTCATAGAGAATTGATTCAGCCTGGAGAAAATGGATTCCTTGTCAAGGTTGATGACTGTGAGATGATGGCAGCAAAAATCTTGGAACTTCTAAACGATGAGTGCTTATATAAAAAGATACAAGAAAATGCAAATGCATATGCGCAGGCATATACGTTCAAAAACGTGAAAAAGGAACTTACGAAAGTATATGGTTTTAAAGATGAATGAGAAAATAAGTGTAATCATGGGAATTTATAACTGTGCTGCTACGTTGGAAGAATCACTGGATTGTATTGTAAAACAAACTTATACAAATTGGGAAGTGATTATGTGTGACGATTGCTCTACAGATCATACAGTTCAAATAGCGGAACAGTATGTTGCACAGTATCCAAAACAGTTTGTATTGTTGAGAAACAAAGAAAATAAAGGTTTGAATTATACACTTAATAAATGTTTAAAAGTAGCAGAGGGTGATTATATAGCCCGTATGGATGGTGATGATTTGTGTTCAGTGGATCGATTTGAAAAAGAAATCGAAGCATTGAGAAAAAATCCGGGTATTGCTATCGTAAGTACGGATATGTCCTTTTTTGATGAAAATGGTGTGTGGGGAAAGACACAATCGGAATTATTTCCTACAAAAGAAAGTTTTTTAAAAGGTACGCCGTTTTGTCATGCAGCATGTATGGTAAGAAAAGGAGCATATGAGAAAGTAAAGGGATACAGTATAAGCAATCGATTGTTAAGGGTAGAGGATTATCATTTATGGATTAAAATGTATGCAAAGGGCTTCAAAGGGATGAATCTTCAAGAACCATTGTATTCAATGCGAGATGATCGAGACGCGCAAAACCGAAGAAAATTCAAATACAGACTTAATGAAGCTTATGTAAAAGGATATGCAGTTAAGGAGCTTCATTTGAAAAAAGTAAATTATATAGTATGTTTGATACCAGTATTGAAAGGATTAGTACCACCTTTTATTTATCATGTAATGCATAGAAAGAATTTAAAGAATGGTTAAATAGAGAGTTCAGAGACATATATGAGATAAGACGAAAGGATTACTTAATTATGCCGGTTTATTGGTCAATGATGATTGCGACTGCGATTATAGGAATTTTGTGTTATGGGATATCGTCAAAAAAGGTAATAGTGGAAGGAAAAGAAACAACTCGAGTCAGAATTGGCTTTGTGGTTGTATTAGTTGCGTACATTGTATTCTTTATTGGTTTTAGGGACAAAGTATTGGATACAGGAGCCTATATTAGCAGTTTTAAAAGTATGCCAACAGATTTTACCGGATTGTTTTTGTATTTGGAAACATTAGATAGTGGAAAAGCATTTTATTTTTTGTCAGCAGTATTTAAAATGTTTATTTCTGACAACTATTATGCTTGGTTGTTTTTCTTGGCAATAGTAAGTTGTGGCTGTCTGTTCCGCACAATATATAAATACTCTATTGATTTTCCATTGTCAGCATATTTATTTATAGCGACTACGACATTTACATGGCTATTGAATGGAACGAGACAGTTTTTAGTTGTTTGTATTTTATTTGGATTTGTAGAGTGGATTATTGAAGGAAAAAAGATCCGTTATATATTGCTTGCATTAGCACTTACAACGATTCATAGTTCAGCAATATTCATGGCTGTAATTGTCTTGTTTATAGAAGTAAATCAAACTTTTACGAAGAAAACAATCTTTTTTATCGGTTTAACAGTAGTTGGAACATATTATTCAGAACAAGTATTTGAATTTTTGGGTGAAACATCAGAATCGCTGAATTACGCTGACACGATGGCGATTGATGGTGGATCAAATATTTTTCGGTTGATAGTGGCAAGTGTTCCAATCATTATTGTTTTGTTGAATTATAGAAATGTGAAAAAGATAGCGCCACCATCAATTAATGTGGCGATTAATATGAGTTTGATAGGAATTTGTTTTTATTTTGCTGCAACGTTTACAAATGGTGTTCTAGTGGGACGTATGCCGATTTATTTTACAGTGTATAATTTGTATTTATTGCCTTGGGTGATTAGAAACTGTTTTACAAAAAATTCAAGAAAAATAGTATGGGTACTTTGTGTGGTGAGTTATTTGGTATATTTTTATTATCAGATGTGTATTGCTTGGGATGGATTGATGTATGTTAGTAAGTTTTTGAAGTTGGAATTTTTATAAGATGGTGACGAAAAGCAGACTGATAGTGAGGAAAATGTAATGGATATAAATAAAGAATATGAGATATATTTCTTTGATTTTTTTGGAACGATTATGCACAGAAAATGTTCTGGAGATGACATAAAGAAAATATGGAGTAATCAACTTGCACTTTTGTGTAAATGTAAGTTGAGTTCAAGAATTTGGTATGAGTTGAGAATATCGGCGGAGAAATATGTATGTAGAAAGGAAAATCATTATGAGTTTACATATAAAGAACTAATTAAAGAAATTTACAATCGAGTAAGTGGGATAGCTGAAGGTTATGCAGATATATTAGATTTTGAACAATTTTATATGTTGTGTTTAAAAATAGAATTAGATGTAGAAACAAATATGCAGGAAAAAAATGAAGAAGTAATATCTCAAATAAAGCAATTAAAAGGTTGTGGAAAGAAAGTTTGCATCCTTTCTGATTTTTATTTGGATTCTCAATGTATAAGTCGATTTTTAGAAAAAAAGGGAGAAAATCATTTAGTTGACAATATTTTTGTGTCTTGCGAATTTTTGAAAAATAAGGCAGATGGCTCTTTATACAAAGAAATATTGACATTACTTAATTGTTCGTCCAAAGACTGTTGTATGATCGGCGATAATTATCGTTCCGATTTTATAAATGCAAAAAGTAATGGAATTTCAGCGGTGAGAGTTCGAGATAATAAGAAGTTTAACAGAGATATAAACTGTAAAAAAGTATTAACGCAACTTATGAATACAGAACATAAGAATGGAATAAGTTACGCAAATTATAGTTTTATGCTTTTTAAATTTATAAGTGCGTTATATAACAAATTGTTGTTACATTCTGATAGAAAAGTGTTTTTTTTGGCAAGGGAAGGTGAATTATTAAAACAACTCTTTGATAGATATTGTGAGTATATGCAAGTGCAGTTTGGATCTCCATGCATTAAAAGTGAGTATTTGTATGTTTCGAGGCAGGCTACATATCCGGCATCATTAAAATGCCTTGAAGAAGAACAGTTTGAAACATTATTTAAAGAATATTCAGCATTAAGCATTGAGTCATTTTTGACAAATATAGGGATTGAGGAAAGAGATAAGAAAAAAATAGAAATAGAATTTACAGAAGAGTACTCTAAAATAATTGATAATTTTGGGTCATCTGATCTTTTTGAAAGATTGAAAAAAAGTGTTGTATTTGTTGAAATTTATAAAAAAACAATTTCAAAGAAGAATGAATTGTTAAGGCAGTATTTAAAACAAAAGGGTTTTTTTGATGTAGCGTCAGTTGCTATTGTAGATGTTGGATGGAGGGGGTCTATACAAGATAATATTGCACGGTGTGTGGGAGGAGAAGTTGAAATACGAGGTTATTATTGTGGATTGAATAACAAGGCAAGAATCTCAAAGGGTAATCAAAAAGAGGGGTTAATATTTTCAGAATATCCGTATAAAACGAAAAATTTTGCAGTATGGAGCTATGATTCAAATTTTATGGAGAGATTATTGACTGCATCACATGCATCTACTAAAGGATATGAGAAGAGTGGAGAAATAATAAAACCTGTTTTTAATGAGTTTGGAAGTGAGGAAAATAATTATACAATAATAAAACCGGTGCAAAAAAAGCTTATTAAACAATTTGAAGAATGTGTGAGTGAAGTTTATTATCTTCCAGTATTATCAGATGAACTAGAAGATCTCTTAGTACAGCTACATATAAAATGTTGTTGCCATATATATAAAAGTAATTTAGTATTGCAGCAAACACTTCTTCAAGGACAAATGGAAAATTTTGGATATCAAGTTAGAAGTGGAGAAAGATTAAAAGAAGCATTTTCTATAAGAAATGCGTTTAAGAAAATTGTATGTAATTGTAAATTATTAAAAAACATACCTCTAATAGTTCGCTTCATGAATAGTAGAAGATTATATTTTATTAGTTTATGTTTTATGAAAATAGAAGAAAAAAGGCTGAGAAGGGAATATATAAGATGCAGGAATATTTGATTTCCATTATTGTACCATTTTATAATCCAGGGGGCAATTTTAGGAGATGCCTTGATTCACTGATCCATCAGACCTATGGTAATTTGGAAATTATTTTAATTGATGACGGGTCTACAGATGGAAGTTATGAAATAGCAAAAGAATATGCTCAAATAGATAAACGTGTTGTTTTAGAAAAACAGAAAAATAGTGGGGTGTCTCACGCACGAAATAGAGGAATTCAAATAGCACATGGAGATTATTTCAGTTTTATTGACAGCGATGATTATTTGGATTTAGATACTTATGAATATCTATTAGGAATATTGAATGAAAAAAAAGTGGATGTAGTTAATTATGAACATTATATTACTTATCCTACACATGAAGTAGAGCATAAATTATTGGACAGTGATTATGGATGGAGAGATAAAAAAGGAGCACAATATCAGCTCCTCTATAATGTACAGTTTGCGTGGAATAAGTTATTTCCAAAAAAAATAATTCAAGGTTTGACTTTTGATGAGTCCATTCTTAGAGGAGAAGATACTCTTTTTGCAAAAATGGCGTTAGACAGAGCGGAATCTTTTTGGTTTGACAAACGACCACTATATCATTATGTACAGTCAGAAGAAAGTGCGGTTCGTGGTAAATTTAGAAAGTCCCAATTAACAATTATGCGATTATATGATGTCTGTATTCCTTTTTACAAAGAAAAATATCCAGAGTTATTAAATGGATTTTTTTCTTATATGGCAGGGCAGTTAATCAGTATTTTTTATGATATGTGGTCTGATGAAACTGATTTTAAAGATGAGCAATCAGAATTAGTTAAAGTATATGAGAAGTATTATAAAGAGGCGATTAAATGTAAAGAAGTCTCGAAAAAGCAGAAATTAAAGTATCGAATATTTCACTGGTCTCCGATGATTTTTTGTAGAATTCATAAGATTTTATGGAAATAAGGGATCGCTTTGATGAGGAGGATAAATGGAAAATATATGAAGGTAGGAATAGTAACAATTAATGGAAATGAGAATTATGGAAATGTATTACAAAATTATGCGGTGCAAGAGGTGTTAAAAGAGGTTGGTGCGGAAGCTGAAACAATTTTAAATCGAACTCAATATGGACATTGTACCGATAGTGGGGAAAAAATAAACAAATTAACACCTTCATATATTAAGAAATATGTGACGAGCCAGTTAAATTATAAATATAATATCAAAAACTCAAATCAAGGATTACTGAAAGCAGTGCGATTTTATAGGGCACATAAAGATGAAATAGAAAAGGTAAAAGAAAAAAGAAGAGAAAATTTTATAGCTTTTAAAGATGAATATATAGTACATGCAGAAGAAGTACTTGATATTAATAAAAAATGGACATCTCAACAAGTTGATAAATATTCTTATTTTGTAAGTGGAAGTGATCAAGTATGGAATCCAATATATCCTAGTACTTCATCAATTAATTTCTTACAATTTGCGCCAAAAGAAAAAAGGATTACCATTTCGCCAAGTTTTGGAATTAACAAAATCCCAAAAGAATTACAGAATGATTATGGAAAGTGGATAGCAAGTATTCCATATCTTTCTGTAAGAGAAGAACAAGGCGCAAAAATAATTAAAGAATTAAGTGGTAAGAGAGCAAAAGTTTTGTGTGATCCGACTATGGCTGTTCCGCAAAATAAGTGGATTGAAATAAAAAAAAAACCAGAATTTTTAAAAAATTTTAATTATATTTTGACTTATTTTTTGGGCGATAAAAATAAAGAATATGAGTTGTTTATTAATAAAATCGCAAAAGAGGAACAGTTAGAGATTATTAATTTATTTGATATAGCAGATATTCGGGCATATGCAACTTCTCCTCAAGAGTTTCTTTATTTAATTCATCATGCAAAACTTGTATGTACAGATTCTTTTCATGGAGCAGTCTTTTCGATTATGATGAATACAAGCTTTATTACGTTTGCTAGAAATGAAATGGGAGATTCAATGGAATCAAGAATGCAAACGTTACTGTCAACGTTTGGATTAGAAAATAGAGATTATAGAAAAGTTAACAGTGAGGATGTTTTTAAAGTTGATTTTACACATATTTCCCATATTTTACAAGTTCGTCGAGAAGAGATGCTCTCTTTTTTAAGGGAGGCTATGAATAAAAAAGTGCAAAAAGAGAGTGTTGCGAATGATGTGGAAATAGAATATCTTATTTATGATAGTAAAGATAAATGCTGCGGCTGTAGTGCTTGTGCAATGGCCTGTCCGAAGCAATGTATTACAATGGTTGCAGATAAAGAAGGATTTTTATATCCTCAAATAGATCAAGAATTATGCATTCATTGCAATAAATGTCAGCAGGTTTGTCCTGTTAGAAAAGAAGAAAATAATATAAATGATAATGTATCTTGCTATGCAGCGTATTCGCTGAAAGAAGATATAAGAAAGAAAAGTTCTTCAGGAGGAGTGTTTAGTGAGTTAGCACAAGAAGTGATATTAACAGGTGGGGTTGTGTATGGCGCTGGATTTTCAAAAGAGTTTAAAGTAGAACATAAAAGTGCGTGTTCTGAAAAACAATTAGAAAATTTGCGCGGATCTAAGTATGTACAAAGTGAAATGGGTTCTACATATAGAGAAATAAAAGAAAAACTGAATCAAGGAATCTTTGTATATTTTTCAGGAACTCCATGTCAAGTAAAGGGTCTTCATACATATTTGAATAAAGAATATGATAATTTGATCACACAAGATATTATTTGTCATGGTGTGCCATCTCCATTGGTATGGGAAAAATATATAGATAAATATTCCGAATTGCAGGAAGTTAAATTTAGAGATAAAAGGTTTGGATGGCATTATTTTTCTATGTATATCAAGTCAAAGAAAGGTACATATAGAAAAAGATTAGATGAAGATTTTTATGAGAGACTTTTTTTAGATAATACAACTCTTCGACCAATTTGTTATGATTGTCCAGTAAAACGCAGCGGCAGCGGGGCAGATATTACATTGGCTGATTGCTGGGGATCTGATAAACTTTGTAAAGAAATACAGGATACAGATAGGGGATTATCATTAGTTCTTATACATACAAAGCAAGGTAAGTGTTTATGGGAAAAATTGATAGAAAAACAATGTATAGCAACAGAAAGACTTGCAGCAGAAAAGGCGTTGGACAGTCAGAGTGCACTGATTGAGTCAGCACCTTGCAATCCTAGGAGAAAAGTATTTTTTGAAAGCTTACGGAAAAATGAATTTGCAAAGTTAGAAAAATCATGGTATGGGGATTCGGTGGTACGCAGGATAAGACGTAAAGAAATTTATTATAAGACAAAATTACTTTTTATGATTAAAAAGTAAAAGGCAGAAAGGAAAAGAATGAGTAATTCAAAACAAGTTATTTGTATTCAATGTCATAATAATCCCGAACAAATTAATGAGTTGATTTCTTGTTTTCCAGAGAGGGTAGACTTTATTGTTCATGTCGATAAAAAATCGGATATTGAAAATCAAATTGTACATAAAGAAAACGTTAGACTTTCAGAGCGGATAGATGTTCGATGGGGGACGTTTTCTCAAGTTGAAGCAACTTTAAAAATGTTTGAGATGTTAAATGCAAGATATCAATATGTTCATTTGATTAGTGGGAATGATTTTATTATAAAAAATCCTAAGGCATTTTTGGATTTTTTTGATCGAAATGATACCGAATATATACAGTGTAATAAATTGGAAAAAGAATCATGTAGTTGGACCTGGGGGGGGGAAGACCGATACTCAGTATATTATCCTCAATGGATGATAAAAAGACCAACGGAAGTTAATTTACATATAGTTCGTGTGGCATATCGAGAGTTTGTGATGCGAACAAAGCTTTTTAAAAGAAAAAAATTTCCGGTGTCAGAGTTTTATGGAGGATCTTCATGGTTTTCTCTGACTGGAAAAATGATTACCTGGATGATGGACTATATTAAAAAAAATCCTGAATATATTAAATTTTTTAAACATGGTATTTGTAGCGATGAAGTGTTTTTTTCAACTTTAGCTAAAATTTCACCGTTTTCAAAAAATATAGCAAACAGATCTTTGCGTTTTATGATATGGAATGGAACAACAAGTGGTGGACCTAAAGAACTTGGAAAAGATGATATTGAAAAAATGAAGAAATCCGAATGTTTGTTTGCTAGAAAATTTGTGGATATGGATACTATAAAAATGGTAGAGAGATTTGTTTGGAGATTATAGTTAGTGATGAGTGAAAATCTTACAGTGATTTAAATTGGGGTGGAGTAAAAATTGAAATACTGTATGGATTGTAGGTAGTAACAACACATTAGGAAGGGATAGAGAGAACTGAGATGAAAGAAGCGGTAGTAAGTATTATTGCTCCTTGTTATAATATGGAAAAATATATGGGGCGTTTAATGGAATCAATAATTAAGCAAACATATCGTCCTATTGAATTTATTTTAGTGGATGATGGTTCAAATGATAAGAGTTACTCAGTAGCAGAAAATTATCGAGAAAAGTTTGAAGTTGCAGAAATTAGTTATAAGGTGTTTCATCAAGAAAATCAAGGATTAGGCGGAGCGATTAATACAGGCTTAAAGCTTGTAACGGGGGAGTATATTTGTTGGTTAGATGCGGATGATTATTTAGAACCAACATCTGTTGAAGAAAGAGTTGAAGCATTTTCAGAACATCCAGACTGTGCAGTTGTAACAAGTAATGCGTATGTGAGGCGAGCTTCAAATTTACAAGTTGCTACATTGTTAGTAGATGGAGATATTAGAAAACATATAGCTCCTTGGCAGTTTTTATATCATTTAAATGAAGAAAGTATTTTTTGTTCGGGATGTCATATGGTTAAAAGTTCTGCATTTTTTGCAGTAAATCCTGATCGTTCTATTTATCCAGCAAGACGTGGACAAAATTGGCAAATGTTGTTACCGCTCTATTATAAATATAAACGATATTTTTTAAATAAACCATTGTATAATTATGTGATTTATGAAGATTCAATGTCCCGAGGGGATAATAGTTATGAGAAATGTCGATACCGTTTTGAAGAACATGAGAAAATTATAAAAGAAACTTTGAAAAAAATTGAAGATGTTCAAAAAGTGGATATGAAAGAATATTTTAAATTTATTGATGAGAAATATAAAAAATTAAAAATGGAGTTAGCGATAAAATATTCAAGAAATGATGCTTTTGAGAAAATGTATAAAAAGAAAAAAGCAACTATAGGTATTGATATAGAAGATTATGTGAATTATATA